>WOR8_10009393_pt1 | contig 12559 bp, 12 predicted proteins | sample DeeMarSeWOR38_10_FD_19890 | JGI IMG/M metagenome (IMG submission 19890) | reverse complement strand
TGCTGGCATAATCTTTCCAGAAGTCTGCCGAGCCACTCTTTGACCTTGCCCGATGTTTGAAGCAGTGATTTATGCTGATAGAAATTCGTAAATAAAAATTGTTCCAATACGATGAGGCCGGCCTCGCTTTCGTCTGAGAGGCAAATAAGATTTTCGCTTTGTGCATAAACATCGTCGACCGTTTTTATACCTGCCTTTGCGATTGTTGCCTTACTTGTATCGATACAATCGCCGACGAGCTTGTCGATTATATTTTTAGCGGTTCTGGTTCTGAGGATGGTTTTATCTTCAATCGGCCTTTCGATTAACCGGCTTTGAGCTTCGGTGAAGATTTCGATTGTTTCCAGTTGCCCGCTGTCAATCAGACCGGCCCGCATACCGTCTTCGAGGTCATGGCAGTTGTAGGCGATGCGGTCGGCAATGTCGGCGACCTGGCCTTCAAGTGAGCAGGGCCGGAATGGGTCTTGCGGCTTGTCGTAGGGGGTCTTGTGTTTGGCCAGTCCGAGCCGGGTCTCATGCATAAGGTTGAGGCCGGGAAAATCCGGGGATGGGTGTTCAAGCAGCTCGACCACCCGGACGGTTTGCCGGTTATGCTCGAAGCCGCCAATATCGGCCGTTAATTCGTCGAGCGCCTTTTCGCCGGCGTGACCAAAGGGCGGATGGCCGAGGTCGTGCGCAAGGCATATCGCCTCGGTCAGGGTGATATTCAGGCCGAGCTCTTTGGCGATGGTCCTTCCAATCTGGGCAACCTCTATGCTGTGTGTAAGGCGGGTGCGGTAATGGTCGTCGAGGCCGGGCGTGAAGACCTGTGTTTTTCCTTCCAGCCTCCGGAACGCCGAGCAGTGGATTATGCGGTCGCGGTCGCGTTCGAAATCGGAGCGGTAGGGGTGCAGCTTTTCCGGGAAGTTACGGCCCCGGCTGCTCCTTTCCGTTACCGCGAAACCAGCAAGCTCTTCGGGCATGTTTCTTATCCACTTTTTTACAGGCCGGGCAGGCTATGTTCTTTGCTTACCTGTTTTAACCGCTCAAGAAGCTCGGTCATACTCTGGCTGATTACGTCGGTGTCACTACACACGGCCATAAAGTTTGTATCGCCGTCCCAGCGAGGGACAAGATGGATGTGCAGGTGGCCGGGCAGGCCGGCACCGGCGCACCGGCCGAAGTTCATCCCGACATTGAAGCCGTGAGGCGATATCGCCAGCGTCAGGGCCTTTTGTGCTTCGCGGACCAGCTTTATCAGTTCCAGCATCTCTTCATCGCTTGTCGCTTCGAAGTCGGGGATGTGGCGGATCGGCGCTATCAGTAAATGGCCGTTGTTGTAGGGGAAGCAATTGAGTACTACGATGCTTTTGTCCGAGCGCCAGAGGACGAAATTTTTGTCGTCGTCGGCCGGGGTTTTCCGGATGTCGCAGATAAAGCAGCCATCGCCCTTGTCCAGGGTCTGGATATAGTTAATTCGCCACGGCGCCCATAGATTTTTATTTTCCAAACTGCACTTACCTCCGCATTCGATTGGCTTTTTTCAATGGCCAATCATCAATTGATAAGCTGCATTGTTATTTTCTGATTTATAGTTATATGCGGACGAGGCCCGAGGTTCCCTAACAGGGCGGAACTTAACTTCATATCGTACTGCTGATTGTATTGCTCTGTCCGTCCGACATCCAGATTGAACAGCTCCTGGCCCTTTCCTTTTAAGCCGAGAACCTTGTAGCTCCTGAGGAAACCGAACGTGCCGCTCATATTAAAGCTGCCCGTGTAAGGTATCGGCCATCCGGCCGGCACCGATTCGGAGAGGGTATATGTGCTGGCTATTACGGCGAGTCGGCCATTCGGGCTCGGACGGATTTCATCAAGCGTATAGGTAACGTCCCGTGCTTTTCGCATCACCATCGGGGTCGGCACCGACAGTTTGGAACTCCAGCTCTGCCCGACGGAAACGCCTTCGGCCGGCGTTTCTATACTGGAGACCGAATCCCAGAGAAACCATTGACCGGCGATAAAGTCGGCAATCATGTCCGGTTCTTTGACCCGTCCCATCCTGCTGTTTGGGCGGAACGCTTTTTCGCCGAGCTGTTTGATAAGAGCGTCTAATGATGATTTGTCTTCCACTTTTCCGGCGGGATTTACGGTCAGGGTGAAGGTTTTGCCGGGGAGGATTTCCACGGCATCTCTTCCTGAGGGCCTTCGGCCTGCTGGTTTGGTTCGAGTGGCTTTTACGGATTCACAGGTTGCCTTGATAGTGGTAAGCCCGTAAGGGTCTATATTTATCGGTGTGTATGTGACGACCATTTCGAATAGCTCGGTGGATTTGTCGACGCTGCTCTGGCCGGGCTTTGAGCTGCTTTTTGCCGGGTCCCAGTCAACGGCAATGTCTCTGCTGGATACGAACCTGTATCGCAGGCTCTGGTCCTTCTCGAAGTCTACGGTCAGCAGCTCTTTTCCCTTTTTCAGGGGTTCTATTTTTCCGGTTACGGGTTCTTCTTTCTTCGCGGCGCCGTCACATCCTGCCAGAAAAGCGAGTGCGACAGCGGTGAAAATGATTAGTAAAGTTTTCAATGTTGCTCCTTATTAAATGAGTTCATAGTTGCCGGCAGCGAGTTTTTAGACTACGAACTACGAATAAGACACTGTTTTTATTCGATTTTTTCGAGACTATAGAGGCGATTGGCGGTCATTGTCAGGACGGCAGGTTCTTTGTTCTCGACTTTTTCTCCGACCATTGGTTCAACGGCAATCCATTCGGACTCGAGCGTTTCAATACATTTTTCGATTTTTCCGGTATTTAAATCCACCTCCAGCCGGCCCGTGTATGTTTGTGTATTCTCAAACATGTTTGAGAAGTCGCCTATCGCTTTTTCTTTGTGCAGCTTTTGGGCCATCTCGGTTGTGGGGTCACCCTTCATCTCGACGAGGGCAATTCGGCGATTGTCCTTTTCTGTGAGTTCTTTGAGTGTGTAAATTCTTTCGTATGTTTTCGAACCCATCAGGCCGAAAGAAAAGCTCTTTAAGCTTCTCCAATTTTCGCCTTTTCGCAATTTGTTTTTGTCCTCAGCGGGCATTGCGGGGATTGTGTGGCGTTCTGTGATTGCCTGGGTTGTAAGCATGGCGGCAGCGGTTTTTGTGGCGATGGCGGCTCCCTTTACGGCTTCCTGTGCCTGGTTTGCGTCGATGACCTGTGTTACCCGGCCGTCCGGTGTGATTTCTATCGTGTAACTTTGACCGATTAGGTTCATCAAAGCGTTGTCTTTGTCTCTTTCTCTGGAACTGTCGAAATCAATCGCGGGATTGTCTCTGATAATGGAGAGGTGCTTTAGGTCTTTGATTGTAATCTTTGCAACGGCGTTGCCTTTTTCGTCGGTGCTTTGTATCTGCTGGGTGAATGTCATTTCGACCCTGCTGCTGGTCTTGCCGCCCTTGAAGGCAGCCTCTTTTGACATGGGGCCCTCCCATTTGATACCTCTCTGAGCCTCGGCTGTGTATCTGTAAGTTGTTGAGTCATTGGGGGTGTATTTGAGGGCCAGTTCGATAACGGGCCCTTCCTTTACCACAACCTTAGGCTTTTCTTCTACGACCTTAGGCTTTTCCTCCACCACCACCTTTGGTTTTTCTTCTACAACTTTGGGCTTTTCTTCAATCACCACCTTCGGCTTTTCCTCTACCACGACCTTGGGCTTTTCTTCATCTCCCAGGATTTTTGGCTTGGGAGTTTCTTTGACATCCTGAGTGCAGCCAGCCGATAGAAGCAGTGAACAAATTGCGATAAGTGTTAAACAGGTCAAGATTTTCTTTGGCACCATTATTTGGTCTCCCTAAAAATTAAATTTTGCACTTAGCGTCGGCCGCATTTTGCCAGCTATAGAGGCATCGCAAGACGGCGGCCCAATTAAGCCATTATTATACCTATTGTATCGGCATAGACAAACAAATTTTCTTTATAGCAGATTTACGGCCGCTAAGACACGAATTCTCGGCTATCAGAAAAAAGCACGTTTCCGGCGGGGCAGATTTTTCTATTGCCCAAAGCGACAAGAGCGGGGATAATAGTAGAGAAATAACAAGCGGAAATCTCCACAGCTTTAAAGGCTGAAAGATGAGTGAAGAAGAGAGAAAAAAGATGAGATACAGAATCCAAGAAACATGTCGGCATTTTCATTGAAAATCAAATGGGCAGATATGATGAGATGCCGGAGATACATACTATTTGGATTAATGCGTCTTACCTTTTACAGCTTTTCAGTACTTCTTACAGGGTCTTGTTCGGAAGATTACGAAAAGAACGCAGTTCGTCCAGAATATGACATAGTAAACTGGGAAATTCCGCCTTCATATAAACTCATGCGGTCATATCCTGTTGGCGTACAGGTAGCGCCTGATGGTAAGTACCTGCTGTGTGGGTACTGGATAGAGTTAGAAAGAGCTGATGCTTCGGCGATATGTATAGTTAACCTAACATCGCAAGATTCGAGATGGTTAACAATTCCTTGTCGGGCAGGATACCGACCACTGTCCGCAAAAATTTTGGGCGTTTTTGTATCAAATCCTTCCTTTGCTGACCATTATAGTGGGCATTTCCTTGATATTGATTCGCTCACTCGCATAGGTCCTGCTATTCCGATTGGAACTCCTTATAGCTCGGATGAATCACAGTTTGTTGCCGTTGTGAATTGGAATGAACAAGGGGAGGATATATGGCTGTATAATTTCGCTTCGGGGATGGAGATAGTTATGCCGACCGACCAACATGGATTGAACCATGTGATACTGGCGATATCAACAAACTTTTTAGTCATTAACGGTCGTACTGCTGGATATCGTGGCCCGCCCGACCGTATAAAGACCCAGATTTGGAAATTGCCGGATTTAGAGAAGATTTGGGAGCATGAAACCAAAGATACTTTCCCGTGGCGAAGTACGCTTAGTCCTTTTGCATTTAATCCTCTGATTTTGGGAAAAGATACTGTTTGTTTTTCACAGGCTGTTGGTCTTCGGAAGGTAGCAAGTTTGAGTACAGGAGAATTACGCTTCTCGATACGAAGCGAGGCCCCATATCAATTCTGCTGGGTAATGGTCGATACTGGTTACGTTGAGGATACCAATCGTATTGTTTGTCTTAAAACATCTACTCGCGGTAAGAAAGCGGATATCATAACTTACGATATCAAGACGGGCAGAGAGCTGCACGCAGTGACTATTCCATACGAAAACTTCGAATTCATCAAGATTGTGGAAGTCGCAGGAGAATGGATTATATTGTGCGGCTGGTCAGAACCAAAGGAGGAGCCTGCTTCTTATGAATCATCTATTGAACCTCGTAAAATGTGGATTGTGCCATATCGTTTGAATGATCTTAAAAAAGCCAAGCATTCAATGGAGATAACGTGGGGAGGGTTTCCCAAACCAGAAGTTTTTGACGGCAAGATGGTTTCGGTCTTCACTGATCATGCTCTCATTTATGATTTATCTGATGTTATGGCTTTTGACAAAAAATAAGGCAGGTTTGTTATCAATGTTTGAGTATTGCTGAAAGATGGACGAAGAAGAGAGAAAACTGGAAGGGAAAAGTGAAAAGGGATAAGGGAGAAACAAAATGGGGATTGTGGTAGTAGGTTTTGCGTGGACGGCGTTGTTTTTTTCGATAAGGGAAGCACGTGGTTTTTGGAAACTGGTGCCGGGTCTGGCTCTGATAGTATCAATCGCAAGTTTCTCTGGAAGATTATTCACGGAAAATCAAACTGCGTGCGTGATTTTCTTTTATTCATTCTATGTGACCATATTCATAAGCATGCTGTGTGTGCCTTATTTGATATATAAAGGGTATGATATTTTCGAGAGAAAACACAAATTGTTCAGATAGAGCTACGTAGGTTGTATTTCAGAAGTTATCAGTTGCCGATTGCCAGGGGTTTTTCGAGATTACCTTTGTGTCAATGCCTTCGATCTTGACGGCATCCAACCTGTTGTTTTCAAAAGTATTATTTTCCACTAATCCACGGGCGCCTTGATCGAAACAAATTCCATATTCTCCGTTATTTGAAATTTTACAGTTTTTTATCTTAACAGAGACACCCTTTTCCAACACTACAACTCCACTGCCGGAGTTTTCCTCGATAATACAATTACGGAGATTAACTTTACCCCTCTGTCTTATGAATATTCCGTAACCGTCTGCTCTCCTGATCCTGCAATTGACTATGTCTAAAAAACCGTTTTGGATAAACAGAACACCCGTCTTTTTGGTGCTGTTGTGTTTGGTGGTATGCTCCAATGTCAGGTTGGATATTTTAGTTCCCCTGCAATTATATATTTTAACAACACTTTCATTAGAATACTCGGACCGAATGAAGGTTTTGTCTATCCCTTCGCCAATGATATTAAGACAACCCGTGAACTCAAACATTGCCTCATAAACGCCTTCTTTGATGAGTACAGTATCGCCGTATTCAGCTCGACTTACCGCCTGCCAAACGGTTTTACAATCGTCAGGTACAATGATAGTTTTTGACGGGCGGACAAGCCTTCTTAAGGGGAGGTAGTACTTCTCCGGCCATAGTAACACTATGCCTACCAACACCACGATTAGCAACATTGTCAGACTTATAATTGTTCTTGTTTTTCTATGAGCCATTTTACTGCCAGGTATTTTCTGGAATAAGCATTGATGCCCGCTTTCAATAGCAACTACATTGTTAATTATCGGCAGTAAAGGAGTGCTACATTAGTAAACCATGAAATCGTGTTTTATAATATTATTTTAGACGGATTTCTCGGCTGGGCTTAGAATTACAGTGAGAGATTGCCGCGATGGTTTATAGGTATGTAAGTATTTGTTCGCAATCACTTATTTCTTATGTTTCCGGCGTGTGTATCCCCATTCTTTAAGGGCAGTCGATTTTTGTTTATTTATTTTTGGTAATCGGCTAAAATGACGTGTTTGGATTCCAAGGTCAAATTGTGGAACATTTATAAGAAGGGCAAATTATGAGAAGTGATACGGTCAAGAAGGGATTTCAGCGGGCCCCGCACCGGGCGCTGCTTCATGCGTGCGGCCTTGCTGACGTTGATATTGACAAGCCTTTTATCGGTGTAGCCAACAGCTTCTGCGAGATTGTGCCGGGCCATGTCCACCTGAATGAAGTTGCACGGATTGTCAAAGAGGCGGTACGTGAAGCGGGCGGGACCGCTTTTGAGTTTAATACGATAGCGGTCTGCGATGGCATTGCCATGGGCCATACGGGGATGAAATATTCACTGGCATCGCGCGAGATTATTGCCGATTCGGTTGAGACGATGGCAAGGGCACATTGTTTTGACGGACTTGTTTGTATCCCGAACTGCGACAAAATCATACCGGGGATGCTAATGGCGGCGGTGAGGCTGAATATTCCGACGATTTTTGTTTCGGGCGGGCCGATGGCGGCAGGGAAGATGAAGGATGGGAGAACGGTCGACCTTATCAGCTTATTCGAGGGGGTCGCGCAGTACAATGCCGGCAAGATTGACGAAGAACAGCTCAAGGAGCTTGAGCATACGTGCTGTCCCGGACAGGGGAGCTGTTCGGGTATGTTTACCGCGAATTCGATGAACTGTTTGTGCGAGGCGATAGGTATGGCGCTGCCGGGCAACGGGACGATACTGGCGGTAAATCCGAAGCGAGAGGAGCTTTACAAGGCGGCGGGCAAACAGATTATGTCGCTGATTGAAAAAGACATCAAGCCGCTGGATATAATCAATGGAAAGTCGCTTGATAATGCGCTGGTTCTTGATATGGCGATGGGCGGCTCGACGAATACGGTGCTGCACTCGCTGGCGGTTGCCAGTGAGGCGGGAATTAAATACGACCTCGAACGAATCAATGAAATTTCGGCCAGGTGTCCCAATATCTGCAAGGTGTCACCGTCGAGCGCGGTTCACGTGGAGGATGTGGACGCGGCGGGCGGTATCAGCGCGATACTGAAAGAAATCAACAAGGAACCGAACATGCTGAACACAGATTGTATTACAGTGACTGGTCAAACGCTGGGCGAAAATATAGCCGATGCCGACATAAAGGATACCGAGGTGATCCATACGCTCGATAATGCGTATTCGCAGTCCGGCGGGCTGACTATTCTTACGGGCAATCTGGCTCCCAAAGGTGCTGTTGTCAAGTCGGCTGGCGTTATGGAAACGATGCTGACTCACAGCGGTCCGGCGGTTATTTTCGAGAGCCAGGAAGAGGCGTGTGAGGGAATTTTGGCCGGCAAGGTCAAAGAAGGTGATGTCGTGGTGATTCGCTGCGAAGGGCCGAAGGGCGGCCCCGGTATGCAGGAGATGCTTAGCCCGACCAGTTACATTATGGGTGCCGGATTGGGTGAGTCGGTTGCTTTGATTACCGACGGCCGGTTCAGCGGCGGGACAAGAGGGGCCTGCATCGGCCATATCAGCCCCGAGGCGGCGGTAGGGGGCCCGATTGGTTTGTTAAAGGATGGGGACATAATAGAAATCGACATCCCGAAAAACAGGCTCGATGTTAAACTTTCGGACAGCGAATTGGCCGATCGCAAAAAGGCCTGGAAGCCGCCGAAGCCAAGAATAACCAAGGGTTACCTTGCAAAGTACGCCTCGATGGCCACCAGTGCCGATACGGGAGCGGTCCTTAAGTGGTAAGTCATGTCGGCGGATAGGAAGAAAACTTCGTGGTATGTCAATGGTCTTCATTTTGAGTGTATGGAGTGCGGTGGTTGCTGCGCCGGGCCGGGTGAGGGTTATATCTGGGTGACAAGGCCGGAGATTAAGATAATCGCCGATTTCCTGAAGATGCCGCCGGGCGAGTTTCGGCGTAAGTTCTTAAAGCGCGACGGCCTGCGGACGACGATTATCGAACACCAGGAGACCAAGGATTGTATATTCCTGGGGGAGGTTGATGGCCGCAAGAGATGTATGATTTATCCTGTTCGGCCGAGCCAGTGCAGGATTTGGCCCTTTTGGTCGAGCAATTTAGCCAGCCCCAATTCGTGGAACAAGGCGGCCCAAAGATGCGGCGGTATCAATCGGGGAAGGCATTACAGCTTTGAGGAAATAGAGAAAATCAAAAGTGTGAAAAAATGGTGGCAAGTTCAGAAGCAAAAAGACAACTTTTGAATAAGGTGGCTGAGATTTATGACTGGCTGGATGAGCAAATCCGTCAGGGTAGTGATCTATTGGTTCATTGTGATGGCTGCGGCAGGTGTTGTGATTTCGCATCTTTCGACCATCGCCTGTTTGTTACGCCGCCGGAATTGATGTACCTGGCTGCAAATATTGGAGCCGAAAACATCAAGCCAATGCCCGACAGCCGGTGTCCCTACCATTTTATCTGTGAATGTACGGTTTATAAGTATCGCTTTGCCGGGTGCAGGATTTTTTCCTGTAAGGGGGATTCGGATTTTCAGAGCAGGTTGAGCGAGTCGGTGCTGAAGAAATTCAAGTCTCTTTGCACGGAATTCGAAATTCCCTATCGCTATGTTGACCTTGCCAGCGGGTTGAATAGTTTTGGCGGGCCTTAGTATTTGTCAATCGGCAGTGGGATATTGTCCTGGGGGTCACATAGATTGATATATTTTACGCCGGTTACCCCGCCTAAAAGTGAGCCGTGCTTCTTGTAATATTGGTAAAGCTTTGCCAGTTTCTGCTCGTCGGTTGATTCGAGATGTTTTTGCCATTCTCCGATCTCGGCTCCCCAGATGATTTCTGTATTGTCTTTTGTGTAGAGTACAATGTGGGGGAAGCGGCTATTTTCCAGCCCCTTGAAATTGCTCATGTCGATACTGGCGATGTCATAAAGCAGCGGTTTCTCAGGGGTGACGTTTTTGTCCATTCTCCGGAGATTCGCCAATATGGCAACGGCGGCGGCAAGGTCGTCACGCTGCCAGACTCTGCCCAAAGGTGGTGTTTTTATTATTAACGGCAGTCCTTCCACTCTTACAATATGCAGATTCGGTAAGGGGACAAAATCGAGGACGACCATGTCTGAGTCGACGTAAAATTTGTTCAGACTTGATCTGACCAGGGCCAGCGGCCTTCGCCACTTTCCCGAGATTTGGATACTATCGTGTGTGGATTGCACCGTTACTTCATCGAGCCAGGCCGTTGTCAGTGCAAGATTTTTCTGCACGAGCCGGGCGGCTTCTTCGTTGGGTATTAAATTCGGCCGGGGCGCGGCCGCGGCGTAAATCTTTGTTTGGAGCGGCTCGTTGACCCATGGGGGGACATCTACCAATTTCAGTGGTGATTCTTTTTGCCAGTTGGGGACGTTTTTTTTGACGTAATTTTCCAGTGATATAAAGCCTTCCCGCATGAAGAATACGAAGCCGATTCCCATTGCGGCGGAAACACAGGCCACGGCAAACACTTTCATAACGCGCATCAAGCTGGGATGATAGTTTGTTTTTCGCCTGCTCTTTGTTTTTGAGGTTCGGGCCTTAAAGGATATTCTTTTGGTTTTTTTTGTTCTTTTTTTTCTGGCCACTATAATCTCGTATCCGGCTTTACGTGCGGCTATTGGCGAGTGACGAATATGCCGCCTCAATTATTTTCGTGCAGAGGTCACTCATTGAAAGCCCCGTTTTTGCCGCCGCCATCGGCAAAAGGGAATGGTTTGTAAATCCCGGTATTGTATTGACCTCCAAGACGTAAGGGACTCGGTTTTTTGTGAGGATGAAATCGGCCCTTGCAAAGTGCCGGCAGCCGAGTGCGTTGAAACAATTGATCGCCGCTGCGGAAATTTTATCCGCGAGCTCAACATCATCGATTGTATCGAAGAGATATTGTGTTTGCTCGTCGATATATTTTGCCTCATAGTCGTAGAAGCCGGTTTTTGTTTTAATTTCAATAATGGGCAGCGGGCTCTTTCCAAGTATTCCGACCGTTATTTCTCTTCCGTCGATATATTCTTCAATCATACAATCGCCGAACGTTTTCAGGCACTGTCGGGCATCAGCTATCGCCGAGGTGGAGTTGTCGACAATGGTGACACCAACAGTGCTTCCCTGCCTGATTGGCTTGACTACAAACTTTTCGCCGGGGAGCGGCAGCTCCTTGGCAAGCTCTTTTGCGTCCGATTTTTCATCGAATATAATTGCTTTCGGTGTTATCACGCCGGCTTTAGCGAAGGCCTTTTTGGCGGCTATTTTGTCGAAAGCGAGCCTGCTTGCTGTCGGTCCGCTGCCCGTATAGAGAAGCGATTTGTCTTCGAGTATCTGCTGGAGCCGGCCGTCTTCGCCAAATTTGCCATGGAGCGCGATAAAGAAGACATCGATAATGTCATCTTCGAGTATGTCTATATCATCCGGGCCGATATCAGAGGTTATTACGTTGAAGCCTGCCTGTTTAAGGGCTTCGGCAACGCAGGTTCCGCTTTGGATACTAACATCACGCTCCTCGCCGATGCCGCCCATGATGACAGCCACTTTTATCCTGCTGCTGAGTATGGCTGATTGTGAATTTTCTGAAGATTCGATGGCCATTTTATATTGTTTCTTATCCTGCTTCTTAATTGTGCGTGTATCGATTTGTAAATTACGGACAATGAATTTAGCTCCAGATTTCGATTTCAAGTTCCAGTTCCGTATCGAAATGTTCTTTTACCCTCTCTTTTATGGCGTCTATCAGCCTCATAACGTCTCGGCTTGTGCATCCCTTTTCTGCGATTATGAAATTTGCGTGCTTTTCACTGACGGTTGCTCCGCCGATTTTCAGTCCCTTTAAACCCGCCCTATCAATCAAAGCCCCTGCTGATACTCCTCTTGGATTTTTGAAAATGCAGCCTGAATTTTTTGTGTTTAGCGGCTGGTTGTTCTTTTTATAAATCCAGATTTCTTTGACGGTGCGCATGATTTGCTCAGGATCGCCTTCGGTTAAATTGAGGCGGGCGTTCAAGATGAATTTTGCAGTGATATTTGTCCCGCGGTAGTCGAACCTGAGCTCGGGTTTGCTCTTTTCAAAGACATTTCCCTGATTGTCCATTAGCGTGATAGTTTCTACAGAGGAGCCGATATCTCCGAAACTGCCCCCGGCGTTCATTTTCACGGCACCTCCGATTGAGCCGGGAATTCCTGTCAGGGCTTCGATGCCTGAAAGACCTTTTTGAACGCAATTTAATACCAGTTTGCTCAAATCCGCGCCTGCCCATGCGGTAACCATCTCGCCTTCAATTTGTGTCTGTTTGAATTGGTCGGCCTGAAGTGTGATGACGGCGGCTCTGACTCCATCGTCACCGATTAACAGGTTGGAGCCGAAACCGATTACATGAATCCTGATACCGTTTTCGTTGCATCGGTGTACGACTTCTTTTAGCTGTTTTATGTTCTGGGGCCTTATAAAATAATCAGCGGGCCCGCCCAGGCCGTACCATGTGTGATTTGCCAACGGATAGTCTGTTTTAGCTATTTTTTCTAAGTCGCTGAAGATATTCATCTGCAACCTTCCAAATATCACCCGCTCCCATAGTAACGACCAAATCACCTTCCGTTACATTGTCCAATAAATAATCGCAAATGGGGCCGAAACCATCGATAAATATCGCATCTGTACCGTTTTT
>WOR8_10006340_pt1 | contig 12561 bp, 11 predicted proteins | sample DeeMarSeWOR38_10_FD_19890 | JGI IMG/M metagenome (IMG submission 19890) | reverse complement strand
AATCCTCAGGTTCAAAAAGTTAGAGCAGTAACTTTCAGCAGCTTTGCTGTAGTTACTACTGTCATTTATGATTTTTTTAATACTACTCAAATTGAAAGAGAAAATAAAGAACTCAGAGAAGTTAATGCTGAACTGATGCTGCAAATTAGTGCACTCAGGGAACAAGGTATATTAAATTCTAAACTTAAAGATCTTGCAGGATTTAAAGATACTTCCACACTTCCATTAATGCCTGCTACGGTGGTTTCGAGAACACTTTCTCAAACTCAAAACACAATTACTATTAACAAAGGAACTAATCATGGCATTAAACCCGGTATGCCTGTAATGAATCATTTGGGTTTAGTTGGAGTGATACATTCAACATCTGAAGATTTTGCAATTGCAAGAACACTAAAAAATATTGATTTAAAATTAACTGTAAAGAATGAACGAAGCCGAATAGACGGAATTTTGATTTGGGATGGTAATAAACTTGTTGTCATTAATTTACCAAAAACCTTTGATTTTGAAATAGGGGATAGAATTGTAACCTCGGAAATTAGTTCAATAATTCCGATTCCAATTCCTGTTGGAGTTGTTTATGAGATCATCCCCGAAAGAACAGGATTGTTAAATAGAATAAGTGTAACTCCTTTTGTAGATGTTTTAAGTGTAGAACATGTATTTATTCTGCAGTTGGTGCAAAGCATTCAAAAAAAAGAACTGGAATTGAATTTTTATAAAATCCCATGAAAATAAAATATTTTATTCCTTTATTATTTCTTATTCCTGTCGTACTAATCCAGCTTACACTTATTCCTCTTATATCTATAGAAGAGGTTGCACCTGATCTCTTGTTAATTGCTTTGGTCTACTTTTCGATCGCTTATGGGCAATTATTTGGTACAACGGTCGGAGCTTTTTATGGATTAGCCTTCGATTTAATTACTGGAAGTCTGATTGGCAGCAATATGCTTGCGAAAACAGTTGCCGGCTTTACTGCTGGATATTTTTCTGCTGAAACAAGGAGGGACAAATATCTATATACTTATGCTTTCTGTTTGGTTGTATTTTTATGTTCAATAGTTAATTCCTTAATATTCTCTTTCTTTTCAGTGATTGATTTTAATACAAACTTCGTCGTTGTTCTTTTTAATCATAGTTTCCTGCCATCAATTTATACGGCAATCTTTAGTATATTGGTTGTGATTGTGCCCCATAGAAGGAGCTACATATGAAAACCGAATTTTTCGGCTCGTTAAAAAGAAGAGCTGTAATTTATTTTATCATTACAGTTAGCGTAACTGTGCTGGGCTTCAGGCTCTTCCAGATGCAAATCGTAAACCGGCAGGAATACGAAACAAAATCTTCCGATAATAGTGTTAAAAGTCTGGAATTGAATCCTTTGAGAGGACTTTTTTATGACCGAAACATGAACTTGCTTGTTAGTAACTCGCCAGCTTATACTTTGCGAATAACTCCTGCAGATTATGATACATCCTTAAATCAATTGATTGAAACTGTAATTGATGCAGAGTCAGGATTCATTAAAAATTTTTTGTATAAGAATCGTGTTTACTCTAAATACCTTCCATTAAGATTGAAAAGGGGAATCGATTTTAAGGTAGTTTCGTGGATCGAAGAGAATTCTGAAAATTTACCGGGAATAGATTACGTTTTAGAAATGTACAGAAATTATCCTGCAGGAGTAAATGCATCGCACTCATTTGGATATACAAAAGAAATTACAGCAGAGCAGCTTGCAAATAACAAAGAATATTACAAACAGGGAGATTTTGTAGGTTACAACGGAATTGAAAAGAATTATGAAGATATATTGCGCGGTAAAAAAGGTTACGAGTACGTTTTAGTTGATTCAAGGCGGCGAGAACTTGGAAAATTTAAGGGCGGTACAGATGATCTGCTGCCAATTAACGGGCAGAGTGTAGTACTTACCTTCGACACAGAAACCCAGCTTGCTGCAGAAAAAGAGTTCAAAGATAAACGTGGTGCACTTGTTGCGATGGATCCCTCTACAGGAGAAATAATTGCTTTTGTAAGTGCTCCGGAATATGATTTAAATAAATTTTCTTTTATAACACCAAAGGACTTTATTTCGGCCCTCTATAATGATCCTGCAAAACCTTTATTTAACCGGGCAACAATGTCGATTAATTCCCCAGGTTCAACTTTTAAAATGCTTGCTGCAATTGCAGCATTAGATCTTGGCCTTATTACCCCCTCTTACACAATAAATTGCACCGGTGGTTTTACTTACGGAAGATTTTTTAAATGCCATGGTTCGCATGGAAGTGTAAATGTAATTCGCGCAATTGAAAAATCATGTAACACTTTTTTTTATAAGCTGATTTACAAGATTGGTTTAGATCGGTGGAAAGAGTATGCGTTAAAATTTGGATTCGGAAAAAAGACGAATGTGGATATTTCCGAAGAAATTCCAGGCTTAATTCCCGACGAAAACTACTATATAAAAAGATACGGTGATAATTGGCCGAAAAGTATTATGGCAAGTCTTGGAATAGGTCAGGGAGAAGTTAGTGTCACTCCATTACAATTGGCTCAGTACACTGCTTTAATTGCAAACAATGGCAACTCAGTTCAGCCTCATTTTGTTAGAGCGTATTTGGATCCAAATACAAATAAATTAATTCCTCTCGAATTTAAATCAATTAATACAGAAATTAATAAATCGGTATTTGATATAGTAAAAGAAGGAATGTTTTTAGTTGTAAATGGAAAAGGAACTGCTACTCATATTAAAATTGAAGATATTGAGATTGCCGGTAAAACGGGGACGGCACAAAATCCTCACGGCAAAGACCATGCATGGTTTGTTGCTTTTGCTCCATTCGATAATCCAAAAATTGCTATTGCAGTCTTGGTTGAAAACGTTGGTTTCGGTGGAACGCACGCTGCACCGATTGCAAAAAGAATTATCGAGACTTATTTAAGAGGTTTAAATCAAAAAGAAAATAAACAAATAGATTCAGATAGCAAATTTGCAGTAAAAAATTAATTTAAAAATGCGCATAGATTATAACATAGAGGATAAATTTGATTTTGGACTCTTAATACCTGTATTAATTTTATTCGGACTAGGATTGCTTGCAATATATAGTTCAACAATAAATAATACACTTGCGCAGGATAACTTTCAGAGACAATTAGCATGGGGTGTATTATCAATAATAATATTTTTTATTGTCTATTCGTTGCCTACAAAAGTTTTTAAAACTGTTGCAATTCCCAGTTATTTTCTTTCAATAGTTATGCTAATTCTAGTTTTAGTAATCGGAAGACAAATTTCAGGTTCAAAAAGCTGGATAATGTTGGGTTCGCTTGGATTTCAACCGTCTGAGTTTGCGAAGATTGCAACTATTTTAGCTGTTAGCTGGTACTTAAGCAGAAACAATACCGATATTGATTCATTTAAAGATATTCTTGTTTCACTGGCAATCGGATTGTTGCCATTGATGCTCATTCTTTTAGAACCGGACATGGGAACTTCGATTGTTTTTATCGGAGTAATTTTAACAATTGTTTTTTGGAAAGGAATCAGTTCATTTTCTTTATTCGTTGTTCTTTCTCCAACTTTTATCGCAGTATCAGCCATATTTGGATTAGCATATTTTATTGTAGGATTGGCAATTATAATAGCTTTTTTAATAATATTTAAAAGAGATTTATTCTTCAGTGCATCCATTTTTGCTCTAAACCTTGCAAGTGGTTTTTTTGCAGATTATCTTTTTAATGCGTTAGGTCCTCATCAACAAAAAAGAATTCAAGCATTTATTGATCCGATGTCTGATCCACTCGGTTCTGGATACAATACGATACAGGCCAAAGTTGCAATTGGTTCGGGCGGATTAGCCGGCAAAGGTTTTTTGGAGGGGCATCAAACACAATTACAATTTATTCCGGAACAGTGGACCGATTTTGCTTTTTGTGTTATTGGTGAAGAATTTGGCTTCATTGGTAGTCTTGTGGTGCTAACTATGTTCCTCATATTATTTTTAAGAATTCTAAAAATAGCATTCAGCACTAAAGATGAATTCTTAAGTTTGGTTGTAATAGGAATTCTTTCGGTTTACTTTATACACTTCTTAATTAATATGGGAATGGTCGTAGGCATTCTGCCAGTTGTTGGAATTCCACTTCCTTTTATCAGCTATGGTGGCAGTTCTCTTGTTGTAAACATGTTAATGCTTGGAATTGTTGAAAATATATATCGAACTAGAAAAAATTATACGTGATGATGAATGCTGTCAAAAAATTATATGATGCAAATACAAGGGGCAACTACATTTGCGTCGGACTCGATACCGATTTAAATAAAATTCCCAAACATCTTTTAATAGAAAAAAATCCTGTCGCAGAATTTAACAGGCAAATAATTGAAGCGACAAAAAGCTCAGCCGCTGCTTACAAAATAAATCTTGCGTTTTATGAATGCTATGGTACTGAAGGATTAAAAAATTTAGAAGAAACCCTGGCAGCAATACCTTCCAATATTTTAATAATTTCAGACGGTAAAAGAGGCGATATTGGTAATACTTCTAAAATGTATGCAAAGTCCTTTTATGAACATTTTAAATTTGATTCAGCAACTTTAAATCCATTAATGGGGAAGGATTCACTTGAGCCTTTTTTAGAATATTCGGACAAATTAAATTTTATTTTAGCATTAACTTCGAATCCGGGTTCAATTGATTTTCAAAAAGAAGAATTAAAAAATGGTGAAAAACTTTTTCAATATACAATAAAGAAAATTATAGAGTGGAACGTTAATTCAAATTGTGGAATAGTTTTCGGAGCAACCAATTTAGAAGAATTATCAGATAACTTACATTTAATAAAAAACCTTCCTATATTAATTCCTGGAATTGGGGCACAAGGCGGCGACTTAAATGAATTAACAAAGACTTTATTTGGAGCCGGAATAAATTCGTTTCTTGTAAATGTGAGCAGGGGAATAATTTATAAATGCAAGAATGAAAAGTTTGCCGAAGAAGCTGCCAAAGAATTAGTCAGTTTGAATAAGATAGTAAACAAAAGCAAAAAATAAATTATAAAACTTTTCTCAGTAGTATCAGTTTATTTAGGGAAGGAATTATATGTTTATTCTATTATTAAACGGTTTTATGTTACAAAATAAAAACACTGATTAGTGTATTTATTAAATGAAGATTAAAGAAAAAACCGTATACGAAATTTGGAAGGAACGAAAATTTAGGGAGGCACTTACTACTTCCGATTTACAGGCGATTGAGGTAGTTGATACCGGGATACAAAATAAAGATTTAGCCGGGCCCGATTTTTTAAATGCCAGGATAAAATTTGGAAATATAACTTATCTTGGTGATGTTGAAATTGATTCAAAGTATTCAGATTGGAAATCACATGGACATTATTTTGATAAGAAGTATAGTAAAGTAATTTTACACATTACACTTTCAAGTGAAAATCATCAACCGTACGTCTATACCAAAGATAAAAGAAAAGTCCATTCAGTTTGCATATTGGATTTTATTGATGAAGCTTTAGGAACAACGCTCCTGAGGGCTGTCCAAAATGAATTGAAAAACAGAACTTTCAAAATGCCATGTAAGGATAGAAACTCAGTAATTTCCAATAAAGAAAAAGTAAATTTTATAGTTGAGCTTGGAATAGAAAGATTTTTAAATAAATCCCGCAAAATCTTAGAGCGCGCAAAGCAATTGATTTATCTTAAAGAGATGAACATTAGAGAGCCGATTGTTCGTTATGATTTTGGAGAAGATTTTACAAATAAAAAATATAAGCCGAAAGATTTTTCGGATACTCTTATATGGCAACAGATTATCTATGAAATGATTTTTGAAGCGCTTGGTTTTTCGAAAAATAAGGAAATGATGTTCAAGCTTGCCAAAACGGTCAATGTGGAATATTTAAATAAGTTTGTCGAAAACGAAAATTTTTTGCAAATGATTGAAAGTGCGCTTTTAAATGTAGGCGGACTTATTCCTGAGAAAATTTCATTTAAAGAAGAAAAGACTTCTGAATATGTTAGAGAACTGATTGAAATATGGGAGAATTTAAAATCGGATTATGATGGAATCTATCTCAAACAGGAGCAATGGAATTTTTTCAAGCTGCGTCCACAAAATTTTCCAACAATTAGAATTGCAGGCGGTGCCCGCTTAATTAAGCAATTGCTCAATGAACAGCTATTTGAAGACCTGATAAAACTATTTGAAAAAGAAAGTTATCCAAAAGACAATGCCGCAACCTTACGAAACTTATTAGTTGTTGAGGCCGAAGGTTTCTGGTCTGATCACTATGTTTTTGATAAATCTGCGAGTGAAAAACTAAATTATTTTGTTGGGATTTCAAGAGTGGATGAAATAGTTATTAATGTTCTACTTCCGGTCTTATCGGTCTATTTTGAAATATTTTCTAAAACTGATTCCGTGCGAAGAGTTAAAGAATTATATATCAATTATAATCAAAAAACATCCAACCAATTAGTAAATCAAGTGAATAGTACACTTCTATTAGGGCGCGCAAGAGAAAAAAGTATTATTTATCAGGGAATGATTGAATTATTCCGAAAATATTGTGTAAAGGAAAAATGCCTGGAATGTAAAATAGGGACAAAAGTTTTTAACTGATTTTATTAATTCTCACTCGTTAAATTTTTAATTTCATCTCTAATCTTTGCAGCCCGCTCGTACTCTTCACTTTCAATTGCTTCCCTTAATTTATTTTGCAGCGTAGCAAGCTTAGCTTCTTTAGTTACCGGCTTTTTACTTTTTCCTGAAGATGGAGCTAAGTTTGATATCCCAGTTTCTTCACTGCTGTCGTCCGAAGGGATAAATGCAGCTGCCTGCAGAACTGAACCCGAAACAAAAATAGGAGCTTGTGCACGTACTGCAAGAGCAATTGCATCACTAGGACGTGCATCAATTTCCTGTGTAAATCCGGACACTTCCAGAATAATTTTTGCATAAAAAGTATTTTCACGCAGTTCGTCAACAATTACCTCAGTTATAGTAGCTCCCAGGTTGTCTGTCAACTGCTTTAAAAGATCGTGCGTTAAAGGACGAGGTGGTTTTATTCCTTCAATCTCCAAAGCAATTGCCTGTGCCTCAAATGCGCCGATAATTATGGGCAGACGTTTATTTCCCTCTACTTCTTTGAGTAAAATGGCATAAGCTCCACCAGTTGATGGACTGGATGATAAGCCTAATATTTCACATTGCACTTTCTGCAAAAATTTCTCCTTTACTTTACCTTTTTAATCTCTTCAGTTAAAACAGGAAGAACTTCAAATAAGTCACCGGCTAATCCATAATCAGCAATATTAAAAATTGGTGCATCTTTATCCTTATTTATTGCGACAATATATTTTGAAGATGACATACCTGCAAGGTGTTGTATTGCACCTGAAATTCCACAAGCAACGTATAAAGTTGGAGAAACAGTTTTTCCGGTTTGCCCAACTTGCTCACGATGCGGTCTCCAGCCTGCATCAACAACTGCTCTTGATGCTCCGACAGCGGCACCGAGCGCATCTGCAAGTTCCTCAATCAAATGAAAATTTTCAGGTCCTTTTATACCTCTTCCACCCGATACGATTATATCGGCTTCAGCAACATCCAGTTTTCCCTCGGCCTTTTTGAATTCTGTTACTTTCGAGCTGAGATTTGGCGAGCTGATTTCTTTAACTGATATCTCAGGTTCGCGGGAATTAGAGGATTCGGCCTTAAAAACGTTTGGTCTTATGCTAATAATTTTTTTGTCAGTGCTTAATTTCACATCCATTAAAGCTTTGCCAGCATAAATTGGTCTAGTTGCAATAAGCTCGTTTGAAGCATCCAGTTTAATACAATCCATTAAACATCCCGCATCGAGTTTAACTGCAATCCTGGGTGCAAGGTCTTTTCCCAACGCTGTATTTGATAAAATCAATACATCCGCGCCTGATTGGTTTGCATAATTGCTTATGGCTTCTGTATAAGCAGATGAGGAATAATTTTGTAGCTGATCATTTTTAAGGTGAGTCAGCTTACTTACTCCGTGTTTTGCTGTTTCATTCAGATTATTTATTTCGCTTCCTACAACGACAGCTTCTGCTTCACAACCAATCTCTGAAGCAAGTTTTGCTGTTAAGCTTGTAACTTCAAAAGCTGATTTTTTTAAAGTTCCTTCCCTCTGTTCAAGAACTGCAAGTATTTTTTTTACCATTTTTATTGATTCCTTAAATAACTTTTGCTTCTTCTTTTAGTAGTCTAACCAGCTCCGGTACGGCAGATGAATCAGTGCCTAAAATTCTGCCAGCTTGTTTGGGTGGTGGCAAGTACATCTTTAGTATTTCTGTTGATGCTGCAACTTCCTTAGCCGGTTTTTCTTCAATAGTTTTTTTCTTTGCAGCCATAATACCTTTCAATGAAGCATATCTTGGTTCATTTAATCCTTTCTGGCATGTTATAATGGCCGGCAAGCTGGTTTGAACAACTTCACGACCTCCTTCAATTTCACGCTCAGCTATGATTTGCCTGTCATTAAGTTCAAATGTCACAGCCACGGTAACACAATTGTATCCAAGCAGTTCTGATGTAAGCTGCCCGACAATTGAGTTATCGTAATCTACTGATTGTTTTCCCATAAATACCAGCTCTGCGCCCATGGTCTTAATTTCATCTGCAAGGGCTTTGGCAATTCCTATCGAATCTCTGGGATTATCATCTTTTAGCAGTACTGCGCTGTCGGCGCCCATAGCAAGAGCTTTTCTGATTGTTTCTTTACTGCCATCTCCGCCTAAAGTTAAAATAACAACTTCGCCTGCACCAAACTTTTCTTTTGTTTTTAATGCTTCTTCAATTGCATATTCATCATAAGGGTTAATGATGAATGTTACACCGGCGGGATCGATTGATTTACCATCAGATCCTATCTTAATTCGTGTAGCAGTATCAGGAACGTTGCTTACACATACTGCTATCTTCATTTGTCCTCCGTTTTATTACTTTTATTTGCTCTCAAAATATATAGACCGATTGCTATAAAATCAATTTTAGAACTAATATAAAAAGATTTGCCTTTGAATTTTGCTTTAATTTTAGAATGCTAATAATTATTTTAATGCTATGGAATTACCTGTTAAAGAAACACCGGATATATCCATAATCGAAGAGGAGGATACTACTGTTGGATTTGAAAGCAGAGTATTACTTTTTAACGATGATTGGCATTCGTTTGAAGAGGTGATAATTCAGTTAATTAAAGCAACTAAATGCAGCTTTGATGAGGCAAAACAAAAAACGTTTGAAGTGCATGTTAAAGGAAAAGCAATTGTTTTTAATGGCAGTGTTTCTGATTGTCTGAAAGTTTCGGGTGTGCTCGAAGAAATCGCTCTTCACACTCAAGTGCTAACTTAATCTAAATTTTAAAGCTATTTCCCTTGGTAGAAGCATCTCATATACATAATTTTCATTAAATAAATTATTTTATACTGTTTATTAAATTTTACAAGAATTAACAGGAGAAGTAAATGTCCAAATCTGCTATTGAAGGTTTAAAACCAGGAATTATATGGCAACGATTTTATGAAATAAGCCAGGTTCCAAGACCATCAAAAAAAGAAGAAAAAATAAGAACACATCTGAGAAATGTTTTAAAAGATTTGAAGCTAGAATTTACAGAGGACAAAGTTGGAAATATCCTTGCTAAAGTTCCTGCTTCAGAAGGGATGGAAAATGCGCCTGTGGTTGTCCTGCAAGGGCATGTCGATATGGTCTGCGAGAAGAATAAGGATAAAACTTTTGATTTTGAAAATGATCCGATTGAATTAATTAAAGATAATGGATGGATTAAAGCTAATGGCACCACCCTTGGAAGTGATAACGGAATTGGTGTAGCTGCTTCTTTGGCGGTTGTTAATGATGAAAGTGTTGTGCACGGACCTCTTGAGCTTCTCTTTACTGTTGATGAAGAAACAGGTTTAACTGGTGCAAATAATTTGCAGCCTGGTTTATTAAAAGGGAAGTATCTTTTGAATATGGATTCTGAAGAAGATGGTGCATTTTATATCGGATGTTCCGGTGGAATTGATACAGTTGGAGTATTGAATTTAGAATATATCAATACAGCAAACGATTACATTCAGTATAATTTGACTGTAACTGGTTTAAAGGGTGGACATTCAGGGCTTGATATAATTCAAGGTAGAGGAAATGCAATTAAAATATTAGGCAGAGCGCTAAATAAATTATCGGGAACAAATCCATTAGTAAACCAGATCTCAGGCGGAAGCTTAAGAAATGCCATTCCAAGGGAAGCAGAAGCAGTAATTTCCATTGCTTCTAGTTCTGCTAAAAAAGCTGAAGAAATAATTAGTGAATTTGAGAATGAAATTAAAAACGAATTCAAAACCGTTGACAGTGGTGTTAAAATTGTTTTTAAAGCTGCAAAATCAAAAATTGAAAAAGCATTTACCAAGGAAATGACAGAAAAATTGATTAACACAATTATGGCTCTTCCACACGGTGTAATTGCTATGAGTGCAGATATTCCGGGTTTAGTTGAAACATCTACAAACCTTGCAACAATAAAAATGGAAAGTGATAAATTAATTATAGGTACAAGCCAGCGAAGCTCGGTTGATAGTGCAAAATATTTTATCGGCAGTAGTGTTGCCTCAGTTTTTAGACTTTCCGGTTTCAGTTTTCATCATACAGATGGGTATCCCGGCTGGAAACCGGATGTAAACTCGGAAGTTTTAAAGATTTCAAAGAAAGTCTTTAAGAAATTATTTAATAAGGAACCTGAAATAAAGGCAATTCATGCAGGATTGGAGTGCGGGATTTTAGAAAGTAAAAATCCAGGTATGGATATGATTTCATTCGGACCAACAATTCAAAATGCACACTCTCCTGATGAGAGGATTGAAATTGAAACTGTAGAAAGATTTTACGAATTATTAAAAGGAATTCTTAAAGAATTGGCCAATAGAAATTAGATCGTTTTGAATTCTATTTAAGACTATCCCCACGGCTTTTTACTCCATCCGGACCGTAAAGTTCGGTTATTAAATGATGAAGTAATGAATTCTCGGTTATTGGATAAGTATAACGTATACTTTCAGGTGGGGGAGGATTGTCGTAATCGAATCTGAATAATTCAATATTGCTCATATCGTAATATCTTATCTTAAGAATACCATACTTTACCGAAGTTAAGTTAATACAGTAAAGTGTTTTAGATCTGTAAATATCTCCTTAGTTAAGCGGAGGACGATGTGTCTCTAAAATCCAGATATTAAATCTATCTGCCTTCATAGTATCTAAGTATGCCGCATCATACCAAAATTGAGTACCGTCAGCTGCATCGACTTTTTTCCATACATGCTCTTCTTCCTGCTGAGCATATGAGTAATTAATTGATAGTAAAATTAGACTTACAACTAGAGTTTTTATTTTCATTGTTTTCCATTTTTTTTAGAGACCAAAAATAGTCAAAAACCGGTTAATCAAAAAGAACTTGTTTTAGACAGAATTTAACTGGTAGTAATGCAAAGTTGATTTTTTTCTTGCGTGAGGAATCAGAATTTTTGTCCAAGAAAGTAATAATTATTATGTAGTTAGCAATAATTATTAATCACAAATACTTAATAATTCTAAAAAGTGAAAAACACAGCAATTGTTTTCTCATATCAAAGAATGGAAATTGGCAAATTTTAGCATTTTCTAACTATTAATTTTGGATTGCTATTTGTGTTAAAATAATAACCTATTAATAAAATTATTATGGAGCTCTAAAAAATGAAAAAAATCTTACTTCTAATCTCTGGTCTTTTTCTTGCCGGTAATGTAGCTCTCCTATCTCAGGAATTAACCCTAAAGACCTATGGAGTAGATCCATACGACGTTTCGCGTGATACGGTTGAAATGTACTTTGATAGGATCTATAACAGTTTACTCAATGTTGGGGTTGAAACGAAAATGTATTTTGTCGGTCATTTTGAAGACTCAGTACTTACCAGTCCCGCATGGACACTTTTCATAAAACCAGCAGGCTCTACAGCAGGTTTTGGTGTAACAAAAGATTTAGATCCTGCAACGCAATTAAATACTTTTATTCCAGATGTTATAGGTACTTACAAGATAGCATTTTCAGATGGATCCTTCGCTGATACACTTGTTATCAATGCAGCTACATATCTTGGTGTTGAAGGCGGAGCTGTTAATTGTATAGGTTGTCATAATACTTCTATTTGGGATTTCAAGTATGATAAATGGTTGGAAACAGGTCACTCTGATATGCTTGAAAGAGGTTTGAATGGAATCCTAAGCAGTCATTATGGTGAGAGCTGTATTTCTTGCCATACTGTTGGATATGATCTGGATGCAGATAATGATGGGTTTGATGATTTTCAATTTGTCTTTCCTGATTCATTATATCCGGGAGTGTATGATTTAACGTTAGCTGCCTATCCGGATGCCATGGCTAGAGCAAATATTCAATGCGAAAGCTGTCATGGTCCGGGAAGTGCACATTTAGGAATAATATCTAATTCGA
>WOR8_10005648_pt1 | contig 12563 bp, 9 predicted proteins | sample DeeMarSeWOR38_10_FD_19890 | JGI IMG/M metagenome (IMG submission 19890) | reverse complement strand
ACGCCGTGGCGACGGCGCCCCATTTGCCGCGAGCCAAGGCGCGCCGAACGCAGTGTACTTGATGTACTTAAGCGAGACGCAACCCCGGCTCGCGGCAAACGGGCCTCGTCCCCGCGGGTTACGCCCCAAAAAAGCCTTGTGGCGCGGACACTCTTAAGAGACCCTACAGCTCGTCGATACCACGGTTGGCCAATTGATCCGCGCGTTCGTTTTCAGCGTGACCACTGTGCCCCTTGACCCAGTGCCAGGATACCTGGTGTCGCTGCATAGCGGCGTCGAGTCGCTGCCAGAGGTCGATATTCTTGACCGGTTTTCGGGCGGCCGTTTTCCAGCCGCGCTTCTTCCATGCCGGCAGCCACTCGGTAATGCCACTTCTGACGTAAACCGAATCGGTCGTGAGGCTGACCGAGCAGGGTCGGGTCAGGCTTTCGAGGGAGCGTATCGCGGCCATCAGTTCCATGCGATTGTTGGTGGTATGGGGCTCTCCGCCGTAGAGTTCTTTCTCGTGCTTGCCATAGCGCAGCAAAGCACCCCAGCCTCCCGGCCCGGGGTTACCCCGACAGGCACCATCGGTAAAAATTTCCACATCAGCCATGCCTGCGCACCCTGGTCTGGCTGGTTCCCGCAACACCGCCGGCAAGAATGGCCCGTCGCGGGCGCCAGCGCGGTTTCACCGGTGTCAGGGTGGCAACCCGCTTGCGCGCCACCAGCAGATAGGAGGCCGCCAACAACGGCCATCGATCACGATGCAATCGCTTCAGCACCCCGCCTTTCTTAGGCTGCCCGCTGCCATAGGCCCAGGGCGGGTGCGGAAACAGGTAGCGCGCCTCGACGGTGTCAAAACCGAGCAGGGAAAGCCAGTCCTTGAGGCGCGGCAGGCTGACAAACCGCAGTGCCCATGGGGCCGTGCCCCGCCAGCCGAGCATTAACCGGCGCAGCCCCCACCAGCCGTACGGGTTGAAGCCCAGCACGATCAGATGTCCCTCCGCAACCAGGCAGCGATCGATCTCTCGCAATACCTGGTGTGCGTCACCGGTGAGTTCCAGCACATGGGGCAATACGAATGCGTCGATGCTGTCGGACTGCAGCGGCAACGATTCAGCGCAACCGAATAAGCCGGGGGGCTCGGCCAGTCCCTCCCCGGTACAGGAATGGATCACGCGGTGCCTGATCCGGCTGGCGCCAAGCGAATCGGGCTGACAGGAGGGATCCAGGACCACCAGGTGGTAGCCGAATACATTACTGAGCACTTCGCACAGCAGGGCCTGTTCAGCGTCCGCCAATTGCTGGCCCAGCGGCTGACGGCACCACGCCCGCAGCTGCCGCAGCTTGTCCATGCTGGTCATCGGGCAAGGTCTGTCATTCATAAGCGATTAAATAATAACGCATCTTAGCGCCCGGGACACGGTCGCTTGACGCCCCCGGTGCGGACTGTCAGCATAGCCCGCCGGCAACAGGAAAGGCTTTAATGATCATCAGGTTGAACTAAACGCCTGGAGATCCGGGCCGATAAGGATATTATGCCCAGTCGCCCGATCTCGATACTTTTGCTCGTCACACTTCTGCTGTCCGCATGTGCTTCGCACCGGGCGCAATTGGCACTCTTTTCCCAGGCCGCTGACGGCAGCGAAGCCGCGGCCGTGCCGGAATCCGTGCCCAGCTCGCCTAACCCGCCCATACCGACCCAGCTGGCCGCCGCCCAAGCCGTGCAGGGGATTCTGGTAAGTGGCCTGTTCGATCCGCGTCCGGTCGACCTCTGGCAACAGCTGCGCGCACACTTCGCGCTACCGGAGCAGGACAACAAGCGCATTGGCACGCACCGGAACTGGTACATTCGTCACCCGGAATACCTGCGCCGCGTCGCCCAGCGGGCACAGCGCTACGCCGGGTATATTCATGAGGAAATCCGCAGGCGTGATATGCCGGCCGAGATCGTCCTGCTGCCCATTGTGGAAAGCGCCTACGATCCGTTCGCCTACTCGCACGGCCGTGCCGCCGGACTCTGGCAGTTCATACCAGCAACCGGCAAACGCTTTGGTCTGCAACAGAACTGGTGGTACGACGGACGGCGCGATGTTGTCGATTCGACCGCTGCGGCGCTGGATTATCTGGATCACCTGCAACAACGCTTCAAGGGTGACTGGCTGCTGGCCCTGGCAGCCTACAATTCGGGTGAGGGCACGGTGCTCAAAGCCCAGCGCCGCAACCGGCGAAAAGGCAAGCCGACGGGATTCTGGGACCTCGACCTGCCAAGGGAGACGCGCGACTACGTACCCAAACTGATCGCGCTGAAACAACTGGTGGACACGCCCGACAAGTACAACATCGAACTCGAGCCGATTGCTGCACGGCCGCGCTTCGAAATCGTCGCTACCGAAGCACAGATCGACCTGGCAATCGCGGCAGACCTGGCCGAAATGCCGCTGGAGGTGTTGTACCGTTTCAACCCGGGCTTCAATCAGTGGGCAACCGCTCCCGAAGGGCCGCACCGGCTGGTTATCCCCACGGAACACGTCGACACCTTCCGCCAGGCGATCGCGGATCTGCCCCCGGAAGCACGGGTGCGCTGGATCCGCCACAAGATCGGCAGTGGCGAGACCCTCAGCCATATCGCCAAGCGCTACCAGACCACCGTAGCGGCCCTCAAACGGTCCAACGATCTGAACAACAGTTCCATCCGCGCCGGTCGGCACTTGCTGGTCCCGGTAGCCAGCAAGGGCAAGGAAAGCTACACGCTCAGCGCCCAGCAACGTCTGAATCGCAAGAAGAACCTTGACCGCGGCGGGCAGAGAACCGAGCACGTCGTGGGCAGCGGCGACACCCTGTGGGAGCTGTCGAAATCCTACCAGGTCAGTGTTCGCAGGCTGGCCTCCTGGAACGGCATGGCGCCCGGCGACACCCTTCGCGTCGGGCAGAAGCTGGTGGTATGGACCGATCGCCCAGCGTCCCCCGCGAGCCATCCCGGCACCCAGGTTCGCCCCGTTCATTACACGGTCCGTCGCGGCGACTCACTGTCGCGAATCGCCGACCGTTTCAGGGTCACAGTAAGCCAGTTGCGCAGGTGGAATGGCTTGACGGCGGAGCGCTACCTGCAGCCCGGCCAGCGCCTCAAGCTCTATGTGGATGTCACCAAGCAGGCCGGCGTCTAAGCAGCGCTGACATAAGGCGCTTTTCGCTTCCCGGTTATACAGCGCGTCAGCCAGCGCCGCCTGCTCCAGAGCGCGGCTACTCCACCTCGCGGCGCGTTTCACTCCAGGCCCCGCGACGCCCGTAAAAATTCAGTATCCGGTCACTGGTGACGACAGTCGCGGAATAGTCCCCGACTTCCACCGACTCGGTTTCTTCCTGCGCCCGCACCCGCACACTCTGCCATCCGCCCGGCAGTACACCGTAGGCGGCGTAGCGCTGGTTGGTGACCACCACGGCAACGGCATTGGCTACCTTGTAATCTTCAATGTGTTCCTTGGCGTGCAGGTCCAGTCGGTCTATGCGGCCGGTCAGAGCATTGGATGCATACACACCGGTTTTCTCCACAACCAGAAACAGGATTTTTTCTACTTCATCGGCATACGCAGCAGTTGCAAAGCCGGTTGCGAACCACAGTAGCAGCGCAATGCCAGGACGCTTCGCAAGGCCGCTGCCGTGCCAGCGCCCTGTGTGCGGGCGATCACCGCTGCTCGCGCCCGGGCGGCCCGATTCTGCTTTGCCACCGGTCGAACGCCGCGTAACTCGCGCTTTATTCCGAACACGCATCCGCCGTAAGGCCGCAGTTTCGCTACATGGACGGTTCGCATACATCCAACCTCACCCCCGATTTCTCTACCTGCCTGTGGATGACCGCAAGCGAGCTAGCCCCAGTGCACATGCAGGGGCGCCTGCTCGAGTTCGTCGATCACCCGGTCTACACTGCCGGTCTCGGACAAATGCGGGTACGGTTCCCAGGCGCACTTGTCACGCCACCAGTATATCCGCCACACCCCGCGATCATAGCTGAGACGCAGCAGCGCGTATGCATCGGCCTGTCTGCCATGGGGGTCCGCCCCGCCGGTTTCCAGCATCTCAATAACGTTGGCTTCTGCCCTGCAAACCAGTTGCGCCTGCGATGCGCTGCGCGCCCTGTTGCGGCGCTCACAGAATGCGTGCAGCGCTTGGCGGGCGCGCTGTACTTCCAGAATGGTGGTCGACATTGCCAGCGATCCCTTAGCGCTCGGCCCCCAGGGCCCGGGCACGCTGCTGACATAGTTGCAGACGCTCCGCAGTCCATGCGGCGCCGTCTTCCCAGCCCTGCATATGTCGGGCGAGCAGCAGCGACAATGCCTGCGCGTGATCCGCTCTATCATTCAGTGCAGGTATATAGCCGAGTTCCTTGCCACCGGCGTGCAGGAACAGTTCGCGGTTCTGCTCGGCGATTTCCTCCAGCGTCTCCAGGCAGTCGGCGCTGAAACCGGGGCACACAACATCAACCCGCCCGATGCCCTGCTTGCCCCAGGCTTTCAAGGTATGATCAGTATAGGGTCGCAACCATTCCTCGCGCCCGAAGCGGGACTGAAACGTCAATTGCCACTCGCCGTCCTGCAGCTCCAGCCGCTCGGCCAGCAGGCGCCCGGTCGTATGGCACTCGCAGAAATACGGATCTCCCGCGTCCAGGTAGCGCCGCGGAATGCCGTGAAAGGACAGCAGCAGGCGATCCGGGCGACCGTGCCTCTCCCAGTGTTCGCGTACGCTGGCGGCCAGCGCATCGATGTAGGGCGGATAATCGTGATAGTGCTGGATAAGGCGTAATTCCGGCACCCAGCGCCAGCCCGTCAGGACGCGGAATACCTCGTCGAAAATCGAAGCCGTAGTGGTGGCGGAATACTGCGGATACAACGGCAGCACCAGCAGTCGGCGCATACCTTTGCTGCGCAGCTCGTCCATCGCCCCTTCAATGGACGGATTTCCGTAACGCATCCCCAGCGCCACCTCTATTCGGCCACCAGTCTGCTTGGACAACGCGTCGCGTACCGCCGGCACCTGCTTTTTCGCTATCGAGAGCAGCGGCGAACCATCCTCCGTCCACACCGTCTGGTACGCCTTGGCCACCCGGTGCGGCCGCAGGCGCAGGATCACACCGTGCAGAATCAGCCACCAGAGCGGGCGCGCCATCTCCACCACCCGGGGATCCCACAGGAATTCCGCCAGGAAACGGCGTACCGCCTCCGGCGTCGGTGCGTCGGGGGTGCCCAGGTTGACCAGCAGCACGCCGGTGCCGGGCGGTTGGTCGTGGCTGAATTCGGGAGTACCCTGGTACTTGGCCATGTGTTAGACCTGCTGGCAGTCGTTGGCAGATTTGAATTCATCTGCATAATACCGGATCAGTTTGGCTACGGCACGGCGCAACACCGCCAGCGCCGCGGCACGTCCCGCCACACCGATCAAGGCCGCGCACTCCTGCCAGGAGCGCTTCTGCAGAACACGCGCTACCAGCAGGGCTTTTTCCTCGGCCCCCAACGCGGACAGCGCGGCACCCTCCTCCAGCGCCAGGCAGCACAGCCGCCACAGCGCCCCGATCGCGACTTCCGGCAAACGCTGCTGCAGTGCGAACGCCTCCACATCCCGCCAGTCGGCCGCGCTGAGCCGCACGCTCTGTGCGCCGTTGCGCATCACGCTGCATACCAGTTGCGGCTCGAGGTTCTGAAGACTGTCCGAGAGTTGATGCGGAAAGTGCGCAAAGAAGCGCTCGCGTGCGTGGCTCACCAGGCGCTCGCCACGCGCGCTGAGGGGTAGCAGCATTACCACCGAATGGTAACCGCTGCTGGCACCGGCCTGAATGCTGAGCCGCGCCGGGATCCAGCCCAGCCGGGCCCAGAATTTCATCAAGTCGGCGCTTGCCCCGAAACTGCTGCCTATGTAGTCGTAACCCGCTGCGGCCACCCTTCGGGTAATATGTCGCACCAGTTTGAGACCCAGGCCGCGGCGGCGCACCGCCGGATGCACGGCGATGCGCATGATGCGCGCAGCGCGCAGCCGGGGCGCCTCGGTGAGGCCCTGGTGCGCGGCCAGCGTTTCGGGCAGCAGGTGACCATGCGGACGGCTGCGGCCGGCCGCTATCGCCTGCGCCGTAGCGGCATCGAATCCGCCCTCCTCGGCCACCAGCGCGGTTGCCGCAACATGCTGACCCAGGCACAGCACATAAATGGACAGATTGGGCCCGTCAAGCAGGTGGCGCAGATCCAGCGGCCGGGTTCGATAGTGCGCCAACACCAGCAGACCAAACAACTCCGACAGCCTTACCTCGTCAGCAAGCAGCTGATCACGATCGAGCCGTTCGATTGTGCCACTGTCTGCATCCGCTCCCTGCAACGCGGCGTCAGGCGCTGCGTTGGCGTCCAGCAGCAGCATGCGAAACACCAGCCGTTCCAGCGGGTCGTCGTCGGCCCAGCGGATCGGCGCCGCCAGGGTGAGCTGTTTCCAGCTGTTGCTGTAGCGGTCCAGGCTCTGATTGAAGCGCACCGCGAAACCGCGTCCGGTGCCCTCATAGCCGTGCACCGTGGTGGCGAAAGCAACGCGGGAATAGTGTTTCAGCAGACCCTCCAGCAGCGGCGCGGGAATCGCCGCCGCCTCGTCCACCAGCAGCAGATCCGCCGGCGGACTATCCCGTAACAGCTCATCGGGCGCGCGGAAGGCGATTGCCTGGTGACGCTCCTTCGGCAGCAGCGATTTGGCGTGGTCCAGTACCGCCTGTGCCGCCCTCCTGCGTGGTCCGGTAACCAGAATCTGCTTGCGCCCGGCCTCGATCAGTCGCGCCGCGGCAATACCAAAAGCCGCAGACTTGCCACGTCCGCGATCCGAGATGAGCACCACCGGGCGGCGCCGGTGACCGGTGACAACCCGAACCACCGCCTCCACGGCGCGTTGCTGATCGGGGGTGCGGCAAGGGGTGGCCACCGCTTCCGGACACTGGGCGGCCGGCAACACCGCATCGACCGGCAGCTGTACCGGTCTGCCCGCTTCACACAACAGCACGTCGGGATCGGCTTCGAGCACCCTCACCAGACGTTGCAGGAAGCGCCCGCTCAACTGCTCTGCCGAATATGGCGCCACGGTGATGCGCCGGTTCTGGGGATCGGGGAACTGCGGCCAGCGTTCGAACGCTGGCGTTAACAGCAGCAACAAACCGCCACCGCGCAGGGTGCCGGTGAGGGCGCCGAACGCGTCCGGGTCGAACCCTGACCAGGCATCGAAAACCAGCGCGTCCAGTTCGCAGCCAAGCAAGGCCAGCGCAGCGCTGCCCTGGCTGGCCGATGCGCCCGGCGGCGCGGAGTCGCTGAACCAGTGCACGACGCCCGGCGCCAGCCTTTCAAGCAACACACAGGCCGCTTGGCGGCCCCAGTCGCGCGTACCTGCGAGCACCAGCGCACGCCGCTGACCGTGACGCCGCGCCATCGCAGCCAGCGCTTCGGCGGCGTTGATCAGTTGGTCGGACACAACCGTGGACACATCTTCCGCTCCGGCGGCACGCGACCGCCCGGCTGAGTCCGGGCCACGGCGGGACCGCATTGGGATACCTTGCCCACCGCAGGCCAGCGTTGCAAGCAGGCAGTGCCGCGCGGTACGGCGCGCCGCCGGATCGCATGCAAGGCGCTCATGACAGCGCTGGTGACTAAGGGAACTCCGATGAATTCGTATACCCTCGTCGGCGCCTGCCAGAATCCAGGAAAATCATGCAGCTGGATGCCCGAACAGAGCCTGCGCCGGACGCGATCCGGGGGCCGGCATGACGGACTAAACAGAGCTTTCTATGACTTACCGGCGCCGCGCCTGGCGATATGGATCGCCCTATCGTGCACCGCCAGCGCGGCTTCGTGAAAACTCTCCGACAGGGTCGGATGCGCGAACATGGTGAGCGCAATGTCTTCGGCACTGCTGCCAAGCTCCATGGCGATCACCGCCTCCGAAATGAGTTCCGAGCAATGCGGTCCAATCATGTGGACGCCGCGAATACGGTCCGTCTCGGCATCGGCGAGTACCTTGATGAAGCCCCCACTGTCGCCGGAGGCGCGCGCCCGGCCGGAGGCCGCGAAGGGGAACAGCCCGCTGCGGTAGGGGGTGCCGCCGGCTTTGAGGGCCTGCTCGGTGTCGCCCACCCAGGCGATCTCGGGAAGCGTGTAGACAACTGACGGGATGGCAGCGTAATTGACACTGGCCGCGTGACCGGCAAGCAGTTCGGCAACCATCACACCTTCCTCGGAACCCTTGTGCGCCAGCATCGGGCCGCGCACCGCATCGCCGACAGCATAGACGCCGGGCAGGTTGGTCTTGCAGCGCTCGTCGACATGCACGAAACCCCACTCGTCCAGCAGCAATCCGGCCTCGTCGCTCGCCAGGTGGTTGGTATTGGGACGACGCCCTACCGCCACGATCAGTTTATCGAACTCGGCCTGGTGCTCGCCATCACCGTTCTGGTAGCTGATGCGGACCGCACCGTTGTTTACCTCGCAGGCGGTCACACGACTGCCCAGCTGGATGTCCAGACCCTGCCTGCTGAAAACCCGCAGCGCCTCGCGGGCGACCATTTCATCAGCAATCGGTAGAAAGCAGTCCTGTGCTTCCAGCATCGTCACCGTGTGTGCGCCCAGACGCCGCCACACACTGCCCAATTCGAGACCGATAACACCGGCGCCAATGATACCGAGACGCTGGGGCACGTCACGGAATTCCAGTGCGCCGGTGGAATCAACCACGAGACCCTCGTGCAGCGGCGCGCTGTCGAGCTGCACCGGTGACGAACCGGGCGCGAGGATCACCTGCCCGGCCTGCACGGTACGCGGGGCGTCGGTGCCGCTTGCGGTGATACGCACCTCGCGGTTAGCCTGCAGCTGAGCGTGTCCCTGGATCCAGGTCACCCCGTTGGACCTGAACAGCTGTTCGATGCCCTGGGTCAGGTCCGCGACCACCTTGTCCTTGCGGGCCATCATGGCGTCGAGGTCCAGTTCCACGCCCGCCACCCTGATGCCGTGCGCTGCCAGCGCCTCCCGGGTCTCGGCATAGCGCTCCGACGACTCGAGCAACGCCTTGGAAGGTATGCAACCGGCATTCAGGCAGGTACCGCCCAGCGCCGGCTTACCCTGCCGGTTGAGCCACTGATCGACACACGCCGTGCTCAGACCGAGCTGGGCACAGCGGATCGCTGCCACATAGCCGGCTGGTCCGGCCCCGATAACGACGACATCGTATTGCTCAGTCATGTGCGTTCACACGCCCAGCAGCAGACGCGCTGGATCCTCCAGCATGTCCTTGACGGTCACCAGGAACTGCACGGCTTCCCTCCCGTCCACCAACCGGTGGTCGTAGGAGAGTGCCACGTTCATCATCGGCCGTATCACCACCGCGCCGTTTTCGGCCACCGGCCGTTCCTGGATCTTGTGCATGCCGAGGATCCCTGACTGAGGCGGGTTGAGGATCGGCGTCGACAATAGCGAACCGAACACCCCGCCGTTGGTGATGGTGAAGGTCCCGCCGGTGATGTCCTCCATGCTCAAGCTGGCATCCTTGGCCTTGTGCCCGAATTCGCTGATGCGTGTTTCGATCTCGGCCACGCCCAGCTGATCCGCATCGCGCAGGATCGGCACCACCAGGCCGCGCGGAGATGATACCGCGATACCGATATCGAAAAAGCCGTGATACACGATATCCGTACCGTCAATGGACGCGTTCAGCTCCGGAAAACGCCGCAGACCTTCGATCACCGCCTTGACAAAGAACGACATGAAGCCCAGCCGCACGCCATACTGTTTCTCGAACTCGTCGCGGTAGCGGGAGCGCAACGTCATCACCGGCTGCATATTGACTTCATTGAAAGTGGTGAGTATCGCCGCAGTCTGCTGAGCCTCTACGAGCCGTTCCGCGATGCGTGCGCGCAGACGGGTCATGGTTACCCGCCGCTCCGGCCGTCCTTCCAGGTTTGCGGCCGGCGTTTCCGTTGCCACCTCGACAGCCGCGGCGGCCGGCTGGGCCCGCTTCGCCGCGCCGCTGGCCGGGGCTTGCCGCGGCTGTTCGATGACCCGCAACACATCCTCCTTGAGCACCCGATTGCCGCTGCCCGAAGCCGGTATGGTATCCAGGTCCAGGCCGTGTTCCTCGATGAGCCGGCGCGCAGACGGCGTTGCAAAAGTGCCGTGCCCCGGTGCGCCACCGGCGGCGCTGACCTGCTGCGGCTCGCTGCGGGCCACGGCCGTTTTGCCCTCCCGCATGCGCCCGATCAGCTGTCCGGATACCACCACGGCACCCTCCGGCTCCAGGATATCCTCCAGCACCCCGTCGCTAGGCGCCGGCACCTCGAAGACCACCTTGTCGGTCTCGATCTCGACCACCGGCTCCTCGCGCCGCACCGCCTCGCCCGGTTTCTTGTTCCACTTCAGTATGGTTCCGTCCGCCACGGATTCCGGAAAACCGGGTACCTTGAGTTCGATTGCCATGCCGTTTCCTTGCCGCTCCTATTCTTCGTCCATTGGCAGGCCCAGGGCCTGTGCCACCAGTGCGTGTTGCTGCTTCACGTGCAGACCGGCATAACCGGAGGCCGGTGCTGCGGAGAAGGCGCGCCCCGCGTACTCGAGCAGTTCCGGGCGCGCCAGTGCCGAGCGCAGATGATGCTGACTCGCGAACCAGGCGCCCTGATTTTGCGGCTCTTCCTGACACCAGACGAATTCGCCGGCGTTGGGATAGCCCGACAGCAGTTTGCGCAACTGCGCCCTGGGAAACGGGTACAGGCGTTCGAGACGCACAATGGCAACCTGCTGCAGCTCCTTCTCCCGGCGCTTCTCCAGCAGATCGTAATACACTTTGCCGCTGCACAATACAACGCGCTGCACCGCGCCGGCGTCTAGCTCATCGACTTCGTCGATCAGCGGCAGGAATTCGCCGCTGCTGAGGTCTTCGAGGGAACTGATCGCGAGTCTGTGCCGCAGCAGACTCTTCGGCGTCATCACCACCAGCGGCTTGCGGCACTCCAGCAGGATCTGGCGGCGCAGCAAGTGAAATATCTGCGCCGGCGTGGTCGGTACGCACACCTGCATGTTCTTTTCCGCGCACAGCTGCAGATAACGCTCCAGGCGCGCCGAGGAGTGCTCCGGCCCCTGCCCCTCCATACCGTGCGGAAGAAACATGACCAGCCCGCACAGCCGGTTCCACTTCTGTTCGCCGGCACTGATGAACTGATCGATAACCACCTGGGCATTGTTGGCGAAATCGCCGAACTGGGCCTCCCAGATCACCAGAGTACGCGGATCGGTGGTGGCATAGCCGTACTCGAATGCCAGCACCGCCTCTTCCGACAGCAGTGAGTTGATCACCAGGAAGTTGCCCTGATTGGCACTGACGTTGCGCAGTGGAACGTACAGTTCGCCATCTCTCTGGTTGTGCAGCACGGCGTGGCGGTGAAAGAATGTGCCGCGCGCGCTGTCCTGGCCGGACAGCCGCACCCCGTATCCTTCGCTGACCAGCGATGCATAGGCCATGGTTTCAGCGAAACCCCAGTCGATCGGCAGCGCCCCGGCCGCCATCTTGCGCCGGTTGTCCATGATCTTGGTGACATTGGAGTGTAGTTCAAAACCCTCCGGCACCTGTTCGAGACTGCGCCACAGCTCGCGCATCCGCTCAATGGAAACAGCGGTGTCCAGAAACGCGGTACAGGCCTGTTTGATGTACGGCGCCCAGTCCACCGCGTAGGGATAGTGTGCCTGTTCCTTGGACACCAGCTCGTCGACGACGGAAACCCCCGCGTCCAGTCGCGCGCGGTAGTCGTCCAGCAGCTGCTGCGGCAGGTTCGCGTCGATGACGCCCTCCTCCAGCAGCCGCTGCGCATACAGCTCGCGCGCTGTGCTGTGATCACGGATTGCCTGGTACATGAGCGGCTGCGTGGCGGTCGGTTCATCGGCCTCACAGACCAGGTCGATGACCACGTCCTTGTGAAAATTCATCCGGTAGTCGAGCGCCAGCCGGGTCACCTGGATGACCGCATCGGGATCATCGCCGTTGACATGGAAAATCGGCGCATTGACCATTTTTGCAATGTCGGTGCAGTACAGCGTGGAGCGGGCATCGCCCTGGTGGCTGGTAGTAAAACCGATCTGGTTGTCGACCACGACATGCACGGTCCCCTTGGTGGAAAAGCCGCGCGACTGGGACATGTTGAAAGTCTCCATGACCACGCCCTGCCCGGCAAATGCGGCGTCGCCGTGAATGAGCACCGGCACCACCTGGTTACCCTCGTCGTCACCGCTGCGCTGCTGGCGGGCGCGCACCGAGCCTTCCACCACCGGACCGACAATTTCCAGGTGTGAGGGATTGAACGCCAGCGCGATGTGCACCAGCCCGTTGCCGGTCTGCAGATTGGAGGAAAACCCCTGGTGGTACTTGACGTCACCGGAGCCATTGGTCGGCTGCCCGCGCTTGCCCTCGAATTCCTGAAACAACTCGGCCGCGGTCTTGCCGACAATGTTGATCAGCACGTTGAGGCGGCCACGGTGCGCCATGCCGATGACGACTTCCTTGGCGCCGTGCCTGCTGCTGCGCTGGATCAGGTC
>WOR8_10005214_pt1 | contig 12571 bp, 16 predicted proteins | sample DeeMarSeWOR38_10_FD_19890 | JGI IMG/M metagenome (IMG submission 19890) | reverse complement strand
ACCACCATATGATACAAAAACTCTGGCAGATAAAAGCTACCGGCATAGCAGGCCATCTGAAGTGGCGTTTGTTCATTCCCATCTTACACCAAGGTAGAATTGTCAGTTGGACTACAAGAGCCATAAAAGACAATATCCCGCGCAAGTATCAAAGTGCCGAACCTCACCAAGAATTAATACCCCACAAAAACATACTATACGGTGGTGATTATGTCAGACATACGGTGATAATATGCGAAGGGCCACTGGATGTGTGGGCTATTGGACCGGGTGCTGTTGCTACGTTTGGTTCCGGTTTTACCGAGCAACAAATAATGAGATTATTACATTTTCCTCGACGAATCGTGTGCTATGATAACGAACGTGAGGCACAGAAACAGGCTAAAAAACTTTGTAATGCAATAGGCGCATTTGGTGGGGAGACAATTAACATAACCTTGGATTCCAAAGACCCTGGCGAAGCTAAGTTTGGTGAATTAAAAAAGTTAAGGAAATTTCTAAAATGATTAAATATTTTTCTTTACGAAATAAAGGAGATTACTTATAATATATATAGAACGATAAGGTTAGGTTGAACTATGATGGACTCAAGCCGCTCGTTGTTTCAGCCTAACCTACTGATAACGACGGGCGGCATTCTTTTTGGACAGGAAAATGACAAAACCTATGGAAAACCTAAAGGAGGCCAAAGACGAAAAAATAAAAGAGTGTGTAAGGTGCGGTTTTTGTTGTAAGCAAGCTCCTTGTTCATATGGGGAAGTGTGTGGATATACTGACCATAAAGGATGGCCAGAAGGCCATTGCAAGTTTTTGCAATCCAACTATGGTTATACATATATATGCGGAAAATACGACGAAATAAAACACATAGAAAACGGTTCACCATACCCTATGTTTGGTAGTGGGTGCTCATCACCTTTATTCAATAAAGACAGAGAAAATGTAATGAGAATAATAGCTGAAAAAGCAGCTAAAAGGTGTCTTACTAATGGCTAACAAAAATTCTAAATTATTACAAAAACTACTAAGAAATGCAACGCTCTACGGTGGTGTCAAAAATAAGATAGAGGAGTTCCCCCTTTATTTCAAGGTATGGCGGAAAGGATGTAAAAACCTTACTCCCAGATTTTACACCGAACATGCGTGTGGAGTTGGTCTTATCTGGCTCGAAAACAATCTAACTGAAGAAGAATGGGCTGAATTTGCCATAATGAGGCTCTCTGGAGAAACAGAATAATGGTAAAAAAATATAAAAGCATAGACAGTAAAGAACACCCGCTCGTTATAAACATAAACAAAACAACGATGGATATAATTCTACAACAGGAAAAATCAGACCAATTGATGGCTCTATATTTATTCTATGCCTATGTAAGTGCATGGCAGGACACCAAAAAGATACATGCCACTACAGGATACACGGCAAAAGGGCTTAAATGGTCTATTCAAAAGGTACAAAGAGTTAAGAAAAGACTCTTGGAATTGGAGTTAATAGAAGACATTGTAAAAAGAAATAACAAACATATCACTGGTCATTATATAAGAGTCAAGTATCTTGCTACCCATAGCAAATTGCGAGGGGTAGCAAATTGGGGGGACAAATGCTTTAATACTGGTAATAATAAATGCTTTGATATAAATAGATTTACTAACGTAAATGAGGCCGTTAAAAAACGGCCTCATGCGAACCTACTTGGTAATTACAAGGGTTTCGCCACTCGCTACGGTGCAAAGATACAATCAAAACTAAACATACAGGCCACTGTGAGAAACAAAGGAAAAGTTATACATACACCAGTATCAGCGACCACATGGGCGAAGGAAATAGTTTATATTCTTCATAACATGAGAGTCCATAAAGAAGTATTCAAAGCCGTCATGAAGTGGTACTTCAATGAAGGAATAAAGGAAAGATACACACCACGAATATACAAAGCAAAAGATTTAGTGGAGAAATGGCCTAAAATAGTGGATGCCATGAATAGATGTCAGGAAGAGGCTTGTTCATTACCAAAACGAAGGAAGGGAGCCGATGGTGAGTACGGATGGTATGAATAACTTCAAAAAGTATAAAAAAATAAAGATTATAAGACCCATTTATGGGAACATTATATGGGAAACTGACTTTATAAAGTTTATTGAACAAATTAGACATATTAACAAGGAAATTAACACCCATGATTTGATGAAAATTTGGAATAGATTGGTAAATTTGATAGGGTGTCAACTGACTTTTAATGAAGTTACCGATTTTATTAAGAGAATGAACAAGGAAGAACGGAGTCAGCGTGAAGATACAAAAAAAGAGCTACGACGAGGAGAGAGCCATTCTTATAGGCATGATAGTGGATAAAATCGTGTTGGGTCGAATATCGACAAAATATGATAAACGAATGTTTCGTTCTCCGTGGGCTAATAGGGTGTCCTTTTGGTGTGTTGACTATTGGAAACAATACCGAAAGGCACCCGGCCCACATATACAAGCCATATTCGAATCGTGGGCTGCTGATTCGAAGAACAAAGAAGCGATTGAGCTTATTGAATTATTTCTAAACAGTTTAAGCAGACAATACACACGGTTGAAACGGGAGAGTAACAGCGAGTATATAATCGACTTGGCGGGAAAATACTTTAATAAAGTACGTTTGGAGCGTCTGAGCGAGGCGATAGAGGCCGATGTAAATACGGGGGATATAGAAAAGGCTATTAGACGAACAGCATCTTACCAGAAGTTGAATATAGGTGTGGGGACGGGCATAGATGTTTTTTCCGACACGGATGTGATACGCGCCGCTTTCGAGCAGGAACATGAGGCAATAATAAAATATAACCAAGGGCTGGAGAAGTTTTTCGGGGATAGGCTTGAGCGGGATGGATTTATAGCTTTCATGGGGCCTGACAAAAGAGGGAAGAGTTTCTGGTTGTTGGACATGGCTTTCAGGGCTGTAATACAAAAGAGAAAAGTGGCTTTCTTCGAATGTGGTGATTTAAGCCAGCACCAAATTATGAGAAGATTTATGTGTAGAGTGGCTAAACATCCTATAAGCAACCGCTCATTAAAGGTTCGTTATCCGGTAGACATAGAACTCCATGAGGATACACCCCCTGTGGTACAACATGAGATTAAAAGATATAATGAAAGATTGACATGGCGAAAGGCATATAGAGCCTGCAAAAAGCTAACTCAAAAAAGGCGGATTAAGTCATTGTTGCGGTTGTCATGTCATTTTAATGATACCTTGAGCGTGGAGGACATAAGAGGGATTTTAGAAGAGTGGGAAAGGGATGGATGGATTCCCGATGTTATTGTTATTGACTACGCCGATATTTTGAATATGGATTATCTCGGTCTGGAAGGCAGAGATAGGATAGACCACACATGGAAGCAGCTTCGCCGAATTAGTCAGGAGAGACACTGTTTATTATTAACAGCCACCCAGAGTGATTCGGCTGCTTACGATGCCAAGCAAATGAGTCGAAAGCACTTTAGTAACGATAAGCGAAAGAATGCCCACGTTACTGGAATGATAGGATTAAATCAAACTCCGAAGGAGAAAGAGGCGGGGTATATGAGACTAAATTGGGTGGTGCTCCGTGAAGGATGGTATAGTGAACGTCAAAGTTGCTACGTGGCAACTTGTTTTGAATTAGCCAATATGGCAGTCAGGAGTGTGTTCTGATGTTCTCTATTTACAAATCAGAGGACATCTTGCTGACTATACTAAGGGCAACGGTTTGTTTGGTAAATACAAAATACGTGTATGGATTCCCGAACATTGGAGAGGGGATTTAGAATACGGACAAGTGAAAAAAGACTATCAATTAATTAATAGAGAAAGAAAATGATAATTGAAAAACGAACGTGGGAAGATTTTGTAGAGGAATTAGTGCATAAACGCACGGTAAAACAAATCTGTATAGTGGCATGGGCTACACGGTGGAAAGAAAATATCCCCGAAATCAAAGCGTATGCGAGGAAATTAAGAAAAATTTTCAAAAAATCGAAAAAAAGATTTTCCAAATAGGGTCGATTACTTATAATATATATGGAAACTAAATCATATATTTAACACTCTTTTTATGAAAGGAAAGTAAAATGGCTGACGAAGAAGTATTACAAATCCCTAAGAGTCAGGCAATCGCTTTGTTCGAAGGTCTCGGCTTCAAGACTGCCAAGAAGTGGGACTGTGACAAACTGACTGAAAAAATCAATGCGATTGAAGAAGCACCGGACGAGCCTTTTGATGACCCCGACCTTGATGAGCTAATGGACAACCTCATGGAAGCCGAGGAAGCCGTTGTCTTTGACGACACCGATGAGGAAACACCAGAAGACGAGGACGATGAGGACTTCGAAGAAAAAAAGGAAGAGCCAAAGCCCAAGTCCAAGAAGAAGGACAAGAAGGCAGCCAAGAAGGAGAAGCCCAAGACCAAAAGTAAGGCACCAGCAAAGAAAAACGGCGAGAGCATTGACCAAATAACCTTGGATTTGCTCAAAGCAAAGCCCATGAAACTGGAGGCTTTGCATAAAGCTGTTTGCAAGAAATTCCCTGAGCATGACGAGGAGGCTTTGCTAAGGACTACAAAGCGAAGATTAACCGGGCACCTGGCCAATAAATTCGGTGTTGAAATCGTGAAAGACGAGAAAGGGACATACTCAGTCGAGGAATGATATGAACATTCTCCTTGTGAATCTTGACAGCACAATACCTAACCTTGCGCTCGAAAAGATTAGAATGTTTCACGAGCAACAGGGAAATAGAGTGCGGCAAATCAAAGACAGCGGTTCTGTGGTTTTGCCGCACTCTTTGCTTATTGGTGAGTATGATGAAATTCATGTGTCCTGTGTATTCAAATGGAATGCCAAACTTTGTAAGCGATGGGAGGGGAAAGCCCAAATAGGAGGTTCTGGTTATTCACTTGAGATAAAACTTCCACCTGAGATTGAAGCTTTGAATCCTAAGATTAACTTGGGATTTATTACCAGAGGTTGCATACGAAACTGCCCCTGGTGCATCGTGCCTGAGAAAGAGGGAAAGGTTCAGGAGGTCGCTGATATTTATGATATATGGGATGGGAAAGCTGATACTGTTACTTTAATGGATAATAACATACTGGCTTTGCCAAAGACATTTTTTAAGATAACTAAACAAATAAAGAAAGAGAAACTGAAGGTAGATTTTAACCAAGGGCTTGACCATAGGTTATTAACAGATAAAATAGTGCAGGAATTATTTTCTCTAAGATACCCAGATAGTGCCGGAAATAAAATCCGGTTTGCCTTTGACCATATATCTTACAAAAAATCTGTATTAAAGGCATTAAAACTATTAAAAAAACATGGACTACGCGATTGGCAAACTCGGTGGTACGTCTACGTGGGTGATTATGATACCACCAATACCATTTTAGAACGGCTCAATATACTTAGAGAGTGGAAACAAGCCGTCTTCCTAATGCGGGATAGATGTGACAAAGTCCAGAAGAACAAGGAAATCGCCAGAATGTATAGCTGGACTGCTTCTGTTTCGGCATTTTATAGTGTTAGTTATGAGGAGTACAAAGAGAGATATAAGAAAAAACGCAAAGATTATATGTTAAAGGAGCAAAGTCATGTCAAGAAAGAAAGAGGGAAAAAAGGAACATCACGGGGAGATATACTCTGAGTTCGAATATAATCTAATTTTCTTTGACCATATAAGAGGCCGCAATCTGTGGGAAACCGCCAGAGTTTTGGGTCGGGAGATATCGGGAATAGGAAATTGCTGGAGGCGGTTGTGTTGGAATGCAACGGATTTTCCAAATAAACGCATTTATAAACTAAGACCGCCTTCGGACAAAGTATGGTCTTGCCTGAATGGATATGCCAAGGAATACATTGAGATACAAGTATTTGAGGTTGAGAAAAAATCTAATGCCAGGAAAATATCTGAGCAAACGGCTATTCCCGTACATATAATACAGGAATGGATTGACACTTTAAGAAAAATACCCAGAAAAGCAAAAACACCATCATTACTTGAATAAGGAGAATAACATGATAATAGAGCGGGATAAACTATTAGGAGAGCTGCGCGCAGTTATTGCCGGTCTGAACGATGAAGAAACTACTCAACAAAGCAACTGTTTTGTCTTTAATAAAGGACTCGTTATGACATATAATGACGAGGCAGCTTGCCGTCTTAAATCCAGTTTACACATTACGGCAGCCATAAACGCAAATAAAATGTTAGGTATGTTAGAGAAGTGGCCTGAGAAAGAGATTGAGTTCAAAAGAGGTAAAGGTAGATTGCAATTCAAGGGAAAAAATAAACGTGGGCATCTCAACACCGAGGATGACATAACACTACCAATAAAAGATGTGGAGCCTCCGTCCTCTTGGACTGTCTTGCCCTCCAAATTCTGGAATGCTGTTTCTGGTGTTTCTGGTTGTGCAAGCGGCAGCTCTGAATCTCCCCACCTATGCTGTATACATATTACCCAAAAATGGGTCGAAGCATGTGACGGCACGCAAGCTGCGAGAATGGTTATGAAGACACCATTTCCGAAACCAATCCTCTTACAAGAAAAGGCATTGCAAAGAATTATCAATCTGGAAATGACTAAATTCAGCGAGACAAAAAATTGGGTTCATTTTCGGAATAAAAATGGACTAACAGCGAGCTGTCATAAAAACTTCGAAGACTACCCAACTGATACGCTAAGTGAAGTTTTTAAGACCAAGGGAACACCAACAACTTTACCGAAAGACCTGAAAAAGATGGTCGATAGGCTCAAAGTCTTCATAGACGAAGGAAAAGGCAGCCAGTGGCTTTCGGTATCTTTAAGCCCTAATACGGCCAAAATCTCTGCCACGGGGAAGTACGGGGGTCAAACGGAGCGTAAAAAGGTAAGTTATAACGGTAAGGCGGTAGGATTCTATATAAATCCTCAATTACTATATCGACTATCTGACAAAAACGATGAGTGTGAAATTACTGAGCAAACTATAAAAATAAAGAAAGACAAGTTCATGTATGCAACAAGTCTCTGGGTGCCACCGACTGAACAGGATGAGGAATAAGTATATAAATAAAATTATTTGTGGCGATTGTTTGGAAATTATAAAAGGTTGGCCCGACAATTGCGTAGATTTAATAATAATGGACCCACCATATAGTATTGGGAAGGCTAAATGGGATATATGGAACCCCATCATTTTGGATGAATGTAAACGAGTTCTAAAGGAAAATAGAGCTATTTTTTGTTGGTTTAGTCAATACAAAATAGGTGAAATACAAAGGGAAATCAATAAAAGATTTAATTTTAAGAATATTATAGCAGAAGTAAAAACCAATATGGTTGTAACTACCTGGGACAAAGACAAATTGCAGATACAGTGGGAACCTATAATTTTTGCTATAAATGGTGAAAAAGCGGAGATACAAACTAATGCAAGGAAATTTGAGGTAGGGATTCATGGTGATGTTTGGAGAGCGATTGTTCCACAATCTAATTTCAAAGGTGAGAAGAAGAAATTACATCCCTGCCAAAAAGATATTACAATTTGTGAGAGAGCTATATTGTTACAAAGCAACTTACATGATATAGTCCTTGACCCTTTTTGTGGCTCTGGCACAACTTGTTTGGCTGCTAAAAGATTAGGTAGAAGATATGTGGGCATAGATATATCGAAAGAATATTGTGGAATTGCAAGAATGAGATTGAAAAAAATGGACATAGGTATTCCCGTTGAATTACAGAAACAAGGATTCAAAGGTTTATTAGGATGACTTACGGATTCTTCACACCTTCTGAGGTAAAGACCAAAAAGACGTTGGCTCATTCCCCCCAGTGTGGAGCTTGCAAGCTATATAAGAATTGCCGCAGCCCGAAGATGAAATATAAAGGAGAGGGACAAAAGGGAATACTTATTGTTGGGGAATCCCCTGGAGCCGAGGAGGATAGGGACAATGAACAATTCGTAGGCAAAGCAGGGAAGCGATTAAAATATGAGCTGAAGAGAGTCGGAATAAAACTTAATAGAGATTGTTGGAAAACTAATGTGAGACGCTGTTATGTGGAGGGGAATCCCACACCCACGAGTGAAGAAATCCGGTACTGTCGTCCAGCATTATTTAAGGAAATAAAGGAGTTGCGTCCTAAAAGTATTTGGTTATTCGGTGCCACAGCCGCTGAGGGAGTCTTAGGGCATCTATGGAAATCCGATGGGAAAACCTCGTTAGCCAAATGGACAGATTGGATTATACCTCACCAGGGGTTGAATGCATGGATTAGTGTGCATTATCACCCTTCATACTTGAATAGGAAGGGAGAGAAACTGCTTGACTTATTAGCAAATAGACAGTTAAAAAACGCTGTGAAGAATACAGGAAGGCCATGGAAAAAAGTTCCTAATTATGCTAATAACATCGAAATAATACATAAACCCTCACAGGTTGTTAAGGCATTACAAGATATTCAAAGTACATTTGCCTTTGACTATGAATGTAATTGTATTAAACCAGAATACAAGGGAGCAGAGATAGTAAGCTGCGCTGTGTCAGATGGAGAAAGAACTTATGCTTATCCATGGATTGGCGATGCCATTTTAGCAACGGATAAACTGCTTAAAAGTCCATTACCAAAAATAGCGTCTAATGCAAAATTTGAAGAACGGTGGACTTGGCATTTCTTAAAACACCGGGTGAGGAATTGGGATTGGGACTCTATGTTGGCAGCACATGTATTAAATAATGCCAAAGGGATTACTGGTCTAAAGTTTCAAAGTTTTGTGTTATTAGGTCAACCGGCATACGATACACACATTGAACCTTACTTACTTACGAGTCGAGGACAACATATAAATAGAATACGACAGTTACCAATAGAGGAAGTATTGGAATATAATGGCATGGATGCTTTTTTAGAACATAAAATAACGAATATACAGAAAAGGAAAATGAAATGTGGTTCATAATTTTAATCATTTCAGCTATGTCTTCCGGTATAGGTATTGCCTCACTTTGGTTTATGGAAATAAGATGGATGTGGTTGTTTCCGTCCATTTTATGGATTCTATCTTATCATCGGTGGTTGAGTTTAGAATTTAAGATGGAAGACATGTTAAAGTCTTATCAAAATATTATGAGGGCTAAAAGGGCTTATGACAAAGCTGGACATAAATCAAACGCAGAAGATTGGAAAAGATAATAAGCGATAGAGCAGCTTTGGGTATGGAAAGAATGGGATTTAAGAAATCGGATGAAAATTAAAGCTACAACCTTAGATGCCTATAAGTTACTCCATGATGGCTCATTGGTCATGGCTGAGATGGAGAGGAACGGAATCCATATAGATGTGGCTTATGTTGAAAAGATTCAAAAAGACATACAAGCACGAGTAGACTATTTAACCGAACGGCTGAAAAGCTACAAGATATATAAAAAATGGTACGACTCATATCGTGGTAGAATGAAATTAAGTAGTAGAACTCAGTTAGCTGATATTCTGTTCAATATAATGAAAATACCTACCACCGAGCAAACGAAATCTGAAACCCGATACAAAGCAGATGAGTATGTCTTGGAAGGTTTGGACTTGCCTTTCGTTCGTAAATATCTTCAGATAGAGAAACTCAAAAAAGCTAAAAATACCTACATAGCTAACATACTAAGGGAAACATGCGATGGGATTTTACACCCCAATTTTAATTTACACTTTGCCAGAACATTCCGAGGCAGTAGTGACCATCCCAATTTCCAGAACATTCCTGTGCGGGATGAACTAATCAAAAAATTAGTACGACGGTCATTCATAGCCCGGCAAAATTGCCGAATTGTAGATATAGATTTTAAGGGCAGCGAAGTCAATGCATCGTCTTGGTATCATAAAGACCCTGTCATGTTAAAATATATAAGCACTAATCCTGGTAAGATGCATACCGATATGGCACAAAAGATTTATATGTTATCTAAAAAACAGATGACGAAAGATATAAGATATTGCGGCAAGAATATGTTCGTCTTTCCTCAATTCTATGGGGATTGGTGGCTGAGTTGTGCCAAAAACCTCTGGAACGCTATCGACCGATTGAAGTTGACAACTGCCGATGGTGTACCCCTAAAGACATGGTTGAAACAAAAAGGAGTAAAATCATTAGGTACTGGCGATGCAAAAACAGTTAGACCCAACTCATTCGAAGCCCATTTGAAAAAAGTCGAATACGATTTCTGGCATAAACGATTTAAGGTTTATCGAGAGTGGAAAGAGGATTGGTGGGAAAGTTTTCAGGAAAAAGGTTATTTACAAATGTTAAGTGGTTTCATTGTTTCCGGTTACTTGAGCAGAAAAGACAGTATTAATTATCCCATTCAGGGTGTCGCATTTCACTGCTTATTATGGTGTCTAATTCGCATAAGTGAATTATTACGAAAATATAAGATGAAAACTAAGTTAATAGGCCAAATACACGACTCTATAGTAAGTGATACCCCCGAAAAAGAATTTGAGGACTATTTGGATTTAACCCAAAGAGTAATTACAGTAGAATTAAAGAAACATTGGAAGTGGATAATAACGCCGATGGGAATCGAAATAGCTATAACACCAGTGGATGGGAATTGGTATCAAGCAAAAGAGTACAAAATATGAGAGGTAGTAGTGATACTATAATGAAAAAACATGATTGGATAGTACATATAGGAAGCTGTCACACTATTTTCAATTGCACATTTTGCGGAACCTCACGCGCTATTGATGCTGACGACAAAGCTGAAAAACAAAAAATAATTGAACGTACTGATTGTGACACCATGTTAGCAAGAAGGGTGGCATTAAGATTATTAGGAGTGCCAAAAGCACCAGAGAATGTAAGGAGAACAAGATGAATGAAGATTTATTGTATTTGAAATACAGACCCAAAAATTTTGAGGATGTCTTAGGGCAAACTGAAGCCATAAATACATTAATTAAAAAATTGAAAGTAAATAAGGTGCCTCATGCTCTTTTATTCCACGGCCCTTATGGTACAGGCAAAACCACTCTCGCTCGCATATTAGCAAAGGAATTAAATTGCTTGAAGGATGATTTTAGTGAGAAGAACACTGCCGATTATAGGGGCATCGATAGTGTAAGAGATATACGACGGATAATGAACCAATCCCCAATGTACGGAGATGTAAAGGTTTGGTTGTTAGATGAAGCCCATATGATGACCTCACAGGCTTTCAATGCTCTACTAAAACCCTTGGAGGATACACCCAAACATGTCTATTTTATGTTGGCTACGACCGAACTGGAGAAAATACCCACTGGTGTGCGACAGCGTTGTTTACCCATTAAATTAAATCCAGTAAGTGAAAAATACATAGGACATATACTCTTACATATTTGCAAGAAAGAGAAAATAAAAGTAAGCAAAACTGTGCTACAAAAAATAGTTAAATATTCAGGAGGTTCACCACGAGAAGCTATACAGATTTTGGACAGGATTTACTTGTTAGATGATGAACAAGAGCAGCTTGAGGCTGTTGTTAAATCCTCTGTACAAACACAAACCATTGAAATAGCTCGTCTTTTAATAAGGAATCAAACACGATGGAGGGACATAGCACCTATACTTAAAGAACTACGGGAAGAGGATGTAGAGCCTATACGTCAAATGATTTTAAGTTATGCAACTTCTGTTTTAGTTAAATCCGATAATGCAAGGGCTTTCCGCATTATAGAGGCTTTTAGAGATAATTTCTTCGATTGTCGCTTCTCAGGCGTTGTGGCGGGGTGTTACGAAGTTTTAAGCGAATAAAATTTTTTAGATTACTTATAATATATATATAGACGAAAAGACTAAAACATAATATAATTAGAAAAAAGAAAGGAAGGCAACAAAATGAAACTCAACCAAGTCATAGCTTTAGTACAAGGCAGAAAGGCCAGAGCAGCAAAAGTCATCACCGATGCATACCGCTGTTGGGACTTATCTTTACTTTCAGGGCTAACTAAAACATACAAACCGTTAGACGAGGAAGGAGAGAAATTACCTTCGGAGAATAAAGTGGTTTCGATTCGTGCCTGGGAAGTTATTAACAAAGTAATAGAGTATCAATGCGAATACTTTGATGCTGTGATGACCCAAGAAGATGCCAACCAAATTGCGAAAGCCAATATAGAAGTGGATGGAGAAGTGATACTTAAAGATATTCCAGTTACTTCTCTTTTATTCCTTGAAAAGCGGCTGGTCGATTTACTGACTTTTGCCAAAAGTCTCCCCACTCTGTCTATTGACAAGGAATGGAGTTATGATAACAACCGTGGATGTTTTGTAACTAAATCAGAGGAAACTTCCAGAAGCAAAAAGTTACCGGAAAAGGTTGTAAAGTATGAAGCCACAAAAGAGCACCCGGCTCAGGTCGAAATGTTTGGTGTGGATAAAGTTGTAGGTAATTGGACTACTATTCACATGTCCGGTGCTCTTGAGAAAGAAAGAAAAGACAACATAATCAGAAGGATTGAAAAGTTGCAGGATGCTGTCAAAAAGGCGAGGGAAGAAGCCAATAACAATCCTGTAACCGGCATGAAAAATTCTGGTACT
>WOR8_10005212_pt1 | contig 12573 bp, 17 predicted proteins | sample DeeMarSeWOR38_10_FD_19890 | JGI IMG/M metagenome (IMG submission 19890) | reverse complement strand
TTTCTCAACGTTTCGGATTAAATATAGTAAAAGAGGCCAAGGAACGTAACATCAATCTACATTGTATCCATATAAATTGTCGCGAATGTAAAGGTAGTCTATTCATGATTCTGCAACGAACAATCATGAGGTTCTATCCAAACTTTCCTAGACGCGGTTACTCTGCAGAGGAGTTACTACAAACTCTTATGCAGATTCTTGACGAAAAAAATGCCTACTTAATATTAACCTTAGACGAGTTAGATGCTTTAATCCAGCACGAGGGATCAGACCCAATTTACAATCTTTCACGCATCCAAGAAGATCGAATTGATTCCCCAAAACGGTTATCACTTATCTGTATCCTCCGCGAGTCTGAACATCTGGAAAAGTTGGATCCAAGCACGAGAAGCACACTTCAACGTAATATAATACAGCTGGAAGACTATTCAGAGTCTCAGCTTGAAGATATCCTAAATGATCGAGTATCCCTAGCATTCAGAGATGGTACTGTACCCGATCAAACTCTATCTGTTATTGCTGAGATTGGAAAATCTGAAGGAGGAAACGCCCGTTACTCTATAGAACTGCTGTGGCGAGCAGGCAAATATGCCGATGCTTCGGAACTACGTGAGGTTATACCTGAGTGTGTACGGAATGCGGTTGCCAGCGTCTATCCGACTGTGCGGAGGGACATGCTTCCAGCGTTTAGTTTGCATGAAAAACTGTTTCTTCTTGGTGTAGCGCGATATTTCAAGCAGAATGATTCCGCTTATGTATCTATGGGCGATGCAGAAAATGCTTATGCTCTGATTTGCGAAGAATATGACGAGAAAAGTCGAGGTCATACTCAACTCTGGAAATATGTTCAATCGCTTTCTGCGACTGGAATAATTGAAACCACTGTTTCTGGAGTTGGACAACGCGGAAAAACTACCTTCATTGGTTTGTCTCGAGTACCAGCCTCTGATCTTGAGCAAGAGCTAGTCAAGATTTTATCTCAGGAAGGACGGTGATACATTTGTCTATAGAGGACGTTTTCTCTTCTAGAGGACGTGTGAAAATTCTCAGAATTTTATCTGAAATCGGGGAACTCAACATATCAGAGATTGCAAGAAGAGCTGGATTAAACTATGCTACCACAAATCAGCATCTGCAAGTTTTAGAAAATTATAAGCTTGTTCGCCATAAAACATTCGGGAGAATCCGAATCTTTCGCTATAATGACGAAAATCCAAGAGCAATTTTGATTAGACAACTTATGGAATTTTGGGAAGAAACAAAATAAGGTTAGAATTCATAAGATTATGGGATGGAATTTAGATGTCAATGGTTGATGTTACTTCGAAACCAGAGGTTTACAGGGAGGCCCAAGCAAAAGGATCAATAAGGTTAAAACCTGAAACTATAAAGCTTATTAAAGATGGAAAAATTGAGAAAGGTAATCCTTTTGAGGTAGCGAAAGTTGCAGGAATTTTGGCAGCAAAGAACACCAGTTCGTTGATTCCCCTTTGTCATCCATTGCCCTTAACTGGCATAGAAATCAAACTGAGAATCATTGGTAATTCTGAGGTGGAAGTAAAATCAATCGTAAAGACTCGAGCTCAGACTGGAGTAGAAATGGAAGCATTAGCCGCAGCTGCGACAGCTCTATTAACGGTTTGGGACATGACGAAACAGTACGAAAAAGATGCAACTGGTCAATATCCCTTCACAAGTATCCAAAATTTGCATGTAGTTCGTAAAGTTAAGGAGAACCAGGTATGAGCGAATCAATTCATTCACATAAGAAAGGTACACAAAAAAAAATCAACTTTGCAGTCATTATAAGTAGCACGTCACGTTATCAGAAACTCAAAGCGAAGGAAAATTTCACTGATTATTCAGGTGACTTGATTGTTGATCTTGTAAAGAAATCTGGTCACGGAATCAATTCAAGGCATATTTTGCCAGATGACCGTGTTCTACTTGGAAAAACTGTTGGTAATAAAATAGGTTCAGAAGATGTGGATGTCATCATAGTCTGTGGTGGAACAGGAGTCAGCTTGACAGATATTACTATTGAGACATTGAGACCATTAATGGTTAAGACGCTTCCTGGGTTTGGAGAACTGTTCAGGAAACTAAGTTATGAGGAAGTCGGTTCAGCAGCAATAATGACTCGAGCTCTAGCAGGAGTTACAGACCAAGGGAAAGTGATTTTTTGTATCCCCGGTTCGTCACAGGCTGTTGAGCTTGTCATGACAAAATTGATTCTGCCTGAAGTAGGGCATATCCTTAAACATGCTCGGGAAAAGTAACACGCTATAATTCAATAGGTTAATATTGAATAGTTTCCCCACAGTTTACTCTGTTTAAGGAAGATACTGCAATGGAATTTTGTCCTACGTGTGAAAAAAGGATGGTCTTGCGGCGAATAAAAGATGGATCTATTTTTATTTGTCCTGTATGTAAATGCAAAAAAAATACCACCAAACTCTCAACAGCTAAAGTGAGTGTTCCAAAAAAGTCCCGGGAGACTATAGTGGTTATCGGGAAGGAAGCTCAAAATATTAAAACTAATCCTACGGCAAGTATCAAGTGTCCAAAATGTGAAAATAATCTAGCTATTACATGGCAGGTTCAAACCCGTTCAGGTGATGAGGGAGCAACACAATTCTTTAGATGCACAAAATGCAGCCACACTTTTCGACTCTACACTTGATACTTGTCTCTTTTTAATCGAATTCTATTTTATTTCTACATTTTTTATCTCAGCAATCTATATGTAAAATAAAGGATTCAAATTTCTTTATTTTCAGAAAAAGTGAATTTGGATATTAGATGATGTTACGATACACGCGTGATACTTTTTCCCTGTCGAATGGATAGTCACGATTTTTTCCTTTATAATATTTAGTGTTTGATTTTTTGTATTGAGTTAGAATCCAAAATACTCGTTCATAAATGATAACTAATGTGAAATAAATAAGAAAATATGGCGTCTCCATTGTGGAAAAACATCGAAGTTCCTGAAATCGTAGCTGAACGGAAAATTATTGTATATAAACCGCGCGTTAACATAAAGACGATAAGATCGATTGCAGAGAATATGAAGACGCAAATGTTCCGTAAGTTTGTTTTTGTTAAACCTAAACCGGAAGAAGTTCATATTGTTTCAATAGACAAATACTTTGAACCTTACGTGTTTGTTGATGGTGAATACTGTATTGTTTACTCTAAGAAATGGGTTCATAACTTTAAAGTTGACGAGACAATGCAGGAACTTACAATTTTTAACGAAAAAGTTAAACCCAAGTCTTTGAAGGGACGTCTTAGAATACCTTGCAGAATAGTTCAACTAAATGGACATGGAAGATTCAAATTCGAAAAAAAGGCAAATATAATATTTGATAAGAACTGGAAAGAGGTTGGTGTTGAAAAACTACCTTTCTTACCCTTTGAAGAACAACCTGAAAGAATTCTAGGTAACCTTGACAGAAATTATGTAAACAATCGAATGAACTCTGAAAAAGAGGTGGAAATTCTTAAATCCAGAATAATCCAGCGACCATCCGAAGTTCTATCCATACATCATGAATTATTCAAAGTTTCTGAACGAGCTGAAATCTACAAACCAATGTATAATGTTGTTGTACATAATGAAAAAACCCAAAAAGAAATTGTGCTGATTATTGATGCAATAACAGGGAAGACCACTTCTGTCAAACCGAAATCTCTAAAACCTATAAAAAAAGAAGCTAACAAAGAATCAGGGAAATCATTTTTATCAATCAAAAATGAAGATAATGTAACCTCTAGTCCTGAAACATCAATTAATACTGACCTTGAACCAAAATCTAATTAGTAATACACCTGTTTTTTAAATAGATTTTAGATTTAATTGAAAAACGAATTCCAAGTAACATAGAATCCTGTTCCTTACTAATTGTGCTTTAAAACATGAATATCTAAAAGCATAATACTCTAACTATTTAAATGTCTGGAGTGTTGTTTGTTGATTTTGCAATTGAAGCAACAACATGTGGATTTGTTAAAACAAGAAACAGAGAAAGTTTATCCCGTTGAAGCTTGCGCCCTGCTCTTTGGGACTTGTTCTGAAAACAATCTGACATTACAACAAATAGTGGTTGCCCAAAACAGGTTACAATCCGCAGTTAAGTTTGAGATCGATCCTACAGTAGTAGCTGTAGCCTTAACTAAAGCGGAAGAAGTGGGTTTAGAATTAATAGGTTTATTTCATTCCCATCCTGCTCCGGCTGTTCCTTCGTCGACTGATTTAAAATTTATGAAATTATGGGTAGACATCCTCTGGCTAATCATGTCCTCAACAGAAGGTAAGTTAGCTGCTTATCAATTAGAGAACGACATTTTAAAAGAAGTAAGTATAAAAATTGGTTGATCTCTTTCTAAAAGATATCGAGGATGTAAACTATCTCAATGAACATTGTTATCGTCGGGAATGGCGTTGCAGGTATAACGGCAGCAAGGATCATAAAAGAAAAAGACCCGAAATCAAACGTTTCCGTATATACAGAAGAAAACCATCATTATTATCCTCGCCCTAGACTATATGATATTCTGTCAGGTAAAGCTGAACCCCTTGACATCTATATGTTCAACGAGGAATGGTATGCCAAAAAAGGTATCAAGGTTAACCTAAACAAAAGAGTATTGCGAATCGAAGCAGAAAAAAAAGAACTTCTGTTGGAAGATAATTCAATAATACATTTTGACAAACTTTTGTTGGCAAACGGAGCCAGTTCATTTGTTCCTCCAATCAAAGGATCCGAAAAGAAAGGAACGTTTACCCTACGTTCCATTAAAGACGCCTTAATAATAAAAAAGTACACTAAAAAAACTAAAAAAAGCATCGTTATTGGCGGTGGACTATTAGGTCTAGAATTTGCTTCTTCATTACGGACACTCGGTCAACAAGTAACAGTTGTAGAACTTTTTTCAAGACTTTTGCCTAGACAGCTAGACCAGGACGGATCAAAATTATTGAATGACCGAATTTCATCTCAAGGTATAAACATTTTCTTAGGTGCCAAAACCACCGAAATTATTGGTGGACAAAATGTTTCAGGTATTTTGCTTGATAGTGGCCAGAAAATTTCTGGGGATCTTGTTTTGATATCTGCTGGAGTTAGACCAAACATCACATTGGCTTCGAAATCGGGAATAAAAGTTAACCGAGGTGTCCTTGTTGACCAACATCTGAAGACTAGCACAGACAATGTATATGCAGCTGGAGACATAACAGAGTTTGAAGGAAAATTATACGGCATAATACCTGCTGCAATCGACCAAGCAAATATTGCAGCTGTAAATATGCTTGAGAACGAACAAAAAATCTACAATTCAACCATTCCAACATCTACCCTAAAAGTTGTTGGTATTGATCTCACATCTATGGGCATCGTTAATCCAGAAGAAAAAAAATACGAAGAAATAAAAAGAATTGATACACAAAACAGCATCTACAAAAAACTTGTTCTAGAAAAAGGTAAAATCGTCGGAGCCATTCTTTTAGGTGACCGAAAAGGCGTCACATCTATAACGAAGTTGATGGCTCAAAAAACAGATATAACCAAATACAAAGAAGAGATCTTAAACGATGACTTCAATTATAAAAAAATAGGCGATTTAACATAACATCCCCAAATGAACTAGTGTCCATGTTGTAACATAAAAAACGGTTTCTTAATTTCTAGAAAACACGTAATATGACAATTTGTTCAATTTAATAAAGTAATAATTGATAAATATTCAGTCTAAAAAGCTCAGTTTTAGTGTTTTTTATTGTTTAAAAATTATTAAGGATATATAACAAAAACTATATAATATATGATATTATTTTTGTTCGGAACTAAATTTTAACCCCAAACCCAAAAAAATCCTGTTAAAGTTTACTGGAACTATTTATGAAATTATTTCTAGAACAATTGTTTTATGGTCAGTCTCACACACTTTTTTTAGGGGATAAAAATGAATGAAAATGATCAAGAAAAAGAAAATCTTAAAAAAATTTCTGCATTAGACACGATATTTGAGGAGTTGATCACTGATGCTTCAGATCTTGTTAAAGATCTTTTTTGGGGGGTTAAAAATTATCTTTTTTTTGGACTTGTAACATTTCTTTTTGGTGTACAGGAAATCGTTTATAATATTGAGGTGCTTCAAGAGCGTCTTTATATTCCATTATTTATTGGGGGAGTTATGTTGTTTGCTGGAAGTGTACAGATTTTAAATTATTTTAGATTGAGAAGCAAATATTCAAGATTATTTAGAGTTCAATCAAAACTAAAATCATAGGACGATTCGAGATTGGCTTCTCCACGAAGAAAACCTAGCGTCATTGCATTGGAGTTACTTAATTGTATTGATCAAAATAATGGAAGAGCCTCTAAATGGGATTTAATCAAAATTGTTGGTAACGAATCCCAATTCAGGCATTGGGTAACAGAATTCCTAATCAAAGACAAATTCATAACAGACAAACAGGAATCTAATTATATATTTTACATGAAAACCCAAACTGGAGAATTATTACATAAATTATTAAAGAATGGCGTTTTAGTTAGAGCTTTTCTAAAATTAAGTGGAAAAAGATTACGAAGGAGTTAGAATTTCAAGAGAAAAATTTTAATCCCACACACACAAAAAAATAGTCGTTCAAAAAAGTAGAACAGAAAATATTTTTAGGTCAAACTTTTTTGACTGATACGAACATAATTTAGTCAATTTTTGTTAACAAAAACGCTTTTTATTCTATAAAATGAGGTAATAGTGGGGTTTGTAGTGGGATTTAGAAAGACAACATTAACTTTACTATTAGTCCTTACTTTAGTTTTAATTTCTTTTCCACAAATTAAAGAAGTGAACTCTCAAGCTACAATTTACATCAACTCTGATGGAAGTATTCAGGGAACAGACCTTATCCAAATAACCAACAACAACTACACTTTTACCAATGACATATCTGGCAATTTTGTAGTTCTTAGGGATTCTATTACAATTGATGGTGCTGGGTTCACTCTCCAAGGAAGTGGAGATTCCTCTCAAACAGGAATTAATTTAACTCATAGAAAAAATGTAACAATAACAAATCTTGTCCTCAAGGACTATTTTACTGGAATATTTTGTAGACCAGGAACACCAACTACAACCAACATAACAATTTTAGGTAATTATATTCAAAACTGTGACAATGGTATTGAATTCCAAGGAACCTCCAATAATTTAGTCAAACTCAACACTTTCAAAAATAACTCAATTGATATTGCCATAAATTATGTTCTTGGAGATAATCTCATCACCCAAAACAGCATAGATAGTTATATTCAGGTTTTCATGTCTGATCAACCGACAATTGACAGGAATTACTGGGTAAATTATTATGGAACAGATAATGATGGAGATGGACTAGGAGATACACCATATTATTACCATGGCACTCTCCAAGATAACCATCCATTAATAGACCCAGTTCCTGTTATTCCAGAGTTTTCCTCATGTACAATTCTTCCACTTTTCTTGATGACTGCTCTGGTAATTATATTGTATAGAAAGAGGTTGAGAAGCAAGTTTACTAGTTGATATCATGTAACCGTGGAATCCATAAACTTAGATAACAACAGAGCTTTTCGTTGATTAGTGTCTCAAGTGTTTGTTTTTTGCCATGTCTTATTCTGGGAATTTGAACTTCTGACTCGAAAAACTGATTGAGTTTTTTCATTAACTTTTGAATCCAGATCGTTAAGATATTCTCTTTTGCCGACCTTCTTTCTTGTCATTGACTCTTCTTTTGTTACAAAACGGTTCTTGCAAATTTTCATATAACTTTGGATAAGAAAATCATCTATTAGATATCTGTAACGTTCCATCATGTCACAAACAAGGCTAGTTTTCCATATTGTTCACTATGCAGAAAACCCAGATACGGTTCAAGTTTTGCATTAATTAAAGCTCTGTGAAATTTCCAAGATAGTATTTCGTAGGCGAGGTTGAAGATGTTATTTGTTCCATCATAAGCCTTGAAATTCTTTTTAGAATTCGATTTTATTCCTCTGCATCTTCGACGCCTTTCTCTGTAATTTTGAATCGCGTTTTTTCTTCTGGTAGATAAGGGGAGTCGATTACTGTTGCCAGTCTTGTTCCTTTTCCCCCTTTTCTAAGGTAGACTCTATGCGTACTGGCATGTGCCATGACGTTTCCGCCCGCTGGCTTATTTGGGTCTCCAAAGAACGCAGTTGGATTCGCTTGAACCTGGTTTGTTATCACGACAGAAATATTGTATGCTTCTGTTAGCCTCAGTAATTTGTGAAGTTGACTGTTAAGTTTTTGTTGCCGTTCAGAAAGGTTTTCTCTTCCAACGTATTCACCTCTAAAGTGACCAATCATTGAATCAACAATAACCAATTTAACGTTATTTTCTGGACAGAATTTAAAAAGGTGCTCTGTCAGCAATTCTTGATGGCTGCTGTTATAAGCACGTGCTAAAAAGATGTTAGCTAAGGTCTCATGTGGGTCTAGTCCAATAGATTCAGCTATCTGGAATACTCGTTCTGGAATAAAAGTCCCTTCTGTGTCAATGTATACAACTTTTCCATTTAATCCTCCTTCTTCTTCTGGACGCTGGACTCTAACGCAAAGGGATAAGCATATCTGCGTTTTTCCTACTCCATACTCGCCAATAAGTTCGGTCATAGCTTGGGTTTCGATTCCACCTCCCATAAGCTTGTTTAAGTTGTTAGATCCTGTAGTGCATCTAAGCATGTCCTGTCTTTTTTTCCATAGAGTTTCGGCTGTTATGAAATCTATACCTAGTTTTTCTCTAGCTGCTGATACAATATTAAGGACTGTGTTAAATCCTATCCCGGTCTTTTCGGCTATCTCTTTTGGTGGAGTCACAGAAAGTGTTTCTGCGGTTGTATAACCAGCAGATTTTAGTTTGGTGGCTGTAGCTGGTCCTACACCGGGAAGGTTCTTTAAATCGCTTTCTTCCAAATTTTTTTCACCTTTTTTAATATTTGAAGTACAGTTTTGATGATTAGTATTGAATCTCAAGATGTTGTTTTAAATTGCTTTGACCCAACTAACAAACGCATAGCAGGGAGAGGCAAGTGAAAGTAATCTTCATTCTGTTAAGATGTTGTAGCTTTGAGTTTCCTACAAAAAGATATATTTACTTTCGTTAACTTACAACCACTTCAACTCTTAGGGATAACTGGTAATAGAGAGAAGGTATGGGTAACTTATGGTTTTACAGTCTAGCTATAAGATTAGAAAATTTCGAACCTCTGATCTAGACGGAGTAATAAAAATCAACCGAAATTGTCTCCCTGAAAACTACTCTACTCTATTTTTCATGAATTTATACAAACGCTTCCCAGAAACATTTATTGTTGCTGAACTCAATAAAGAAATAATCGGCTATATTATGTGTCGAATAGAAACTGGAATTCCAAGTTTTAAGTTGTTAGGAATAACACGAAAGGGGCATGTTATCTCAATAGCCGTTCTACATGAATATCATCGCAAAGGGATTGGATATCAGTTGATACTCGAAGCAACGAAAGCTATGCAAAATTATAATGCCAAAGAGTGCTACTTAGAGGTTAGAGAAAGCAATAGCCCCGCTGTAGAGCTTTACAAAAAATTGGGATTTAAAATCGCTCGTATACTCAAAAAATATTATGCAGACGGAGAAGATGCATTACTTATGGCAGCCCAATTACCACTTGTTCTAGGATGACTTTGAGCTGGAGCAAAAAAGTGATTTGAATTTTTTCGTAAATAGTTAGGGTCATCAGCTTTATTTACAGCTTAATTATAATAATAACTATGCCAGATGAGCAAAAAAAGAGAGATGCGACTAACATTAAAGAGCTTCCACTAAAAGAATATCTGAAACAATTACCTCCGCCGCCTCCAGAACATTCTCATGAACTAAAGATGGAGAAACATATCAAAAAGTTAATCAAAGAACAACAGAAGAAAACAAATTAGAGAACAAATAATCTTCTGTAAATTCGGTGAACCTTCCAAACGAATGGTTACTACAAGTTATTTTTTTAAAGATGCTTTTAGCCACCATGAACCAATGGAATTAAAACAATTTCCTCAGAATCTTTTACCTCAGTCTCTAATCCCTGTAAAGCGCTGATTTCCTTTCCATCAATAATAATTATTGCTTTGGGTCGAGGATCATCAAGATCAGAGTCAATTAAGGCCTGTTTAAAATCACTTGAAAAAGATTCTGTTAGCTTTGCAATGATATTTCTAACAGTAATCGGTTCCTCCAGCGTTAACTTAACATTTTTTTTTCCAGAAAGCTTTTGGAAAGTACCTAAAAACCTAACTGTTATTTGAATAATCATTTTGTTCTCTTGTACCTATGAGATTTCGCTTCCTAAAAGTTCCACTATCTCAGAAGTGTATTCTATTATATCGCCAACTTGTTCCAATGTTTTTTCATTTTCTGTTGTAGGATTTTGAGCCAATTGCTGAAGGGTTTTTTCAATTTCTACAAGAAAGTTCAAAATCGGATCATCAACACTCTTTTTTGTATAGAGCGTCTCATTAACAATAGGAACAATAAAGGTCGGATCACCCAAGCTGAAATAAATCGCTGCCTGAGCCTTCGTTAAAGCTTCTATTATGAAACCCGCTGCCATGTAAGGCGTCTTTTTAGCAGCAATCAGCTCTGCTTTTGACTCTCTAAGGTATCGAGTAGCCCAACCTTTTCGATAACTGTTCATCATGGATAACCAGTTTCCCCACGATTTGATGTCTGTTCCTTTATTCCTAAGATCTATTTAATTGATAATAAATTAACTCAATAAAAACTAACAAACAGGAAAAAAGATTTTCTCCTTAAAGTCAGAGATTTGGTTACTCTTCGTCATCCATTTCAGTGGTGTCTGAAACATAAACCGTGTTTGCCAATCGAGCAGCGTAACCGGCTACCATATTTCTTAATTTTGTTGAAGATATGTTGGTGTACTCTTCAACTAATTTTTTATTGTTTTCAAAATCTACTGTAAATTCGTCTGGATAATTTTCAAACAGCTCTTCAACAATCTTCTTCACTTGAGTACGAACTCGGGCCATTTTTAACATGCCTTCCCTGTTAACCATTCATTTACTTCTTTATTCATGAAATGTCCTCGCATCATACCTTTTATCCCTTACGCCTGCAACACCAAAAAAATCAATAAAATTGTTGAAAATCTGATCAGCAACATCCTTTTTTTCTTTTCCTTTCAATTCAGCTATTTCCTCTACAACTGAGGGAATAAAAGAAGGCGTAGTTAGCTTACCCTTAAACCGTCCTCTGAATCGAACAGGACCATCTGTTTCTGTTAAAAGATTCGCTAAAGGTATTTGTTTAATGACTTCTCGTATAACGTCAGAAAATGTAACTGGTGGCCCCTCAGAGATATAATATCCTCGATCCACAATAATAGGTATTAGGCTTTGGGGTTTTTCGAACCAGTGAAGCAGAACCTTTCTGATTTTATAAGAAGGAAGCATGTTCACGATTTGACTAGTAGAACCCCTTGAATGAATTATTACAGGTAAACATGTTTTCTCAGCAGCTGAAAGCATCTCATGAAAAACTTTTAATTGAATTTCAGTGGGTTCTCCATTTCCTGAGTAACTAGCGTCTAACCCTATTTCCCCAACAGCAACCAATATTCTCCTTTTTTCTGTATTTTTAATGATGAGATCAACTGTATCCTGCACCTCATCATCTGTTAATTGTTTTGTGTTCCACGGATGAATTCCGAGAGCAGCATAGACGTGGTCAGGATATTCCTCAGCTAACCTGAGACTTCTGCGACTTGATTGCAGATCCATAGAATTAGCGACCAAACCCAAAACATTAGAATACTTTGCACCTTCTACGATTTCTCTAACATTCTGTAAATAATCCTTATCTGCAAGATGAATATGAGCGTCAACAAATTTCAATAGTAAACCCCAATGTATTTAGTCTTTGACTGGGTTTCTGTGGACTAAAAATCTTTGCCCCAGTTCATTTTCGCAGTTAATATCTTCAAAACCTCTTTTGCGCCAAATAACTTTCAGTTCTAACTAATAGACTTGAAGGAAAACCCCACTCGCCAAATAATAATGTTAGTTTATTGATAGAATTGAGAAATAAAAAAGATAAAAAAAGGCGGTTTTAAAATGAAGAATCACAGAGTAAACTTCATTATTCTATGATTGTTTCGAACTCGATTTTTATGGGTATATTGTCTTGGAATATTGACACTACAGGGCAGTTTGCCTCGGTTCTTCTCCAGACCGCATCAAGTTTTTGTTTTCTTGTCTTTGAAGTTACGGTCACTTTCAGATTCACACTTGTCAGTTTAGGCGAATCGGCTGGTTTTTCTGCCTCTGCAACAACATCCATTTTGCTAATTTCAACGTTGCTTTGTTTGGCAACATCCGCAAATATTGTAACCGCACAGTCAGCAAGAGACATGATTGCCAATTCCAATGCAGATGGTCCTGTGTTATCTCCACCTTTAGCTGTACCCAAATCCAAAACTAAGCTATGTCCTCTTGAGTTATCTGCAA
>WOR8_10009151_pt1 | contig 12574 bp, 10 predicted proteins | sample DeeMarSeWOR38_10_FD_19890 | JGI IMG/M metagenome (IMG submission 19890) | reverse complement strand
AATTTCGAAGCCAGAGTTAATGCAGATAGCCGCCTGGAAGGCTTTCGAAAACGAGGTCTTCCATCCATGCGTAGGCTGCTTCGGCCCCGGGCTGATTAAACAATACCATCAGGATCACCCATTTCAGCTGGCTGATGTCGAAATCTTCGGTTTCAAGCGCCATGGCGCGCTCTATGACACGTTCACGGGCATCGGGTTGCAGGATGCCCATTTGTTCCAGAAACAGCAGAAATCCGCGACTTTCGGTGTCAAGACGTTCACACTCACGTTCTGAGAAGATCCTGATTGCGTTTTCCGTCTGGGGCGCCTGCACGGGGTGCGGTTGTACTGCCAGGCCTTCGAGCCACTCGAACGCCTGGCTGATTTCCGAGGCTGGAAACCCGGCCTCAACCAGTTCAACGTGCAGCGATTCACGATCGGGGCTCATTTCCAGCTCTTCGTCCATGTAGTAGTTTTCGAACAAATACATGAGAACGTCAAACATGTTTTCTTTCATATCATGCCCCTAATCTAGCACGGCTGTAGCGTCCGCCCGCACCGGACACCAAGTGCCCATCCAGCTCGAGCACCAGCAGCATGGAGGAAACCTCCTCTGGCGTCAATCCGCTGCGCTCCACCAGCTGGTCCACAGAAACCGACTCATACTCTATAAATTCAAGGAGTTGTATGTATTCTGCCGGAAGCTCACCGGCTTTCGGCGGTTGCCCGGAAGTCACCGGTGTGGCGACTCGGCCGCCATCTGGCACCAGCAGCGCATTAATCTGGCTGGCCAGTTCTTCTAGGATGTCATCGCATGTTTCTACCAGTTTGGCGCCTTCCCGGATAAGGGCGTGGCAACCGCGGGCCAGGGGATTGTGGATGGAGCCAGGGATGGCAAAAACTTCGCGTCCCTGCTCAAGGGCCGAGCGGGCGGTGATAAGCGAGCCGGATCGCAGCGCGGCCTCTACAACCAGGGTGCCAAGGCTGAGGCCGCTGATGACTCGGTTGCGACGCGGAAAGTTTGTCGATTGTGGCGCGGTTCCGGGCGGAAATTCAGTTACCAGGGCACCGCTTTCCGCGATCTGGTGAGCAAGATTCCGGTGGCGGGCGGGATAAACCCGATCGAGGCCGGTACCAGTTACTGCCAGCGTTGGGCCACCTGCCTCGATTGCGCCTCGATGAGCCGCGCCGTCGATCCCAGTAGCCAGCCCGCTGGTTATCGTGAGGCCGAACGATGCCAGCTGTGCGGCGAATTCACCGGCCAGGGCCTGGCCAGTATGAGTGGGATTTCGGCTGCCTACGATCGCAAGCTGCGGTTGCACCAGATAATCAGTATCGCCGCGCACGAACAACAGAGCCGGGGGGTCGGCAATCTGCTTCAGAAGAGGCGGATAGGCGGCATCCTGGAAGGGCACAACATGGTTACCGGGCTGTGAAAGCCACTCCATGTCGCGATCAACGGCCTTCCAGTCGGGTTGGCGAAGATAGTCGATGCTGGCAGGTGCGATGCCGGCCGCTCGTAACCTTTCTGGCGGGGCACGGAATATTTCCTCCGGCGTACCGTAGCTGGCAAGCAGCTTGTGGAAACGCTGTGTGCCGATTTGCGGCGTGCGGTGCAACGCTAGCCAGTAACGCAAGCCCTGCTGGTCGGCAGCCAGGTGTGATGAATTTTCTGCGTCTGGCCTCATCCTTGAGAGCCCTCACGTAAGAAGCCGGTGGCTTGGGTGCATGGCGCATACCATGCACTAAGCCACCGGCTTTTACCAGTGATGGCGCTGCAGGCTAAGGTTTGCTGATCTTGTCACCAACGTGCAGGGCGCTGGTCGCCTTCATGACCAGTCCGAAACTGACCTTGTCGAAGGTCCGGAACACCATCAGCACGCCAGCGCGTTCGTCGGGCAGCCGCACCGTGGCATTGCGCTCATCGCTTACCTGGTCCGGGATCACGGCCCCAGCCTGGCTGACGGCGAATACCGTGCCCACATCTACGCCCTCGCGCTTGCCGCGGTTGATGACCACGATCTGGTATTGTCCTATCTGGCTGACACCGTCCACCACCGAGATAATTCGGCCTTCGATGTCGCTGGCCGGCGCATGCGGGGTGAAGTAGGCATGCACGTCCTCGTGGGTCATCGGCATGACGCGATCGCCGATGTTGATCTCACGGTTGGTGCGGGTGAGTTTCACGGTAGACGGATCGCCGAACTTTTGCGCATCACCGTCTCCCAAGTAAAGTGCTTCATAGCCAAGTATCTCACCGCTGTCCGGATCGACATAGGCATCACCTGGCCGAAACACCTGGTAGCGTGAGCCCTGGCTGGCGTCGATGCCACGCACATAAGCCCGGTCTCCGGCGCCTACGATTAGGTGTTCGTCTGCACTCGAAACAACGTATGCAGCGTCCTTCAATGTATCCTTGTCGACCACCAGAGGCTGGGTCAGAAACTGCTGGATGGCGTCGACAGGGATCGTCGGTATCGCCTTGTCGAGGCGCTCCGAGCGCACTTGCGGTGAAAGTCTGAACGTTCCTTTGCCGCGCTGGACTCTCAGCTGTGGTTTGCCGTCCACGTAGACCAGGCTGATGATGTCGCCTGGGTAAATCAAATGCGGATTTTCAATCTGGGGGTTGACGTACCAGATCTCCGGCCACAGCCAGGGGCTGTCCAGGAATTGCTCCGATATGTCCCAGAGGGTGTCTCCTTTCACCACTACATGGCGGTCGGGATGTCCTTCCTTGAGCACCACTTGATCGGCGAATGCCGCGGTGGCGAGAAGGGCCAGAGTCAGAGCCAGCGATTTGAATATCGGCATACAGGCTTCCCTTTGTTCCGTTCTTGTATGTTTCGCGCCCCGGCACGACGCCGACGCAGTAATCCGATGATATATAACGGCAGTCCGGTGACGGAGTGTAGCGAAATTTCTAATCACTACAAACTAGCAGGAATTCAGCAAACAGCCTTGCGATCATTATGTTAGAGTATATGACCAGTACCAAGACGCAAATCGTGACCGACATCACATCTCGAGATACTCCATTTTCCCGATCCTCGCCTGAGAACCAAGGCGAAGTCCGTCGCCACGGTCGACGGCCACCTGCGCCGTCTGGTGGACGACATGCTGGAGACCATGTACGCCGCCCCCGGCATCGGACTGGCGGCCACTCAGGTGAATGTGCACAAACGGGTAGTGGTCATCGACCTTTCCAAGGAGCAGAATCAGCCACTGGTGCTGATCAATCCGGAACTTATTGAGAAACAAGGTGTTGAGGAAATGGAGGAGGGTTGCCTTTCGGTCCCGGGGGTCTATGAGCGCGTGGAACGTGCCGATCGAATAACGGTGCGCGCGCTGGGGCGAGACGGCCAGGCGTTTGAGCTTGAAGCCGACGGATTGCTGGCGGTCTGCATCCAGCACGAGATCGATCACCTCAACGGCAAGCTGTTTGTGGACTACCTGTCCCAGCTGAAACGGCAGCGGATCCGCAAGAAGCTCGAAAAGCTACGTCGCCACGGCGATGTTGAGACGTCGCCAGAGCGTCACGGCGAAACCGTTATCTGATACCGACGCGACGGACATATGCGCGTCGTATTCGCGGGAACCCCGGATTTTTCGGTACCAGTGCTCAAGGTGCTTGTGGGCAGTCGGCACACTGTTGTCGGCGTGTATACGCAACCCGACCGGCCGGCCGGAAGAGGCCGGCGGTTGACGCCGAGCCCGGTCAAGAAAGTTGCCCTCGAACACGGGCTTGCGGTGCTCCAGCCTGTGAGTCTCCGACCGCCTGATGCTCAGCGTGAGCTCGCGAGCCTCCATCCGGACTTGATGGTCGTGGTTGCATACGGCTTGATTCTGCCCGCCGTGGTCCTGGAGATCCCGCGCCTGGGCTGTGTCAACCTGCACGCATCAATCTTGCCGCGCTGGCGCGGAGCGGCACCGATTCAGCGTGCCATTCTGGCTGGCGACACGGAAACTGGCGTCTGTCTAATGCAGATGGAGGCGGGTCTAGATACCGGCCCGGTGCTCGCAGAGGTACGCACCCCCATCAGGAATGACGAAACCGGTGGATCCCTGCACGATCGCCTCAGTCACCTGGCGGCCGAGCTGTTGGCGAAGCATCTAGACGATCTCGAAACCCAGCGTTTGACGCCCGTCGTCCAGGACGACTCGATGGCCAGTTACGCCGACAAGCTGGCTAAAGGTGAAGCGCTCATCGACTGGCGCAAGGATGCGGTTCAGCTGGAGCGCCAGGTGCGAGCCTTCAACCCCTGGCCGGTTGCACAGACCGAATTCCGCGGCGAAGTGCTGCGTGTCTGGGAGGCAACTGCCATCGCCGCTGGGGGAACAACCATGACACCGGGGGCCGTGGTTACCGCAGGAAGACAGGGCATCGATGTGGCCTCCGGACAGGGCTGTCTGCGCCTCCTCAAGATTCAGCTCCCGGGCGGCAGACCGCTCGCTGCCGCCGACTTCCTGAACGCGCGCCAGATGGACGGCGTGGTGCTCGGCTGAGTGTGTGAGCCGCCCGCAGTTCGTCCGTCCGCCCAGATCGCCGCGTGACGACAGCAACCAGTTCTGCGGCCCAGCCACGTGGCATCGCGGCATCGGTAGTGCGTCGCGTTGCCGACTGTGGTGAATCGCTCACTGGGTTGCTGGCCCGGGAGCTGCAGGCCATCGAGGATCCACGCCAGCGTGCATTCGCGCAGGAGCTGAGTTTTGGCACGCTGCGCTGGTACTTCCTGCTCGAGGCGGTCCTCGGAAAACTGCTCAAGCAGGAGTTGAGAAACAAGGATCGCGATATTCATTCCTTGCTTCTGGTAGGGCTATACCAGCTGCTGATTCTCCGGACGAGCCCGCACGCCGCGGTGAATGAAACCGTTGAGGCCGTGCGCTGCTCGGGCAAGCGCTGGGCAGTGAGTCTGGTCAACGGCGTGCTGCGCAGCGCGCAGCGCCGCGCGGCCGAACTGCTTGCTTCAGCCGAGCGCGAGCCGGTGGCCCGCTGGTCGCATCCAGACTGGTGGATTGCGCAACTGCGACGGGATTGGCCGCAGCACTGGCGACAGATTCTGGAAGCCGACAACCAGCGCCCGCCCATGGTCCTGAGAGTGAACAGGTTGCGCTCAGATTGCCCGGGCTACCTGGAACAGCTGCAACGTGCGGGGATTGTCGCGCGCCCGCTGCCCGGCGCGGAGACGGCCGTGTTGCTCGACCAGCCGGTCAGCGTGGATAGACTCCCCGGTTTCCGTGCCGGACTGGTATCTGTTCAGGACGCTGCCGCGCAGCTCGCCGCAGCGCAATTGCAGTTGGCAGCCGGGCAGCGTGTGCTGGACGCCTGCGCTGCCCCCGGCGGTAAAACCGGGCACATTCTTGAGCTGGTGCCAGAACTTGAAGCACTGGTTGCCATTGATAGCGACAGCCGACGCCTCGAGAAAATCCGTGATAACCTTGCACGGCTGCAGCTTGAAGCGAAGCTCATCGCGGCCGATGCGGGCGATCCGCAGCTCTGGTGGGACCGCAGACCCTTCGACCGCATATTGCTGGATGCGCCCTGTTCGGCAAGCGGCGTGGTAAGGCGCCACCCGGATATCAAGTTGCTGCGTCGCTGCGATGATTTGAATACCCTGCCACGGCAACAAGCGCGGCTGCTGGATGCTTTATGGCCCTTGCTGGCTCCAGGCGGTATCCTGGTATACGTCACCTGCTCGGTGTTCAGAGCTGAAAATAGTGAGGTGCTATGGGCATTTATGTCCCGGCACGCGGATGTTGAGGAGATACCCCTGGCGGTACAGTGGGGCATCGCACAGCCGGTGGGCCGACAGATTCTTCCCGGTGAGCAGGGAATGGACGGGTTCTACTTTGCGCGGTTGACCAAAGTATCAGCGACACACCAGTGATAGCGTACCTGACACAAAGCGCTGACCGTATCCGTGGCCACAGCACCCGCCGTGGCTATTTGCTGCTCGTCCTGGTTTCATTGTGTTTTCTCGCGCCCCCTACCCTGGCAAGCGATGCGCAAATTCGCAATGTGCGAACCTTGCTGTCAGACGGGGTTTATCGTCTGGGAGCGCGCATTGACTTCACTCTCAACGACACCTTGCAGCAGGCGCTGCAAAACGGTGTTCCACTGGTGCTGGAGTTGCGCATTGAAGTTATTCGTGAACGCGACTGGCTTTGGGCTGAGCGGGCGGCGCACTTGCGCCAGCGTTTCGGCCTGCAATTTCACGCTCTGACGCGGCGTTATCTGGTCGACAATTACAGCACCGACGTCCAGTACAGTTTCCTGGAACTGGAAGAGGCGCTGGATTACATTGGCAACATCTACGACCTGCCGCTGATCGACGCAAACCTTCTCAAGCCTCAGTACACCTACTGGGTCAGAATGCGTGCCGATCTGGACATCGAGTCATTGCCCACCCCAGTGCGCTTATGGGCTTACCTGGGCTCAGACTGGAGCCTGCAGAGCGACTGGCATCAATGGCCATTGCAACCGTAACGCGCTCCAGACTGGGCATTCTGCCCATGCTGGTCCTGTTCTGCATTTTGCTGGTATCGCTGTCGTTGATGAGCGATGCCACGCACAATTCGGAAAGGTTTGGGCAGCTCTATTCCTGGTTGTTACTGATCAATGCCATTGGTCTGGTTGTTCTGGTCGGGCTGATTGGAAGCAATCTTTACTGGCTGGTTTCGCAGTATCGCGCTCGCGCGCCCGGCGCCAAGCTGACTTCGCGGCTGGTTATCACCTTCGTTGTTCTGGCTGTGGTTCCGGTGGCCGTGGTATATTACTTCTCCCTCCAGTTTCTTCAGCGCGGGATCGATTCCTGGTTCGATGTGCAGATAGAGCAGGCGCTGGACGATGCGCTTGAGTTGAGCCGCGGCTCGCTGGATGTGCGGCTTTCTGACCTCCTGAAGCTGACCGAGAAGATTGCTTCCGAACTCGCCGAAATGACACCCGCGCTGGTGCCTATCGGCCTGTACGACCTGCGCGTACGCAGCACCGCTGTGGAACTTGCGGTGTTCGGCATGGATGGCCGCATCGTTGCGTCCAGCAGTGTGGAAGGCACCAACATCGTTCCCCACAGACCACCCGACCAGGCCCTGTTGCCCCTGGAACAGGGGAGGTCTTACGTTGGCCTGGATCCGATCAGCGATGCTGGTCTGCACGTGCGCGCCGTGGTGCCGGTGAGCAGCTCCAAGCCCGGTGCTGAACCTCTGACATTACAGGCGCTTTTCGAAGTGCCGGAGCGTCTGAGTACGCTGGCGGAGAATGTCGAGAACCAGATTGTCCGCTACAAGAAACTGGCCTATCTGCGCACCTTTCTCAAGTACAGCTATATGCTGACTTTGTCGATGGTGCTGGTGTTGAGCCTCTTGTCTGCGGTGTGGGCGGCGTTTTTCTCGGCCCGGCGCATGGTTGCGCCCATCGCCGTGCTCGCGGAAGGCACCCGCGCAGTGGCGGAGGGCGACTACAGTACCCGTCTACCGGTAACCAGCGAGGATGAGCTGGGTTTTCTGGTGCGCTCGTTCAATGATATGACGCGCCGCCTGTCCAAGGCGCGGGACCAGGCGCGGCGCAGTCAGCAGCGCGTAGAGGGGCAGCGCGCGTATCTGGAAACTGTGCTCGGCAGCCTGTCGTCCGGCGTGTTGAGCATCAGTGACACCGGTGAACTGCGTACCGTCAACGAGGCGGCTTGCCAGGTCGTTGGTATCGATCTCAGCGGCCAGCTTGGTTGCAGGCTGTCAGAAATATCGGCGCGGCACGAATTTCTCGAGCCGCTGCTGTCGCTGGTCGACGCGCGCCGCGCCGAGCAGCTTCTGGACTGGCAGGAACAGGTGCTTCTGTTTGACAGTGCCGGCCGCCGGGTATTGATGTGCCGCAGTGCCGCCCTGCCGGTCAGCGACGAGTCGTCTGGTGGCCAGGTTGTGGTATTCGATGATGTAACCGACCTGATTCGCGCGCAGCGGGACGCGGCCTGGGGCGAAGTGGCGCGGCGGCTGGCGCATGAAATCAAGAACCCGCTGACTCCGATTCAGCTGTCCGCCGAACGTCTGCGCCGCAAGTACCTCAAGACCATGCCCGGCGAGGAAGCCGAGATCATGGATCGTGCCACCCGCACCATCGTGCAACAGGTTGAGACGCTCAAGGAGATGGTGAATGCCTTCGGCGAGTATGCGCGAGCCCCTAAACTGCAGCTCGAGCGCGTCGACCTGTACGAGCTGCTGCGGGATACGGCTGCGCTGTATGAGGGCTCCACCCTGCGTATTGACCTGGATCTGGTGGAGCCGTCGCCGCTGCTGAACGGTGATGCGGGACGGTTGCGCCAGTTGCTCCACAACCTGTTCAAAAACGCCCTGGAAGCGGTACGTGACCGCGAGGATGGTCAACTGGTGATCCGCTCACGCTGGGTGCTCGAGGCGGGCGATCGTTTCATTGATCTGTCGTTCGCAGACAATGGCGGCGGTTTCTCGGACGAGGTTCTGGAGCGCCTGTTCGAGCCCTATGTCACTACCAAGACTCGGGGAACGGGCCTCGGTCTGGCGATCGTGAAGAAAATCGTCGAGGAGCACAACGGGCAGATTCGTGCGCAGAACACCGAACAACATCATGCCTGTATCGAGCTGCGATTCCACGCTGAAGCGCAGACCGGGTTAACGTGATGTCGACAGTTCTATAATGTATGGCGTATAAAGACCTTTCCGAGAACATAGAAACAGGAAGCACCATGTCCTCCGGCCACATCCTGGTGGTAGACGACGAACCGGACATTCGCAATCTGGTCAAGGAAATCCTGGAAGACGAAGGGTTTGAAGTCAGCGTTGCGGAGAGCGGGGAGGCGGCCCGCCACGCGCGCCGCGTGCGTCGTCCGGACCTCATATTGCTCGATATCTGGATGGATGATGTCGATGGCATCACCCTCCTGCGCGAATGGGCTGAAGGCGGCGGTTTGCCATGCCCGGTCATCATTATGTCCGGGCACGGCACCGTGGAGACGGCAGTTGAGGCGACCCGTCTCGGCGCCTACGACTTTATCGAAAAGCCGATTTCCCTCGCGAAACTGTTGCTGGTCGTCAACCGCGCGCTGGAAACCGAAAGGCTGCAGCAGGAGAATCTGGGCCTGAAGCGGCAGGTGCACCCGGTTTCCGAACCCGCCGGAAAGAGCAAGGTGATGCAGAATTTGCGCGAGCAGGCCCAGCGCATCGCGCAGCACAATACCTGGGTTCTCATCAGCGGAGAACCGGGCAGCGGCAAGGAAGTGGTTGCTCGCTATATTCACGTGCACAGCCCCTTGCGGGATCGGCCCTTCGTGGAAGTGGCGGTCGGCTCCATGTCACCGGAGCATTCAGCAGCCGAGCTGTTCGGTACGGAGGAAGGAGACCGCATCGTCTACGGGCGTCTCGAACAGGCCAATGGCGGAACTCTGCTGCTGGGCAATATTTCGGACATGGACCTGCAGACCCAGTCGCGCCTGCTGAGTGTATTCCAGTCGCACTCGTTCCTGAGGATGGGCGGGACCGAGCCGGTTCCGATTGACATCAGGGTTATCGCAACCACATCAGAGGAGCTCGAACAGGAGGTCCAAGAGGGCCGCTTCCGCGAGGATCTATATTACCACTTGAACGTCGTGCCGCTCAGCGTACCGCCGTTGCGGGAACACAGCTCGGATGTGCCCGAGTTGCTCAACTATTATGTAGACCGCTTTGTGATGCAGGAAAATCTACCGTACCGCGAATTTTCCATCGCAGCACAAAACCGGCTGCGTAATTACAGCTGGCCCGGTAACATTCGCGAGCTGAAAAACTTGGTTCAACGTCTGCTCATACTCGGACAGGGCCCAGTAATCGAGGTCGACGAAGTGGAGGCCGCACTGCGCCATCCGGAGCAGCCCAGCGCCGTGGAGGGCGCCAGCGCCAGCCTCCCGCTGGATTTGCCATTGCGCGAAGCCCGCGAGCAATTCGAAAAGGTGTATCTCGAGCATCAGCTGCAGGACGTCGGGGGCAGCGTCGGCAAGCTCGCCAAGCGGGTGGGTATGGAGCGGACTCACCTGTACCGCAAATTGCGCGCCCTGGGCATCGATTTCAAGAAAGGCGGCGACTAGCCCGGCACTGCCATGAAAATCATCATCCTCGGTGCAGGGCAGGTCGGGTCTTCGGTCGCGCAGAATCTCGCCCGCGAAGCCAATGATATTACTGTGGTCGACAGCCGCGCCGAGGTGTTGCGCGACCTGCAGGACCGCATTGACATCCGCACGGTGCTGGGCCCGGCCCTGGCGGTCACCAACAGCGATGAAACCAACATGATCGCCTGCCAGGTCGCCTATACGCTGTTTCACACCCCGATAAAGGTGGCACGCGTGCGTTCCCAGGAGTACCTGCGCTATCCGAAGCTGTTCAGCCAGGAAGCACTCCCCGTGGATGTTCTTATCAGCCCGGAGCAGCTGGTAACCGATTACATACAGCGCCTTATCGAACAGCCCGAGGCGCTCCAGGTGCTGGATTTCGCTGACGGGCGCGTCCAGCTGGTCGCTGTCAGGGCGGTGCGGGGCGGCCCGCTGGTCGGTCAGGAGCTGTCTGAGTTGCGCCAGCATATGCCGGGCGTCGAAGCGCGCGTGGCGGCCATATTCCGGCGCGGCAGCGCGATCCTGCCGGAAGGCCGCACGGTAATCGAAGGCAACGACGAGGTGTTTTTCATCGCGGCACGCAAGAACATCCGTGCAGTGACCAGCGAGCTGCGTAACCTCGACAAACCCGTCAAGCGGGTCATTATTGCCGGCGGTGGGAACATCGGGCTGCGACTGGCTGAATCCATCGAGGGCAAGTACCAGGTCAAGCTGATCGATTGTAACCCGGAGACCACGCGGCGTTTGTCGGAACTGCTCGGCAAGAGCATCGTGCTGCTGGGCGACGCCGCTGACGAAGAACTGCTGCTGGAGGAGAACATCGAAAACACCGATGTGTTCTGTGCGCTTACCAACGACGAGGAGGCCAACATCCTGTCGGCCATGCTGGCCAAGCGGCTCGGAGCGCGCAAGGTCATGTCCCTGATCAACCGCCCGGCATATGTGGATCTGGTGCAAAGCGAAGCCATCGATATCGCGGTGTCGCCGCAGCAGGCCACCATTGGAAGTCTGCTTACCCATGTGCGGCGCGGTGACGTGGCGGCGGTCCATTCCCTGCGTCGCGGCGCGGCCGAGGCTATCGAGGCGGTGGCGCACGGGGACAACAAGACATCAAAAGTTGTCGGTAGGGCTGTCGAGGAGCTCAGGCTTCCACCCGGCACAACCATCGGCGCGATTGTCCGCGGCGAGGATGTCATTATCGCGCACCACGACACGGTGATCGAGAGCGAGGATCATGTCATCCTGTTCCTGGCCGACAAGCGCCACATTCCCGACGTTGAGCATCTTTTTCAGGTCGGAGTCACTTTTTTCTAAGCCGGTATGCGTTTCGGTTCCATTCAACGCATTCTGGGCCTGCTGCTGATGGCGTCGAGCACCACCATGCTGCCGCCGCTGCTGCTGGGGTTGTGGTTCGGCGACGGCAGCGCAGGAGCCTTCTCCACCGCGCTGTTCAGCGTTCTGGTTGCCGGCGCCCTGTTCTGGCTGCCGGTCCGGGACCAGCGCCGCGAGCTGCGGGTGCGGGACGGGTTCGTGGTGGTGGCGCTGTTCTGGACTGTGCTTGCAGTAGTGGGGGCGCTGCCATTTGCGCTTGCCGAGCAGCCGCACATGAGTTTCACCGACGCGATGTTCGAATCCATGTCTGGCCTCACGACCACCGGTGCAACGGTGATTACCGGCATTGATCATCTGCCGAAATCCATACAGTTCTATCGCCAGGAGCTGCAATGGCTGGGCGGCATGGGGATCATTGTGCTGGCAGTGGCCGTGCTGCCAATGCTGGGGATCGGTGGCATGCAGTTGTACCGTGCTGAAACCCCCGGGCCGATGAAGGACAACAAGCTGACTCCGCGCATCACCGAGACTGCAAAAGCGCTCTGGTATATCTATCTCGGCCTTACGGTAAGCTGTGCCGTGGCCTACTGGTCGGTGGGCATGGATGTGTTCGATGCCATTGCGCACAGTTTCTCGACTGTCGCGATAGGCGGCTTTTCGACCCACGATTTAAGCATCGGGTACTTCCAGAGTGAGGCGGTAGAAATGGTTGCAGTGGTCTTCATGCTGCTGGCCGGGGTCAATTTTTCGCTGCATTTTATCGCCTGGCGCTCGGTCAATCCGCTCACCTATTTTCGGGATGCCGAGTTTAAGACCTATTTCACGGTACTGGCGTTTGCGGCGGCTGTTACTGTAGCGTACCTGTATCTCAGTGGCACCTTCGACGAGTTCGGCGACGCCCTGCACCACGGAGTTTTCCAGGCCGTGTCGATCGGCACCACCACAGGATTTACCACCGCCGCGTATTTTCACTGGCCCGGTTTCCTCCCCGTGATGCTGCTGTTTACCAGTTTTATCGGCGGGTGTGCGGGTTCCACCGGAGGCGGCATGAAAGTGATCCGCTTTTTGTTGCTGTTCAAGCAGGGTATGCGGGAAATTACGCGGCTGGTGCATCCCAATGCCCAGATTCCGGTGAAAATCGGTAACAAACCGATGCC
>WOR8_10005211_pt1 | contig 12577 bp, 6 predicted proteins | sample DeeMarSeWOR38_10_FD_19890 | JGI IMG/M metagenome (IMG submission 19890) | reverse complement strand
TGGTTGGGAGTATATTATCATTGTTCCGGATGATGATGCATTTGAGGCAGCAGCAGCTATCATTAAAGCACGGCGTAAATTGCAGGGGATCTCCACTGAAGTTTTCACGCTACCGGAAATCGGGGGCGAAATCGAGAATTTCTTGAACAATGCGTATAATACGTGGGACCCGGCGCCTGCCGCATTTCTGTTGTTGGGTGACGAGTCACATATTTCTGCTGTGATATGGCAGGAACCGGGCTATGGGGACTGGGGTCACTCAGACAATGTTTATGCAGATGTCGACAATGATAATTTACCAGATATGCATCACGCGCGTATATGCGCGCAAAGTGAGAGTCATTTGGATGCAATAATAGATAAATTATTGAGCTATGAGAATAATCCATGTGCTGCACAAAATTTCTATGACGAGCCGCTGATTGCTGGTTGTTGGGGAGGAGGTACATGGTATCAGTTGTGTACAGAAGTGATGAAAGGGTTCTTTGTAAATGTACAAGCAAAGAATCCAGTCATGCAGTATGCTGGTTATGCGCCGAATCCGCCCTGTCCGTGGTCTAGTGTTTCTAACACTGATATTGTCGTGGAGTACTTTGGTCCTGAAGGATTAGGTTATATCACAGCCGTCAATATGTATCCCGGGACGTATTGGAACAGCGGTTCTGCTCAAGGCATTAATGATGCCATTAATTCTGGAGCGTTTTTTGTATTGCATAGAGACCACGGTGCTGAGGATGGTTGGGTCAACCCAGATTATCGAATTCCCGATTTAGATTGTCTCTCGAATACATATTATCCATTTGTTTTTTCAATTAATTGTGCTACGGGTGACTACACATACGTTCCTGAATGTTTTGCAGAAAAGTTCTACCGAATGGAGAATGGTGCATTAGGAGTCAACGCAGCAAGCAATGAGTCTTTTCCTTTGGTTAACACAACTTATGCCTGGGGAATTTTTGATTGCCTCTGGCCTGAATTCATGCCCGATTATCCATGCATGGGCCCGCAATTACCTGTGGGTGAGCCTGATCTAATGCCTTGTGTAGCCATGACTTCTGGCAAGTATTTCCTTGAGGCCTCGAGCTGGCCTGAGAATGCACACAAGAAGGATATAACCTACCATCTTTACCATCATCATGGTGATTGTTTTATCACGCTTTATTCAGAGGTTCCCGAGAATCTGACTGTTAGCCATGCTCAAATATTACCTGAAGGTTATGAGTCTTATACGGTGATTGCCAATGAAGGTGCAGTTATAGCATTGACGGTTAATGGCGAAATAATAGGTGTTGCAGAGGGTACAGGTGGTCCAGTTGACATTCCACTTCCTGGTCAAACGGGAGGCAACACTATGCGCGTGACCGTCACAAAGGCAAATTACTATCGTTATGAAGAGGACGTGCCAGTAACTGCAGGCCTTCAAGGCGAGATCTACGACGGTCATGGCGGCCCACTCACTGCGGCGGGTAGTCCGTACTATATCAGTGGCGATGCGTGGGTTCCTGTCGGCGAGGTATTGACGATTGATCCAGACGTTATAATCTATTTTGCAGAAGATAGTAGAATGAGTGCTCATGGAACTGGGATGCTGGAGGCGCACGGGAATTCAGAAGAGCCCATATACCTTGTCTCGTACTATGACTTTCCAAACAACAACGGAGTGAAGCTGCGGACCCATCTTAAACTAAAGAATGATGGATACTTCCGCGTGCCGGGTAGTGAAGGTAGATAATAGTAATGTGTAATGTCGACATCAACGTTGATATGCAGCCGCCTATGGCTAGTAGAACATTGCAATGGTTTGTCATCTGCTTTTTCTGCTTGTGCATACCCGTACATTTTCTATTGGCCATTAGGTTGATACCAAATAGGGGGTGGTAATTATGAAGAAATTAATCTTTTTGATAGTTCCTGCTCTATTACTTGCGGGGAGCTATGTGTTGACAAAGGATGTCCTCTCTATGGGTGGACGGAAGATGATATCTGAAGCTTTTGTGTTAGAAGGTGCAATTAGCCAGATAGCTATTGGGAATGTCGAGGATTATGCTTTGAGAGGAAATACGGGCTTCTGGCCGCCACATTTTCCTGAACTACAGGAATTAAGGGTTTTACGCAAGGGTAGCAATTGGGTGCTAATTTCTACCAATACAATGTCTTGCAAAGTCAAAGATATCACAGATTACTACTCGGTGTCGGGAGATCCTCTGCGCAAAATTACAAATTTACGTGACGACCAGTTATACGAAAGTTGGTTCTTTACTACGTCACCATCGCCTTACTGGATTGGAACGAATTTTGAAGTTAAACCAGGTTATGCATACGAATTAGTGACTGTCAGGCAGACTAAGTGGAATACAACTGAATGCTATATTCAGACAAAGACTGGGCTGATGTCAGGGAGAGGCGTTGATTCGCCTCATATAGCGATACATGATGGTACTCTGATAGCCCCTGAGCGCTCACCGGTGTGGTTCTTAGACAAGCGGACTAATCAACCAGAAAAAGGGAGAAAGATAGACAATGCCGATGTCACGAATTGTGCACTGGCCGCGATTGGAACAGTCAGACATGCAGAATCCTACGAATCAAAAAAACCACATGTCGTCTACGCGTGGGTGCTAGCAAATGATTGGGATGGTCTTGTATTTACAGCATATCGACCAGATCATCCGAGTGATGCGCTAACTGAGAACGTTATAGGTTGTGGTGTTGCAAAAAGAGATAGGTTTTATTCAATTTGGTTTGAGGCCGGTAACTTCAAGGTGCCGTGGCATACTGGTGACGAACTAGTGCTTATTGTTGAGGCGCTGAAGGATGGCAAAGCATATTTCAATGCCGTGAGCATAATACTAGATGAGAATGCGTATGTGCAAGAGTCCGGTGAGATAATTCTTGTGCCTATCCCAGGACCAATCGTAATGGATGGTATAGCACGTTGGTCAAAAATCAATAACGAAAATGTCGTGGGATATAGCGTTTACCGTGATGGCAAAGCAATCAATAAAGACGTAATCAACACTAACGAATATGCAGTATCGAGTGATGTGCTCTTAAGGCCAGTGATTAAAGGGGGATATGAAACGCTGTATTGCTCAAGCAACACGAAAGCATCTAGTGTTATGATGCCATTGACGTACACATTCAAAGTTCATCCAAATCCATTCGCCGGGTTCGTTCGAATAACATATGGTCTGCCTCGCACTGGTCGAGTTGGTATTAATATCTACGATGTAAACGGTCAATTAGTAAATACGCTGGTATCTGGACAGTTTGAGCCCGGCCACTACGAGGCAGTATGGTTTGGTATTGATAGGATTGGTAGAGACGTTGCATGCGGTGTTTACTTTGTACGGTTTATAACTAATGAATGTGACAAAATAGAGAAAGTAATTCTGTTACGGTAATTGTGTAAGACAATTACAGAACGAGAAGGCGGGTCAGCAATTGTCGCTGGCTCACTTTCCTGTAAGTTGCCTGGGTGGCGGACCCTTGTTGGACCGTGGCCTAATATCAAAGAAATTTATATCTAACTGCTGATCGAAAGTTGACAAAGTATAGCCCTTGACAGGATCTGCGACTGGTTGGTTTTGTTGACTTTTGTTATTCGAGCAAGACGATTTTCTTTATCTCGGTATCGCTCTTGGTGTCGATGCTCACAAAATACACACCTTGTGATACCTTGCGGCCGTGTTCGTCGATGCCGCGCCACACGATATCAAACGGTTCTGAGTCTACGTTTTGATTTTCTGACGTGAAGACGCACCGGCCCGCAACATCATAGATCGTCAAGCTCACCTGTTGATTCTCCAGTCCCTGAAACCTGATGCATAAATTACCACGACAGGGATTGGGATAGGTTGTGCATGTGGGCAGGGTTGTTAGCCCAGTCCTTTGTACACGTACGCCGCTCGGCATGATGTTAAAATACCCCATGATCGAGTCAACGAGGATCAGTCTGGTCGAAGGCGGCATACTGTCTGCCAAACCGCTTAACTCAATCGATATTCCTATGGTCTGATTATTAGCCGCAACCCCACAGTTGAAGTTATTGAAGACGTTCTTGAATACTGCTACACCACCAGTTGCGGGATCTATACGATCGATGGAACTATTCTCGCCTACATAATTAAAGCTCATACCTTCGGTGAATGTGCCGGCAATGCCGGCCACACCGGTGAAGTAACCGATGTTATTTGATATCGGCGTAATGCAAAAGTAAGGAGAAAAATCAAAACCACCTTGGCTCGGATCATGATACCAGACATCACCGCCTTCCATATACATCCTACCACCAACTGCCAGATTGTATTCGATTTCAGATACGACGTAGCTCGTATCATAGATTGTGTAGTTATCCGGGGACATTCCCAGACAGACAAAGAGCGATTTATAGATGTTGACCGAATCACGTGGGAAATTTTGTCGGTAATCACCTACGAAGTTGAGCTGCGAAAGCTTGGTATTGATGATTATGCCACTGCTGTGATTCGGGTCTGGGTCCCAGATCAAATAATCCCGCTGACCGATATAAATGCCGAAGTTTAGGGTATCAATATAGACTCCGGCGTTTAACGCGAGCCTTAGATTCGTAGGATGGGCAGGCGGTGCATCAGGATCCGCCGCGATGATAAAATAATCCGATTGATTGAATGCAACGCTTTCCGGCTCAATCGTGCCAAAGCTTGCCGTGCTATCGATAATGGTCAGCAAGGTGTCATCACAGAGTAAGTTGCCGGAAACGCTTTCTGCCGGACACGAACCGCAATTTTCTATGAACAACGTGAGTTGCGCCGTGTCACCGGGTGATATGTACTTGAACGAATCATTTACCAGATAGTTGTGATAGACAAGGTTTGGCGCATGGTTAATCAAGTTGAAGTCGTGAATCCATAGCGAATCGAGTGAATCGGTGATCCGGAGTCGCAGCTTGATTTCATGTCGGTCCGGACAGCTCGAGTCGACGATCACATTGTAACCATCCTCCGTGGTCCAGGCCAAGTCCATGGGCAAAATGTCACCAAAGTTTTTGACCGTGTCGTCCAATGCGAAATACTGATCAGTCTCCTGCTTCTGTAGTATGCCGTAAACGTTTTCGGCAATAGAATCGCCGATATTCTGCACCCATACGGGCAATTCAATATCCTCGGCCGGATTAACCTGATAATTTCCGTTGCCGCCAAGCGTGTCTAAGATCATATGTGCTCTAAAGATAACATAGGGTCGTGGACTGTAAACAAGAAAGTTGAAATACGACACCCAGGTCGAATCCAAGATATCGTGTACCGTGAGTCGCAGATTTATCTGATGGCTGTCCGGACAATCAGGATCAATCAGGACATTGAAACCATCATCCGAGGTGAATGCCGAATCCAAAGACGCAATGGTGCCAAAGGACTTGATGGTGTCAGTTAGTTGATAGTAACTATCGGTCTCCGCTTTCTGGAGAACGCCAACTACATTATACGCGGTTGAATCACCGAGGTTCGCCACCCATACGGCTAGTTCAATTTCCTCGCCGTTATTGGGCTGGAAATTGCCGTTGCCGTTTATCGTATCGAGTACCTGATAGTTCCAATATGCCACAAATGCTCCGCCAGAATAGCCGCCAACCACTGTGTCATAAGCGGGAAGAAAATTCCTGCCGGTTACGGTAATGAAAGCGCTGTCCGGGTAATCCATGGTATCAACGAAGACCACATTACCGTTAGGACCTGTGCTTCCGTAGTGATACAAACTAGAATCCAGCCGTGCAGTAACACAGACCAATGCGTCTTCCACGGGCTGCATATTACATTCGACATGTACGGTTAATGTATCGCTCTGCCATGCATGAGGCGAGTGTGTGACTTCCAGTTCTTTCGGCGTCGAGGTCCACATGGTCATCGCCGGATCGCCCAAACAAGTCCAGCTATAATACTCAAGCGAGTCATTGAAATCTGCGTAATATTGTACTCGGCCTGCTTCTGCAGCCCGGCCGAGTGTAGTGAGGCTGTCGCAGAAAATACTTGCCAGGGTTCCCTTGGTGAGAGAACTGCGCATCTCTGCAGCACCGTATAATGTTGTTGTCGTTCCAAAAAAACCAACCGTGCCTCGTGGCTCATCCGGAGTGCCGGCATTTAGCCACCATTGACCAATGCCCTCGACCGTTCTGCATGTTGCAGAGATTACAATCGGCAGCTTGAAACCATTGAACATGTCCCAGGGATAGATCCACGAGAAGGGCCAACCCCAATGACTAACGCCCTGACCGCGGAAGATTATGTGTGTACGCCCATCATTTATTGCGTCGATAACATCCTGACTGGAATCGCCGAAACTATAAGCAAAAGAATCGATATGTATGAATCCAGCATCAACCATCAATTGATGTGCATAACGAGCATCAGCCCAGTAAACCGAGTCGGAGTAAGGTGGTCCACCGTCTTCGAGGACAATCGTCGTTCCCTTGCGAAACCAGGTGATATCACCGAGATATGGTTCTTTTTCATAACCGAGAACCTTGGCAACTACTGTCTTGGCTTCCAAAGTGTCGCTTGCCCAGAAGCGCCCCGGGATTATTTCATTTCTAAAATCCCCGGTGATATTGGTGTAGTAATTGTCACTGTTGCAAATCACCATGCCGGGGAAGATGAATAGCGGAAATGGTACTTGGTCATCGTTGCCAACGAGCAGCAAGTATTCTGGTCGCAATGGCCAGTTATTGAAGGCGTTGAACACGTAATTTCTTATTTGGGTTGAATCGCTACCGGTTTCGGTAGTGGTCACGATTTTTGCCTTGAGCCCTTTGTTCGTTTTCCATTCAGCCAGTGGAGCCAAGGCATCGGCATAGTCTGGATGAGTTATTATGAGATAGCGCGCACCAGTTTCTTGCGCAAGGCAAATCGCATAACAGACGGATATGATAATACAGATCCTTGCCACTTGGTTCCACGCTCCTTGTGTCAGTCGATTATGCTTGACCCTGAATGACATAGTGTACTTTTCAAATTATTATAGTAAACCCTTAAAGATTGTCAAGCAGACGCGGCCGCAATCGCACTACGAGGTTGTCATAAACTACGGCTGGATTATTTGTACCTGCTAAAAAACCCAAAAGAATATCTGTTTGCTCTTAATATAGAAATTTGCTGCCGCTGCGGGCGGAGAGTCGGTCTCCATATCCGCTCTTTACACACTACGCTCAACGCGCCCTCTTTGCCTCCGTAGTCCTCAATTGCCTTCTTCTACCTCTTTCGATCATATAGCCCTCCTAGGAGGATCTACGACAGGTTGGTTTGTTAACAAAAAGGGGGATGGAAAATTCATCCCCCTTAAATGCGTTATGAACGCGTTGGATTGTTATCTCAATACCGTCATCGTTTGTGTCGCGACATTTTCCTGCGTTTCGATTCTGACAAAGTAGATACCAGCGGTGAGATTCTGATTGTCGATGTTGAGTGTGTATTCACCAGGCGCCTTTGATTCGTTGACGAGATTGGTAACCAATCTACCAGCCGCATCGTACACAGCGATCCTCACGTTACCTTCACTGTGAACATTATAGGCAAATCTTACATTGCCCCGTGATGGATTGGGTGCGAGACTGATAGTGCCGATTCCGAGTTCTTGACCAGGTCCTTGCGCGATACCGGTGTTGCCAAAATGATCGAAGTAGGGCCTGTAAGCCATAGCCGAACTCGTGTATATGATGGCGGAGTAACCACTACTACTCCTGGTGATCCATCCGGCAGTTGGTCCCCATATGCTGGTTGCGCCATAATCGTTGATGCGATACGGTGTGATGAAGTCAGTGGGAGTCGAAGACGGCGTCCATGTGAACATCGTTGAGTCGCCAGGATCCTGGTTATAGGCAACAGTGAGCGAACCGCCAACCTTTCGGGAGCGCAAAGTGCTTTGATTCTCATCGGCACCGCCGCCGATAACTGTTCCGTAGGTCCAGTTCACGCCACTGTTCGTGCTGTAGTAGTATGCTAAGTTGTCACTGGTGCTGAATTGAAAGGTGACAAAGATCCAACCGGTTTGCGTAGCACCATGGGTATACGCAATGTCGGTATAGGCCAAATCGGCCGCACCGGAGTTGTTACTCACCTGCGCAGAACCGATCCAGCTACTTCCATAATTGGTGCTTCTCTTGATACGGACCTCATTGTTAGTGGTGAGCCTGTCGTCCACAAACGTGACGGCGACGTTACCACCCGCACCCGCAGCAACTTGTGGATAAGGATCAATGCCAGGGTCGACAAACAACTGCTGCTGGTCTACCCATTCATTACCATCCACGGCATTGCGTGCCGCCCAGATATCCAGGTTAGTTTCTGAAGGAATATAAGTGCAATAGAGCCAGCCGCCAGTTCCGATGTCAGCATCCAGATCGGCGTAATCAACATCAACGGGGCTTACCTGCTCCCATACTGCTCCAGTGCCATCAGTCCTTATTCTTCTGGCGTAAAGCGTCTGCTCTCCACCGGGTTCATACCAGATGCCGAGATAGCAAACCCAGTCCTGTCCACCCGCATCCGTAACCACACGGACCTTAGGATTTTCGATATAGCCATCCATATTGTGACCGGCGCTGAACAGATTCCACGTTACTCCATGATCCGTTGAACGGAAGACAATGAGGCTGTCATAGGTCGTATGGTACGTATCAAAGCAACAGTAGATATCTTCTGTGCCTGGGTCTTCGTCAAAATCCTGACCGGTTCCAACTTCCCTGTCCGATATCAATATGTCTTGGTCCCATCTATAATCCCAGCTGGATGAAGATTCACTTTTTCTTGTCTTCTGTCCTTCGATAATGAATGGATATGTCGTGGCTGAGGTTGGATCGTCCGGATCAGGTAGGTCTTCGTTCCGTATTACAGGTGGTTTCACTCCGCGTACAGGACCATCTGGAAGGTCGTACTGTTCTCCGGAGACTCTAACACTCTGGGTAGTACTTGCTTCTATGTCGCCGCTTTGTCCTTCAACCGCAAAGAGGAGTGTTGCCGACATCAAAAGCAAACATATTGTTATGTATCTCATCATTCCTCCTTAATCGTTCTTATGCACAGATGCTATGTTTGTCCCCCATCACCTCCATTCGGTTAGAGCATACATTTAAGTCTAACTACGTATATAATATCCATTACTCTCAAATTGTCAAGAGGGTCTTTGTGACACGCATACGTTAGTGAACCTAGGTTAACTAATCCGCGCTCGTATTGTAAAAGTATAAGAGTTGATGCCTGTTTCTATGTCCGCTCTTTGCGCTTTACGCACTGCGCTCAACGCGCCTTCTTTGATGCCGCTGATAACAAACTGATTACACTGATGCTTTTTACCTGGTGTTCTGGTCTTCTGATATCCTGCCAACTGATCCTCTGATATGCTTTTTATCATCATTGCAATCTGTTCGTTATCGCCGTAATCGATGGGTGCAGTGCATCCAGTGACATAATGGTTGCAAACTGATGTGTATCGTGCATCAATGTCTTCTTAGGAGTTATGCCTGTCCCCGTTAGCCGTAACTTTTTGCATTTGATTCCGTCTGCTCTATTATACTGGATTTGAAATAGCTTCATGATTACATATGATTTCGTATTCGAGTACATTAACATGCACATGTGCGTATGTTATACTAAAGTTTATAAAGTATGGCTTTGGGTAGTAAGAAAGGAGGACACATGAAAATCCCAAAACTGACACGTACCTTACTACTGACATTTGGATGCACGGCAATGCTGGTCGTCGCTTGCGGCGGAGAAGGTATGAGGACACTGGATCTCGATTTCACCGGAGTCGATCCTCTGTCAAATGACTACCACTATGAGGGATGGGCTATTATTAACGGCGAGGCAAGATCGACCGGCAAATTCAATCTCGATGCGGCCGGTGATTTCTTCACAGTTGGTGGTGTAGAGATTCCCAATGGCGAGTTCGATGTCGACTTTGATCTGGATGATGCGACTGTCATTGTGATAAGTATTGAGCCTGCTGGCGACACAGATGCCATTCCATCTGACACCAAGTTCCTTGCCGGTGACGTAGTTGGCGATGATGCTGACCTTACGGTTGCGGCTACACAGGCACTGGGTGATGATTTTACTACCTCCACAGGTAAGGTAATCCTGGCAACGCCGACTAATGGTTCAGGAACGAATGAGCTAAGTGGGATTTGGTTCTTGGATTTGGGCAGTGGCTCGCCAGAAGTAGGTCTGTCGTTGCCGACCCTGCCAACAGGTTGGAAGTATGAGGGTTGGGCTGTCATCAGCGGACAGCCGGTTACAAGCGGTAAGTTCACTGCCGTGGATATGGCTGATGAATCCGCACCCTATAGTGGTCCGCAGCCAGGGCCGCCTTTCCCAGGTGAGGATTATCTTGAGAATGCTCCGGCTGGTCTTGTGTTCCCTACAGACCTGTCCGGAGATATAGTGGTGATCTCGGTTGAGCCTGATCCTGATGATGATACGGCGCCCTTTGTACTTAAACCGCTGGTATACCAACTACCAACTCCAGCCCAGGATCATTTCACCTATGACATGGATAACCAGGCAGGTATGACGTTCCCAACTGGTACCGCGTCCCTAAAGTAACGAGTAACATACAGGAAAGTTATATTACCGGCTGCGCCTAGATAGCGCAGCCGCTTTCTTATTACATACACATGCGGGTAGCAATTTAAGAACTCGGATTCGGGGACAGGCATAACATTCTGAACATTTTGTAAGACAAGTACTTTGAGTATGCGCCGTTTGGTTAATCCCTCCTTGATATGTGGAAATTTGTTAAAAATGTTATGCCTGTCCCCAGTGCGGTCAGACACGTACCAAAGGTTGACATTTTTGCGTTCCTAGATACACTTAATCCTAGAAACAACGTCGTCCTTGAACATTCGCTCGTATGAACTATATAACTCACTTACATATGGCCTGCTCTTTGGTTTATTTCTGCATGGCCGCGTTCGTCTTGTATAGGAACGTCCAAGCCGCGCTCAACCGCGTCACGGCCGGGATTCTATTGTGCCTTGGTGTCTGGAGCTTCGGCATGACCTGGGTGCACCACCTGCAAAGTACCCAGATTACTGCCCGATTGTATGACTATATTAGCTCGTTTGGTTCGTTTGGCTTCGGTGTTTTCGCACTGTGGTTCGCTCTGCTCTTTGCCGAAAAGAAGAAGGTGCTTAATTCAAGATTCATTTACGTTTTTTTCGTGACCGTGCCAATTTTCTTTATTGCCCTGGAATGGAATGGTGTCCTGGCGGTTGATTACGTGAAACAGCCTTACGGCTGGGGTACGGTCTGGTCAGGGTCCATATGGATGTATCTCTTCTACGGTTATCTCGCGATCTTTCTTATTTCGACGTTGGTGATCATTGCCCTATACGCGCACCGCCAGGAAAATCCACCCCAGAAAAAACAGGCACGGATTCTCTACATAACCGCAGCAATTTCCTTTGCCTTGGGATCAGTCACGGACCTGTTATTACCGGAACTCAATATCTACTCAATTCCGGCGGTTGCCGACATTATCGCCTTTGTATGGGCAGGTGGTTTGGTGTATGTCATTGTGAAATACAAGTTTTTGGTCCTCACACCAGAAGCCGTGGCTGATGACATTATTACAACTATGACCGAGGCATTAGTGTTGCTCAATCCGAAAGGGCAGGTGGTAAGCGTTAATCAGGCAACCTTGGGTCTGCTCGGGTACTCAGAGAAGGAATTAAAGGGGAGAGACCTGCGAGCGATTTTTGCCGACACCGAGGTTGCGGACAAAGTACTACGTGAGGTGATTCAAAAAAAGACCGCACGCAATTATGACTGTGCGCTTAGAGCCAAGGACGGAACCGACATCGGCGTTTTACTCTCTTGTTCGTTGATTCAGTATGACGACGCTGTGTCTGGTGTGGTCTGTGTGGCGCGCGATGTGCGAGAGCAGTTGCAGGCACGTGAGGAGATCGAAAGATCCGAGGCGCGCTATCGAGACCTCGTTGAAAAGGCAGGGATTGCAATACTGATCGACAACAGAGACGGGTCGTTCCGCTACTTCAACAAAAGGTTTGCGGATCTATTTGGGTACTCGATGAAAGAAATGGAAAGGCAATCGATTCGAACCCTTGTGCATCCAGATGATATCGAATGGGTCATGCATCACCATGAAGGTCGCTTTACAGGACAGAAGATGCCGCACCGTTATGAATTCAGAGGAGTCAAAAAGGATGGTTCGACAATATATCTGGAAATAGATGTCACTGCCCTGCGTGAACGAGGCAGAACAGTGGGCACCCGTTCCTACATTTGGAACATTTCCGAGCGGAAAAAGATTGAGGGAGAATTACACCGCACGCATGGCGAGCTGGAAAAGCGCGTGCGGGAACGTACCGCAGACTTGGTGCATGCTAATGAAGCGCTGCAAACAGCGCTTGCTGAGAAGGAAGTATTGCTTCGAGAGATCCATCACCGGGTCAAGAATAATCTGCAGGTCATCTCGAGTATACTCAACCTGCAGAGTAAACACGCACAGGATAGTCATACGCAGGCAGTGCTTGAGGAGAGCCGGAGCCGTATTCAATCAATGACTATGGTCTACGAACAGCTGT
>WOR8_10005392_pt1 | contig 12579 bp, 6 predicted proteins | sample DeeMarSeWOR38_10_FD_19890 | JGI IMG/M metagenome (IMG submission 19890) | reverse complement strand
CGTATTCGGAATCACCTGCGAGAAGCGGATTGTACATAATTTCGTTGATGACGATTGGTCCGACCTTCGGGTAGGCGTTTTCGCTACCCGGCGTGTTTTCGCTCATAGCCACGAAGTTGTATGAGCCGGTGCTCTTGAGATATCTGCCGAAAGAGATGCCGGTCTCGGACGCCCCGAACTTTTCAGTATCGCTGTAACCGGTCAGTTCGCCGTCTGAGCCTGAGTGAAGGTATAAGGTCTCGCCGTTCTCACTAAGACCGAAGTCTTCGTAAAAGACGACGTAGCCGTATGGCTCCATTATTGATGTAGCGGGGATTTCGTATTTCTTCAGGTCCTGCTCATCGTCGCTGAGGAACCAGCCTCCGACGTTGACAGCGTGGCCGTTGGTGTTATAGAGTTCAATCCAGTCCGGGGCCTCGGCATGCGAATGGGCGAGGATTTCGTTTATGACTACACCACCAACCTCGGGGGCCTGTTCAGTGCCTGGAGAGCCGCCCGGGGTGGTGCTCGGCCGCCATGTGCTTTTATCGCCCCAGCGGGAAGGCTCGGTGTTGAGTGGGTCTATAACAACGAGCGAGAAATCCATGCCGTCAGTGATGGTAAACCAGTTGTCGCTGTACTTGAAATTATGGATAATCGAGCCGGCGGCGTCTATCAGCTCGATGCGTTCGCCACCGTTGTTGAGGTTGCCGGTATATTCGCCGGCGATATCAAGACCTTGGCCATACTTATTTGTGAAAGCATCTATATCTTCGACAACCAGGATGTATTCGTCGGGTTCAAGATCCACATCTGGGAATGTAAAGTCGATTCCGTTTGTGAAGCTGACGTAATTGAGATTTATGCTTTGCGTCCCGATGTTTTCCAGCTCTATGAACTCAGTGTTTGGGTCGGCGGGATTGTACATAATCTCCATGATGCGAAGGTTATCGGCGACTGGCCCGACGGCAAAGATTGCCTCGTTCAACGCGCTCCATGTGCTGCCGCTCAGGACACGTGCTTTAACGTGAGCGCTTTTAGTCAGGGTGACGGGCCCGGTGTAAACTCTTGCTTCGGAGCGGTTGACCGCCCCGCCCGGTAAGCGGGGATCGGCGCCGCTGAGCGAGAACCATATCGTGCCGGATGCGGTCATTGACAGCCTGCTGTTGGTAGTGACGTGGCCACCGTGCTGATTGGCGCCGTTTATTTTGAAGACCGGCGCATCTATTCTTGGGTAGAGATCAGCGCTTTTAAGCGAGTTAAGGACGCTATTAGAGCGGCCGGGGAAAAAGCCGCTCACTTTACCGTTGGCGGTTTTAAGCCAGTCTTCGCGAGTGTAGGGCGTAGACCTTCGGTTGTCACCCCATCTGGCGGACTCGCCGACAATCGGCCGGTACATCTGATCAATCCTTTTCTGGAAAAGCTGTGACGCAGCCGGGTGTGAGAGCGGGCCGTTGTTGAAGAAATACCTGTGTATGAGGTCGGCAAATCTCATGCGGTACTCGTTGTTTCCGTCAAGCTTGTTATGGATGTCCGATGGGCTTTCGCCGACATCGTTACCTCCTTCGACTGTGTGCTCGGCGTCCCATGAGTGAAAGCGCCATCTTCCATCGGGATGATTGCGATGTGTTGCATACCAGTTCTTATGAGGCCAGTCGTGGTTCCCGCAGAACCAGTTGGCCAGCAGGTATGTGATAAAATTATCGACGTCCAGCTTCTGGATTAGTGCGTTGTATGTTGTGAGGCTGCCTGGATTTGACTGCACGGCGTTTGCAGCGCTTACCATTGAATTATAGTTTGCCGTAGCGCTTCCGCCGATGCCATTGTTGATGACGTTGCCGCTGTTGTGTTTAATCGAGTCGTATTCGTCCTCATCACCGCCGAACATTTCCGCCGCCCATGCGTGATCGGGGCGTTCGTGGATGTAGTACATTCCCCAGTAAAGACCGTTAATATAAATATGGGCGTATGAGCCGTGAGGTGATTGGCCGCCCATTGCGTTGTGAAGGTCAGCGACATACTGGTCCTGTATGTACAGGGCGGTGTTGGTCTGGCCGCTGCTGGGATGCAGCCACGAATGGTTCAGCACGGCATCCAGCACGAATGTATTGTGGCGGTTGACCGGCGAATCGGCGAACAGTTTGAAATTGAGTTTCGGCGGCCCGCCGGTTGCTTTGTGGTCGTCGGTTTGAGTTTTGAATCTCGGGCGCATGGACAGCTTGAACGATTTCCATCTGTTCAGGCTTGTGCCCCCGCCGCTGACGCCCCCCTGCATTGCTATGGCACAGTTGACCTGAAATTCGTCATTGGTGTTCGGATCGATATACTCGATTGAACAGACACGCTCTGTGCCATCCTGAGACTGGTTGATATAGATGCCTCTGTTTCCGAACCAGTCGTCCTTGTCCATCACAAGAGATATAGTTGGGGCTGATTTTAAGTCGTCGATTATGGTGTTTGCATAGAGCCTATTGAAGCGGTCTTTGCCGTTCTGTCCGACGACGTCCGGATCAACCTGGTAATCGCCTGTAACCGAGCCCCATGAGCTTGGATAACCGGGGGGCACAACTTGAGAGCCGGTAAATAGATTCGTGGCTTGATTGATGACATCTTCAAGGAAGATATATGAATGCGTATCGACGTTGGTGGATTTAAAGCCTGGCAGGAACGCCATCGCCCGCAAACAGGTTGTTGTGCTGATTGTTACCGGCGAGGCGGGATTGTAAATTTGGCCGTGGCTCATCGTCGGAGCGCTTCCGTCGGTAGTGTAGCGAATAATCGCACCGGGTGTTTCAGTAGTAATCTGTACTTCGAACGGCTCAGCATAAAAGCCGCGGTCGTGGCTGAATTTCGTATCGGTGACAACAGCAAGATACGAACCATTGTTCGAGGCCCCCGGAGTCGGATCGAGTGTAACCCAATTGCTCGTAGCATCGGGATCGCGTCCGTAAGAAACATCAGGCGTCTGGTTGCCGAAGGTAATGCTGTCCACGAGTGTTATGCCGTCGGTATCGAACAGGCCAATTGCATCGCCCGTGTCGGCATCGAGTTCGAAACCTGCATGCAATCCGGCGTCGGCGATGTCGTTGTCCGCCCAGATCAATAAGAAGCCACCCGGCGAAATTGTAGTGGCCGAGGAATTGTCATTTGAAATCCGCCACTTGGTTGGCTCGGACAAATCGTCCGTCAGATACATTCCACCAATATTAATAGCTTCTTCGCCGGAATTATATATTTCGATCCAGTCATCGTACTGATCTTGTGGGTCGGTTATACTAAAGTCGTTCCTGGCTAATAATTCGTTTATAACCAGAATTGCTCCCTCGCCCTCGAGCCAGTTTTTAGCCAGTATGGAAAAGTCGGCCATATTAACGCCGTCCCGGGCGTTGAGATCGGCGGGACTTCGCTCAGGACCGAGCCACTGCGCAGCGAAAAGTAATAAATCTTTGAAGTTGACTCTATTGTTCCCATCCAGGTCACCCAGCATCGGCTCAATTATGGTTATAATAACCGAGTTGCTGCTTAACTGGGACACCTCATCCCATACCTGAAGCTGCAGGACGTAGTCGCCAGGCTCAGAAAATATCGCACATGGATCCGCTATATCGTCGCTGGGTTCGAATGTTACTGTTCCGGGGCCACTAAGTTTCGACCACTTTATCGTCAGTATGTCAAGATCACATGGATCATCGTCCTCGATATCCGGGCTTAGTTGCAGGATATTGTTCGGCCATGTGAGCGAGTCATAATCTCCGGCATCAACATCCGGCGGCCGGTTCCCGGCCTTGCCAATCTCTTCGAGCATGAATCCCGCAAGAGGATATGCTCTTCCATCTGCTGATTCCGGAGCGGCTTCGGCCCTGATTATGAAATTCCCGCCGGCAGAGGGCACGATATCATCCCATCTTATTACGTATCCGGTAACGCTGTTATTTCCGGCAAGAAATTTGGCTTGGTTCTCGCTCCTTTCGACAATCCCGTCACTGCTGTTATTAACGTAGCCGACCGCGTCTGAGATAGTAACAAGTGTAATCCGGTCGGGATAATTCCTCGTGCGGATAGCGGTGCCGACAAAAGTATAAGTCATTGCCGGATCTAATCCGATGAATTCTATCTCTACCCACCAGCCCTGGCCGCCGTAATAAATGTTGTTTGGTCCGAAGTCAACTATATTATTGAATATCTCATAAGCTTCGGTACCCTGAGTAGGATTGCCGCCGGCGCTGCCGCTGCTGACGCTCAAACCGGCGCTTCCCATTGTGAACGTCACGGTGGGCATCCCGGCCTCGCTACCGGTTTCGAAGTTCTTCAGACGGCCTGTTGAATTGACCCTGTCGTTATTATGAATAGTCCAGCCGGTTACGTTCGCCGCTGAAGAATCTCCTGCCTCCCGAAGATTATCGTTATATGCGACCCATGCGGCACGTGCTGGGCATGTAACCAGAATTATGAACGATATAATAGCGAAAAAGACCAGTTTTTTATGCTTTGTTTGATTCATCGAGTTCTTTCTAATCAACAAGTCCTATAATCAACATCAAGGTGAAATTAGCAACCCTACCTATTTTAACATAGTGAAGGTGCTAAATCAATACATATTGTCGTTTTCAAGTGTTAAAGTGATTTGTTTCTCGATCTAATACTAAAATATAAGGTTTCTCTACATTGTAAATATACGAATGTAATGCTCATGTCGGCAGCGAAATCTTGCTTGATTGCTGAGAAGTCTGTAGAATGGTGTCTAAATGTCGTCAGTGGTATCGCAGTCCGGCGCGAGGCCTGAGCGACATTAAGTATTTATCAGGAGGAACAAAGTGGGAAGTATTGAACAAGGTGTGAAACAAGCAGTCGAGAATTGTCTGAAAGTCAAGACGGGCGAGAGTGTAGTCGTTATTACCGATGCTGAGACAGTTGAAATCGGCACAGCCATAAAAGCAGCCATTGAAAAGATTACCACTGGTGTCAAATTCTTCGTAATGGAGGATTTCGGCAAAAGACCGATTGATTATCCTCGGGCTATAGACGACGCCATTAAGGACGCCGATGTCAGCATCTATGCTGCCCAGGGAGCCGAAGGAGAGCTACAGACTTTCCGAATGAAAATGCTCAGAGCAATCGAAGCGAATCACAGACTCAGGCATGCCCACATGATTGGAATAACGCCGGAGATTATGAAAGATGGGATGTGCAGCGATTACAAAGAGATCCAGCGTGTAAGCAAGCTTGTTTATGAGAAGGTCAAAAACGCAGACAAAATCAGGGTTGTGACTGAAAAAGGAAACGATTTTGTCGCTGAATTCGGTCCCAAGCTCAAATGGTTGGTCGAAGATGGTAATATCCCCCCAGGTGATTGGAAGAACCTTCCTGACGGGGAGGTATGTACATGCCCGATCAATGTAAATGGTAAGGTTATATTCGACGGCTGTCTTGGGGACTACTTCACTGAAAGATATGGTTCTCTTGAAGATACACCTATTTTCATCGAGGTTGAAAATGGCAGGGCTATAAAAGAAAGCATCCGATGCGACGACGAGCAACTCCGGCACGAATTTACTCGGTACCTCTTTGAGAACGATGAGAATAGCAACAGGGTCGGGGAATTTGCCATCGGAACTAATACCGGCTTGACTAAGTTAATCTACAATCTGCTCCAGGACGAGAAGTTTCCCAGCATTCATATTGCGTTCGGCAGCCCCGCCCCCGGTAAAACCGGCGCCGACTGGGACAGCAAATCACACGTTGACGGCATGATTAAGGACCCAACTATTTATGTAGATGGCGAAGTGTTGATGGATAAAGGCAAATTCCGATTAAAAGGTGATTAATCCGCCTGCGGCGGATTAAACTCGAACGAGGAGAATGAAAAATGAAAAAGATTAACAGCCGACGTGAATTTTTGAAGACAGTGCTCGGAGGTGCTGCTGCCACTTTATTACCTGCATGTGCAATAAAGCAGGCTTCAGCAAGGTTCAAAAGGCCGCTGAATTTTGTGTTCTTCCTTATCGATGATTTCGGATGGATGGACATCGGCGCTAATAACCCTCACTGCTTTTACGATACACCGAACATCAACAGGCTGGCGCATTCCGGCATGAACTTCACCAACGGATACGCAGCAAATCCGGTATGCAGCCCGACACGCTTCAGCATAATGACGGGCAAGTACCCATCCCGCCACGATGCGACCGAGTGGTTCAGCGGCAAGCGCTCCGGACGGTTTAATCCCGCTCCGCTTAATGACTGGATGCCGCTCGAAGAAGTCACGCTGGCCGAGGCCCTTAAAGAACATGGCTATAAGACGGCATTTGTAGGCAAATGGCATCTCGGCGCCGACGAAAAGTATTGGCCTGAGAATCAGGGCTTTGATGTCAATATCGGCGGCTGGTCTGTCGGCTCTCCCCGTGGCGGTTATTTTGCTCCGTTCGATAATCCTCGTCTCGGTGATTATCCGGAAGGCTCGCACTTACCGAAGGTCCTGACCGATGAATCTTTGAAAATACTCGACCAATACAGCAACGATCCTTTCCTGCTCTATCTGGCGTTCTACTCGGTTCACACTCCCCTCCAGGGCAGAGACGACCTGATTGCCAAGTACCAGGCCAGGCGGCAGGAAATATTGGACGCCCAGGAGCGGGAATTCGGCCCGGAAGAGCAGGTCTGGCCGGTGAACAGCCAGCGGCAGGTTCGGCTCCGGCAATGTCACGCCGTGTACGGAGCTATGGTCGAAGCCATGGACGAACAAATCGGTCGCGTGCTGGACAAGCTGGAGCAGCTTGGCATTGCCGACAACACGGCCGTTATCCTTATGTCCGACAACGGCGGTTTATCGACCAGTGAAGGCTCTCCGACTTCCAATCTGCCGCTACGAGGTGGCAAGGGCTGGTTATACGAAGGCGGCATTCGTGAGCCTTTCCTGATTCGCTGGCCCGGCGTGACAAAGCCTGGTTCTGTTTGCGATGTCCCTGTAATAAGCACCGATTTCTACCCGACTATTCTCGATATGGCCGGCTTATCTTTGAAGCATGAACAGCACTTGGATGGAGTGTCGCTCGTGCCGCTGCTGACTGGTGCGACGAGTGTTAATCGCGATGCTCTCTATTGGCATTATCCGCACTACTCCAACCAGGGGGGCTTCCCCGGCGGCGCAATTCGAATGGGCGACTTCAAACTAATCGAACGCTTCGAGGATGGCCGGGTCCACCTGTTCGATGTGCAGAACGATGTAGGCGAACGCGAGGACCTGGCAGATAAATACCCGGAAAAGGTCGAGCAGATGCGCAGCAAACTTCATGCGTGGTATATCGAGGTCGATGCGAAATTCCTGCAGCCCAAAGGCGATAATCGAAATCCCTGGCGCCCGGAATAGGACATCAACTTTGCCGCCATGTCACCGGCCGGATATCTGCGATTTTGGATTCATCCAGCTCAATTCCGAATCCCGGCCGGTCCGGCAATTCCAGCATTCCATTTACAGGCCTGGGTTGATGCTTCTCGAAATCATAATAGTTGCTCATCTTCTGAATCAGGTACTCGACGAGCGGGCAAACCTCGACAGGCTGACTTGCCACAACATGCATGGCGGCGTGGATGCTATGGCCGTGCGGGATGACATTGACTCCATGCACCGATGCCAGCGTACATATCTTGACCAGCTCGCTGACACCGCCGCACCATTCCGGGTCGGCCTGGATCACCATAATAGCATCGGCCTTGAGGAACTTGTGCACGTCCCAGCGACCATAGAAATGCTCGCCCGTCGCAACCGGGATCGAGGTCTCGCGGCTCAACTCGATAAAGGCGTCAAGGTTGGCTGTCTGGAAGGGTTCCTCAATCCATCGCGGATTATATTGCTCGGCACGCCTGGTCCAGGCCAGGGCGTAGTTAAGGTCCCATGTCCAGAACGCGTCGAACATCAGGTCCACATCATCCCCTACTGCTTCGCGGAGTAAGCGCACAACTTTCACATCTTTTTCGACACCTTCAGGACCGAAGTTCGGGCCGCGGTCTCGGACAAACCATTTTTGATGCCGGTATCCCTCTTGCTTCAATTCCTGTGCTTTCGCCCGTAACGCCGCCGGTTCCTGCGAGAAACCCAGACAACTGGCATAGGCCCTGACTTTGCTGCGCGAACCACCGAGAAGCCGATAGACCGGCAGGCCGAAAATCCTGCCGCGAAGGTCCCAGAGCGCGTTGTCGATGGCACTGAGAGCCATGATATAATGGCTGCCGCGAGAGTGCCTGCTCGCTCGAAACATCTTGTCCCAATACGCCTCGTATGCCAGCGGATCTTGTCCTATCAGATCTCTTTTGAAGAATTGGTCGACAAACATTGCGGCTTCGTTGTCTATTGGGCCGTAAAGACCTGCTATGCCGGCGTCGGAATGTATTTTCAGATAAAGGACCTTTCTTTTATCCTTGCCGGTTATCTGAAGGATTTCCACTTTTGTGATTATTAAATTCCCCTGCTTGTCGGAACCTACTGCTCTGGCACGAGTACTTAGACTGGAGAATACACCCATAGCTGCGAGACCTGTTAAAAAACTGCGTCGCTTTATATTATCGATCATTTGTTTCTCCTTATGTGAAATATTGCTTTACAGTATTCTGAATAGTATATGTAAAAGCATAGATTCTTGCCACACTTGATTCGTGCCAGCTTAAATGCTAAGATTACTCCGATGATCCGGCAAAAAGAAAGGAGTGTATCGTATGCGTTCGATTTCTCGCAGTTTTACCTTGATAGTATTTGCTTTTGTTACGCTTTGTTCCGGGTGTGCGCAGCAGACAGAACAGCTACAGGTTGACACATCGTGGCCTCAGAAACCGGAAGGTTTTCAGTGGGCTCAGATGCCCGGCATCACTTTGGACGGTAAAGACCAAATTTACATATTTACGCGCAGCAGTCCGGCAGTACAAGTATATGAGACTGACGGTACGTTTGTGCGCGCCTGGGACTCGGGAGATCCAAACGGGGCTCATTTCATCAGGATTGGCCCTAAAGGAAACACCTGGACTGCTAATATTGCAGATCATGTGATTCGCAAGCACAGTCCCGAAGGCACACTGTTGTTGACAATTGGTGAGCCGGGCATTGCTGGTGCCGACCGGGGACATTTCGACAAGCCGACCGACATGGCCGTTCTGGCGTCCGGCGACATCTTTGTTTCGGACGGATACGGGAACAGGCGAGTAGTTCACTTCGATGAGAACGGCAGGTTTGTAAACGAATGGGGCAAAGAGGGAAATCAGCCGGGCCAATTTGCCCTGCCGCACGCAATTGTTACCGATTCGAAGGGACGGCTATATGTCGCCGACCGCGAAAACGCCCGCATCCAGGTCTTCGATACCAGGGGCAAGCTGCTGGCCGTATGGGATGATATCATTACACCATGGGGCCTTTGGATGACAAAGAACCAGGAGCTTTGGGTCTGTGGTTCTTCCTGTTTTAAGAAAGAAGGGGCGGATGAGCATATTGTGCTTCCGCCTCAGGATCAGGTGCTAATGAAGCTGAGCCTTGAGGGCAAGGTTTTACAGAGGATTCCGCTGCCGAAGACGGCAGTGCCGCCGAGCAAGCCGGGTGAACTCGACTGGGTCCACGCCGTAGCTTTTGATTCGCAGGGCAATTTGTATTTTGGTGACATCCAGGGAATGCGGGCACAGAAGTTTTCGCTCGAAAGTCGATAGATATCGAATCAAGATTGGTGCGATTCATCGCACCCTTTCATGAGATTACGTTAAGGTGAGGATATAACCATGCGTTACGGTTTTTTTATACTTGTTACTTATCTTACTTTGATCTTTACGGAAACAATTCACGCCGGTATTAAAATTAGACCCGGCCCTTCGGTCGTACCATGCTTTGATATATACGAAATCGTTGTCGAACCGGACTCACTACCCGAAGGCAATCCTTTCACTGATGTCCGAGTCAGTGCTGCGTTCACACCTCAAGACGGTTCACCTGTAGAAGCTGACGGTTTCTGTGACGACCAGGATGGGCGCTGCTTTCGGGTCCGATTCTGCCCGTCACTTGTCGGAACTGAGTATAAGTTCTCGCTGACGACAAACATTGAATCAGATAAGAAATACCCCGGCTCTTTCCGAACAACCGGGCCAGAAGGGATGCAGCCCGTAATTGTTAATCCTGAACATCCAAAGCACTTTCAGTTCTCGTTGTCACGGCAGCCTTTCTATCATATGGGTCTGACCGCTTATCATCTTCTGGATCCGTCAAATGACGATGGGCAGATCGAAGATCTACTCGATTATTGTGTTAAGCACGGCTTCAATAAGGTCCGCTTTCTTTTGACAGGATATCCGAGAGATAACGACACTCGCAGCAAAAGTGAGTATAATTTGCAAGGTGATCCGTGGAAGCTCCCGAATTATGGCGCGCCTCCAGGTGAAGTAAATCCCCTGCCGGCCTGGCTGGGCAAGCCTCACCAATATGATTTCACACGATTCAACGTTGCCTACTGGCAGAAAGCAGACTATGCCGTGCAGGCGATGAAAGACCGGGGAATCATCGCTACTTGCATCATTACTATCGAGAAGCAGAATCTCCCGCGTGAATATGGAGCGTTGACCGAGCATGAGAAGCAGTTATACCGTTATGCTGTTGCTCGGCTGGCTGCCTTCTCGAATGTCTGGTGGGATTTAGGTAATGAGCATAATGAGTATCGCAAGCCAAGCTGGGCCCCGGCGATGGGACACCTTATTAAGGAATGGGACCCTTACGATAGGTTGTGTTCTGCTCACGGGTATGCGGATTGGAATTATGGTAATCAATCATGGGTGGACTATATCATTACACAACAATACGGCAATTGCATCGAGGTCAACCAATGGGCCCTGAAGTATCGTGAAATACCCATGCCATACGTAAATGAAGAGTATGGTTATGAAGGAAAGCTGGATGAACCGAAGCACGGCCTTAACGCCGACTGGGTCAGAAAATGTCACTGGTCAATTGCCATGGCCGGTGGATACGCCACCTATGGTGATTGGAGCCCCGGCACTGCTTTTTATACAGGGCATATCGGAGAAGGTATAGCCCCTGCTCAATTGCGCTACCTGCGCGAGACATTCGAGTCTATTCCATATTCATTGATGGAGCCGCGCAACGAGCTTGTTGGAACAGGTGCATTCTGTCTCGCTGCCGAAGGAGATATCTACCTTGTGTACTTAGTGGAAGTCAAAGAAACGACCTTAAACATCAAGCCGACGGGACAAAACTGTAAGGTTACATGGATTGATCCCAGAACAGGCAAACGCACGAGTTCCATCGAAACGGCAAAAAGCAGAATCATGCTGCGTGCACCATCTCCAGGTGATTGGGCGGCTATAATTAAGATTAAGCCGTAGATAAGCTGAAGTTGACGCTTGGGAGATTTTGCTTGACGAGCAGGTAGCAAATCTGATATAAAAAAGTTAGGATACCACGTGGGGTATCCCACTGTGGAGTTAAATTCGTGGATTTTCCGGTTCCTGCAAGGAGGGGTAACAGGCATAAAATTGTACGAGTTGATCGTATCAAAAGTTGGAGCAGAGGTTTGAAACATTATTAGCCATTTCTATTTTTTAGGAGGATTATTATGAGCAGGCAATCCATTTATTTCATTTTGCTCGTTTTAATGTCCGGCTTTTTACTAACAGGCGCCGCCAATGCAATTGGTCTCGGCGATCCCGATCTTATCGGCTATTGGCCGTTTGATGAGGGATCAGGTACGACTACCGCCGATCGATCCCTCAATGGCTATACCGGCACGATTTATGGCGGTACAACCTGGACCGAAGGGGTCTATGGTAGTGCTTTGCAGTTCGATGGCAGCGATTCGAATGTGGGTACAGACCTGAGTTTGCTCAATGACCTGGGAGCATTCACATTGGCCTGCTGGGTCAGCGGGAGCAATACCACTACTTATACCAGCATTATCGGCCAGAACGACCTTGTAGAGTTCGGCTTTACATCGGAGAACGGCGGTCAGCTTGGAACCTGGATGGCCGGCAATCAGTGGCAGTTTGTCGGGGCAGACTACGACTTTCCTTACCCTTCCTGGCACCACGTCGCATTGACGGGTGATCCGTCAGGAGTAGTAATCTACATCGACGGGGAAGTTGCGGCAAGCAATCCCGGTGCTGTCTCGAGTGGTGCCTCCGGTTTTCCGTTCAATATTGGCGGCTATGTCTTCAATGATGAAACACAGCCACAGTCGCTTGAAGGGGAGATTGACGATGTCTTTGTATTTGGCCGGGCGTTATCGCAGCAGGAAATTCAGTCTCTTATGCAGGGAATCGGAAAATATCCCTATGCCATTGGCCCCGATCCGGCCGATGGCTCCCTATATTTGGCTACCTGGGTGACCCTTTCCTGGAAACCGGGAGATTTAGCAGCATCGCATGATGTTTATATGGGCGATAACTTCGACGATGTAAACAGCGCCACCCGAGACTCTGAACTATTCCGAGGCAATCAGGCTCTGGATACAGTGTTTTATTTTGCCGGTTTTCCCCCAGGTGCCTACCCGGATGGTCTTGTTCCCGGCACCACTTACTACTGGCGAATCGATGAAGTCAATGATGCCGAGCCGAACAGCCCAT
>WOR8_10005208_pt1 | contig 12579 bp, 12 predicted proteins | sample DeeMarSeWOR38_10_FD_19890 | JGI IMG/M metagenome (IMG submission 19890) | reverse complement strand
CCCCATGGGTAAAAGATAATAAAGACTGTAAACACTCCAGACGTGACTGCTATTGGGACCGAGTTCCAGCGCCCGGAGCATTCTACTTTCAGCCTCTTTCCAGTCAAATTCGTTAGCCAGAAGTCCGCCAAGGTGGGAATGGGCTTCCGGAAGCGTATTATCCAGTTCCAGGGCTTTCAATATGGCGCGGCGACTTTGTTCATTTGCAGCACGTGGCGGTGAGTCCCCCAGCATGCCTGATACATTGTACATCGCGGCCAGCCCATGCCAGGGCGAAGCATAATCCGGATCTGTTGCAATGGCTTGTTCAAAATATTCTTTGCTTTTAGCCAGGTTGTCCGGTGTGAGTTTGGATAGATAATAGCGTCCCTTCAGGTTCAGGTTATAGGCCTCAATATTCTCTGTCGGCTTTTTAACCGGCGTTTTGTCGCCTGATAGTTGAACAGCCAGCTTCTCTGAAATTACCTGTGAAATTTCATCCTGAATAGCGAATACATCGGTTAAATCCCGGTCATAGCGTTCCGACCACAGATGAGATTCGTCTGCCGTATTAATGAGCTGTGCCGTTACACGAATGCGGTTACCTGATTTACGAACGCTTCCTTCGAGGATATTCTGAACTTTGAGCTTGTCCCTAATCTGGCCGATATCCACATCCTTGGCCCTAAAGGAGAAGGATGACGTTCTTGCAATGACCTTCAGGCCCGGTATTTTCGTAAGCGCATTGATAATCTCTTCCGCAAGCCCATCACTGAACCACTCGTTGTCTTTGCCCGGACTCATGTCTGCAAACGGAAGCACTGCAATGGAGGGCTGAGGCTCTTCGGCGCTTACTGTCGCCTTCTTCGCTGATGCCTTCACCAGTTCAACTTTGAGTTCCGACATTCTTTGATATCGCTCAGAAGGATTCTTCTCCAGACACTGTTTCACGATCTTTTCAAGCTGGGAGGAGGCTTGCAGGGAAGGGGGATCATCTTTTACTATGGCGTTCATTATGGCAAGGCTACTATCACCGATGAACGCCCTCCGCCCACTCAGCATCTCGTACAGTACCAATCCGAAGGAGAATATATCCGACCTTGCGTCTACAGGTTGCCCCTGTGCCTGTTCAGGCGACATGTAGGCAACAGTCCCCAGAATTGCTCCCGCCTGGGTTGCCGGGAAGTCCGCTGTCGGCAGGTTGGATGTGGATTGATCCTGCTCGTAAAGCTTTGCCAGGCCGAAGTCGAGCAGCTTCACGGTTCCCTCGTCGGAAACCATGATGTTTGATGGCTTGAGATCCCTATGGATGATGCCCTTCTTGTGTGCAGCTTCAAGTGCAGTGACGATCTGAATGGCCAGCTTTACGGCTTCCTGTTCCGGCAGAGGGCTGGATAGAGGTTTGCCCTCAACGTATTCCAGCACCAGGTAGTCGTCGCCTATGTCGAAAATCTGGCAGATATTAGGGTGGTTCAGCGCCGCGATGGATCGGGCTTCCTGCTTGAAGCGTTCTGAGTGCTGCTCCTTGACCTTCTTAATGGCCACCATGCGGCCCAGGCGAGTGTCGCGCGCTTTCCACACTTCTCCCATACCACCGGAGCCGATGGAGGAGAGGATTTCGTATGGGCCGAGTTTGCTTCCCGGGGATAGGTTCATGTTGGTGTTACAAATTCCTTATTATTCGGGTTGGTCAGGGTAAATAAGCCTTTCTTCGTTCCATATCGAATAAATGATCTTCCAGGCGTTGTCCGAATCCTTTTTAAAAACAAATATCCAATCGCCGTTGCCATTAACAGTTCCGCCGCCAGTCTTTGGCGTGACCGATGCAGACCAAGTGACATGAGCAACCGCCAAGTCACCACTTACCTTAACATCCTTTGCTTCAAGGATTTCCCGGAGATTCATTTCGTTGAACATCTGTTGTTTACTACTTCGAATAGCTTCTTTTCCAATTAATGCAGGTTCGTTTGGTCTAATCTCTACGGCATCATTTGCATAATGAGTCATCATCCTATCAATATCCGCAGTGTTCAACGCAGCATTATAATCAGCGATCAATACTGCAACTGCCTCACGTCTCAGTGCAGACTCATTGGCTATTTCTTCACCCTGCTCACAGCCAGGGCAGCACAGGAAGACCAAAGTGATGAGTATGAGTAGTATTTTCATCAGCTGAAAGCGAAGGCGGATTTCGAGCATGCGAACCTCCGGAGAAAGGTTGGTTACATTTGAAATATCAACCTTTGTAAGGACAGCGAATAGAATGACAGCAATAGAGATATAGTTGAAAACTTTTTCTCGCCAAAATACTGCTTCATAATTCAGCATTTTGATCCTCATATAAATCCATAGTCTTAGTGCTGTCAACGAAGCCCGGAGCCGTGTTTTTCAAAGAGTGACACTTTTTGTAAATCCAGGCAGGTGCCTCTCCGGCAAAAGGCTGCCTGCGTGCAATTTTTGCTCTGTAAATCTTGGCGGAACTTGGGGTTATTATATGCGGATGGGGCGGATGGGGGAAGGGAATTTCTAATGAGCCTCGAAATAATCGATAGCATCTTGTATTGTATTTGTGCAGTTTATCATTTTGAGAATAAACTCTTTCTAATGGAAATTTCATGATCAGGGATCGAAGAAGTAAAAAAATTATCGTTGTTCTTCATTGCCTGCTCAATCATAACTCCCGCGATATTGGGGCCGCCAAATTTCGTGGGATGAACGCCGGTGTCATCGATGTGTTAATGAAACACGATGTGGGATTAATACAGATGCCGTGCCCGGAGATGACGTGTATCGATCTACAGCGAACCAGAACCGCAGGATTTTCAATCCGCGACGCTTTGGATACGCCGGAAGGCAGAACATGCTGCAGGGAATTAGCCTTGCCGATTGCGGATGCGATTGATGAATACCGGAGAAACGGTTACGAGGTCATTGCCATACTCGGCGGCGATGTGGAAAGCCCCGGCTGCGCTGTTACTCCACCTTCCGATTCCAACAACTTTGATTCGAAGACATACGGATATGGCGTTTTCACACAGGCGTTGCGCGACGAACTCTTCAGTCGCAACATTCAAGTCCCTTTCAGAGGCATTCGCGATTCCGCACGGAAAACATTGAATCAGGATATTGATTGGCTGGATAACTTATTGTCCGGTTCAAAAGGAGATGCACCCAAACACCGCTGGTTTAGCAGAAAGTAAAGACAACACGATCGAAAAATGGGATTTCGTTTCCGGCTAATTTCACACCTGATCATTCACGATAACAGCAACAATAAAGAGAGAGTCTGATGAAATATATCCGGATTGGCTTTGGTTGGAAGTCCGGTTTGTTCATTCATCGAAGTGAACACTCCACCCACAGAGCGGGTGGCATCATGAAGCCCCCTGGAAGGGGGCAAGAGACTAGCCAGGGGCGTAAGCCCCTGGTATGTTCCGGTTTTAAACCGAGCCCTGGAGGGGCGACAGAGGATTCTTACTTAATTGCAATCTGTCGCCCCTCCGGGGCTCGCTTGTTTCTGTATCCCTACCGGGGGCTTACGCCCCCGGCTTGTTGTGCTTCCCGCCCTTTCAGGGCTTTCCATCTCATATCACGCCTGTCTAATGCCGTAACGGCAGAGCCTATGAGAGTCGCACCGCCAGAGGTGGTGGTTTACCATAATGAGAATAATTTCTCAGGCTTTCAGGCAAACCACCATGCGGCCCAGGCGAGTGTCCCGCGCTTTCCACACTTCTCCCATACCACCGGAGCCGATGGAGGAGAGGATTTCGTATGGGCCGAGTTTGATTCCTGGTGATAGGGTCATTTTAGATCATAACTATGCTGATGGAGCAGTTTTATGGACTTGGGTTGTCCCATACATCTTACCCTGGCAGTTCTGGATAAATTAAGCTTTCGTCGCTCCATATTGAATAAATTATCTTCCATCCATCATCGGACTGCCTTTCGAAAACCATTATCCAGTTGCCGTTATGTTCAAATGGTTCTCCACCACTCTTTAAAGTAACAAAAGATGACCAGTTGACATGTGCAACCGCCAAGTCACCACTTACCTTAATATCTTTGACCTCATCCTTTTCCTGGACGGTTAACTCGTCGAACATCTGTTGGCTACGGCTTCGAATAGCTTCCTTGCCGACAGATGCGGGCTCATTTGGCCAAATGTCTATCGCATTATCGGCATAAAAGGATAAGACTCTATCAAGATCAGCGGTGTTCGCCGCAGCATTGAGATCTACAAGTATATTCCTTATGGCTTGAATATCGGCTTCAACATCAACCTCAGGTTCCGAGAGTGGCTGCACATGCTCTCTTTCACCCTGTTGACAACCAAGCGTAAAAGAGCACAGAAAGACCAAAGGAATGATCACGAGTAGTCTTTTCATGGTTCCTCCTTTCCCATCTCGACCTACCACACAACTTGTCCGGCGTCTTATTGGGCGAAGCCTGAAGCGCGGCCGAATCCTGACGTGTCCACCGAATCTGAAAGTGAAGGCGGGTGTCAGACATGCGCTCCTCCGGAGAAAAGGCTGACTACATCCTGCTTCCTGCTCTGTAAATCTTGGTGGAACTTGGACTTATTATAAGGGGATCAGGGGGATGGAGAAAGGGAAATCCTTTACAATATTGCTGTATGAAATTAGGGTAGGCGGCATATTTCTTAAGCTATATGACTTTCGCTGTTTCACGTAACAGCAGTATCTAAGTCCTGCTCATACCGTACACCACCGTTAGAAAATTATTAGGCTGTGTCCCGTGCTCTGTCCGCGGGAAACTCACCGGATCAAATTCCAGCCATCTGGAACCTTAACAGGGGCATGTTGTATCGAAGATCCTTCAACGGCGAAGTACGATACTCTTTTCGCTCTAGTCAAATTCACATAGATATTTCACCGTTGCAAACGCCTTTGTAACTGCTGTATTTGACGTTGTGGAGCTTTCCAGCTATGCTGCTCGACAATTGTCTCTAGAACATACCGTTCTACATCGGGATTGTGTAAATTCTCAATGTTCTGCTCGAGTAAACGGATAATCTCATAAGCTGAACCATAGCCCGGATAGATCTCTTCCACCCGGTGAAATGTTTCTAATGCATCGATATACCTTTCTGATGTTAGTAATTTGTATCCTTGGGCTGTAAACTCGGCAGCCTGTTCGGCATTCTTCAGGTTATTTACCTCCCGACCATCCACTGAGATCTTCGGCACACCTTCTTCTAATACTCGTGCGGTTTCCTCAGCGACCCCGCGTGCAGCGCGAATGATCTCCACTGCTTCTTCGGGTCGTCCTTCTTCCAAACTTGCGGCCAGTTTCTTTTCATAGTAACCGATAACCCCGTCCTTGATCTGCTCCGCCAACTCCGGATCTAGCACAACGTCAACCAACCTGAGTGTTATAAATGACTTCTCGTAGTCGCCGCCCAAAGCGGTGTTTATTATCTCATGCGCAATTCCAACACGCTCTATCTTACTTTTTGTGGTTTCGAGTTGTAGATTGAAATAGAATCCCAATGCTAAAACAAGAATCGGTGAAAGCAGGTATTGCACGCTAAAACGAATAACACTGCTACGTTCTAGCTTTCCGATTCGTTTCTCTAGTTGATCAAACTCGGTCATGATACCCCCTTCCAGAAAGTTGCCAGTCAGTGTTGCCCATCCATTTTTAATTGTAGTTATGCAATGTGATGATTAATTCCAATGAATACATCCGACCCCTGAAACAGACCTGTCCTGCACACCCCCATGAGTACGGCCTTTCTGAAAAATCTTGCTTCAGTGCTGCTGTTAAATCTTGGTAAATTGTGGGCCTATTATATGCGGATAGAACGCAGGTGGGGAAGGGAATTTCTAATGAGCCTCGAAATAATCGATAGTATCTTGTATTGTATTTGTGCAGTTTATCATTTTGAGAATAAACTCTTTATAATGCGAATTTTATGACCAGGGATCGAAGAAGTAAAATTTATTTCGATTAGAGCTCCTTTGAAAAACCCCCATCTGCCGCCCATAACTGCACGGCAATTTCAAAAGATCGCTCAATGATTTCCTATTTGATTGGCCACATCCTAAATGTGCCATCAACCGGCCCCTTGTAGTATCCCTCAAACAGATCCTCACTAAGCGTACCACCACCTTCATATAGGCCCTCATCAGCAGTGTAGGGGAATTTGTTGTTTTCCAGTACGCCATCCATAATATGCATCGGTTTTTCCAGCGTATCCAATTTGTCCAGGATTAGTACCCGATACTTGTTGTCTCCTAAATGACTTACCTTAGCAACAAAGGTAAATTCGTTGCCTTCAGAGTCAGTCCCATTACCTTGCCAGTTCCCGCTGAATGGATAGTTTGCTTCATTACTGCCTGAATTTGTGTCGGGATTTGTACAGGAACTCAGGAATAAACATAAAGACAGTAAAGCGATTGATCTGCAGCCTACTATGACAGGTCCCAATTTGAAATGCTTTTCTACTTTCATGTTTAACTCCTCTGCTCAATGCGTCATGGCTTGATTGATAGCTTGTGACAGTCTGTTTATATCGGCAAAACAAGCGTTCCCTGTCTGCATAAGAACTATGCTTTTGTTCCATTTTATTTCTTATATTTAAGCATTTTTCAAACTTATCAGCATCATTTATTTTCATTCAGCTCGGTCTATACAGATTGTATATGCTCTGCCGTTTGCCAACGGGCGCCAACTACCGTCCTTGGCCAGCACACCTCTTGCTCAACTTCAGTACTTTCAGACAATCATTTCTCCTGTTATATCGGATTCTATCGCTCTTTCTGTAATCCCGGCACACGATGCATGCAGGCTATGCGCGCGATCTGCCTGTCAAGCACTTATGTAGATTCAGCCACTTCCCGAATATCGCCGAAATACCTGAAAAGTGCCCGGGGCTTGCCCGGCGGCGGAGGGAGGAAGGGAAATACTTGACAATATTGCGGCCTGGAAATAGGGTAGGCAGCATATAACTTGGAACTATATGACAGTTGATGTTTCTGTGTCCTTAGCCAGGAGGATATCATGCGCCTTCGCTTATTCGTACTGATTATAGTAGTTGGTATATGTGTAGGTAGTCCATTATTGCATGCTGAACCATCCAGGGAAGGTAACGGGATTGCACTGACGGTTGGGGTTGTCTGGGGCGGAGCCTTTTTCGGGGACGATCATCCACGACCCCATTCCGAATTTCGAATAACCATTGGCACCCAAATCTGGGCACAAATAGAAGATCGGGCTACCTTTGTATTAGAGGCAACATTTCAGCCGAATCGCCTGGAAAACCCGCACTTTGATGAAGGCTTTCGAGCATTATATCTGCAACCCGGAATCGAGTTTGGTGAGCGCATTCACTTCCGGCCAAGTGCAGGGATTTCCATTCAGAGTTGGTCGGGAACACGCTCCTGTGACTGTCTGGAAACAGCATTTGCTCTAGGCTTCGCAGGCGGAGGAGAATATGCATTCGGGGATAAGGGCCATGGGTTCCCCGAGGCTGTTGCCCGCTTCAGCCTGTCAAAGGGAATACTCGGCTATATGTTTGGCGTACAGTCGCCTGTGGGTTGGCGCTTTGGAGATTAGTGCAGCATATTCACCGCAGTACAGCAACATTATTTCGATTAGAGTTCCTTCCGATCACCCGCAATGCTAACCGTACATAGATTTGTGTCCGCCTGCCCAAATAGGACACATTACAGAAACTTCAGCGGAGTCAGAGAACATTTCGATTTTCTACTGTCGCGTTCATGCGGTTTTTAGGCGAAACCATGAAGCAACTTGCTTTATTGCGTAAACAACTTTATGATTGCAAAGTCAACGCTTCTAGGCGGCGGCGATTTCAACCCAGAAAGGAGACCTCATGAAATCCGCTGTCACAAACTTAGTCAAGGCTCTCGGCATCGTCGCCATCGGCCTAGCCATTGGCGCCGCCGGCATCTATATCGGGGACACCGATGACGCTCCAGGCGCCGCGCTAATAGGCATCCTGCTGATGATCGGAGCGGTGGTGCTTGGTGTGCGGACCGCACGGCGCAAGACATAACACCCACAGTATCCAGGCATCCCTCTACCCCAATTGGGTTGGTACAGATGGGGTGCGTTCGTTTGAGTTCCTGGATAAAGATCGGATCCTACTCCGTCCTGGGGAAGCCACGGTCGAACTCATCTGGCAGAGGGAGCGTTCTTGAGAAAATTTTTGTTGTATAGCGCCGCAAGACCCATTCCCGATATCGCGTACGTCGTCGATCCCATCGGATAATGTCGGGCGATTGTGAGGCGGAAAATTTTCAAACTTATCAGTATTATACCCTGGTATTATGCGAAAAACTTGCAGCTGAAGTGCATTTGTTGATTGGATCGACATGGAGACGGTGAGACGAATAAGGATTGGTGAGGGCAGACTGTTCAAGCAGATAAGACTGGCTTCTCTGCGCGAATCACCGTCCGCATTTGAAGCCACTTACGAGTCGGCCCTCCGTCGTAGTCCAGAAAGCTGGAGCAGTCAGTCCGATGGCACCGCAGAGGGATCGGACCGTGCTACTTTTATCGCTTTTACAAATAATTCACCAATAGGGATCGCGGCGTTGTATCGGAAAGGAGAAACCGATACAGGAGAGCTGTTGCAGGTGTGGATATCCCCCGAACACAGGAGCCGGGGGGTAGCCAATGACCTCATGGACGCTGTATTCCATTGGGCCGGGGAAAATTGCCACCGTGCAGTTGTGGCTACCGTCACAAGAGACAATACAAGAGCTCTGAGGTTCTATCAAAAGTACGGCTTCAAACCCTTGAATGAGACCTCTCCCGATAGTTCCGATGCTCCTGTTGTTCTTGCAAAGGATCTGAACGTGTGCGCGCGGTGAGTGCATACCGAAATAGCATGAAAAATTATTTTTCGAGAGTCAGCCGAAACAATATCTGGAAGATGGCTGCGATCCGTTTTTTCTTCTGGATGCACTTCATTTCGTCGGTCCTCATCCCGTTCTTCCGCGACTGGGGTGGGTTAAGTCTGACCAAAATAATGATTCTGAATGCCTGTTTCATGGTATTCGTTTTTCTGACCGAAATCCCAACAGGCACGGTTGCCGATCGTTTCGGCCGCAAGGTATCAATCGTCCTGGCCTGCCCGATCAGCATCGGAGCGGTCCTTCTCTACACCTCCTTTCCGATGTTCTGGATTTTTCTCGCTGGTGAGTTTCTGTTTGCGGTTGCGTATACGCTGATGTCTGGAGCGGACGAAGCCTTGGTTTATGACAGCCTCCAGGAATACGGAGCGGAAGCCGAATCGAAGCGTATATTCGCCCGTCTCGAATCGGTAAAGCTGGCTGGTATACTTGTCGGTGCACTGCTCGGCAGCGTGATTGCGAAAAACTATGGCCTGGTGGCGCCGGTACGGATGCACATTATCCCCTTGCTGCTTTCCCTATTCATTGCTCTTCTACTCAGGGAACCGGCCGCGTCTCAATTGACGGCAAGTAAGAGCTACCACCGGATAATGTTTGACGGTGTACGATTTTTTCTCAGGCACAAAATCCTCAAGTTGCTGGCGTTCGATATGGTAAGCGTCAACGCCGTTTGTTTTGTGATCATCTGGTTCTACCAACCGTTAGCAGGAGAAGCCGGTCTTGACTTGATCTATTTTGGTATGGTCCACGCAGCGATGACTGTCGGCCAGATCGTAATCCTGACTAATGTTGAGAGAATCGAGAGGATTTTAGGATCCAAACGGAGGTTACTGCTTCTCGGCGCCATTATTCCGGCGGCTGGGTTCATAATCCTGGGAATAACACAATATCTGCCGTGGGTCATCTCCGGAGTGCTGTTGGTTTCCTACTTCGGTCTTGCCAGGGGACCATTATTTGTCAGTTACATGAACAAATTTATCCCCTCTGATCAGAGAGCTACTGCTCTGTCCACCGCATCCATGTTCCGCATGCTCGCCATGGCGATCCTCCATCCCGTGGCTGGTGCGCTGGCAGACTGGAACCTGCATAAAACAATGCTAATCCTTGCAGGCAGCCTGCTGCTCTTTACGTTTGCATCTCGTGTTCGGGAAGAGCAGTTGGTGGATTAATTCCTACAGAGGATACTGATTTTACTATGGGTTGTCGACAATCGCGGAGCGGTTCAAAAAATAGAAATGGGAAAGTTAAATCCTTCTCAAAACTATTATCGGTCGGCTGATGACACCTGCGTCATCCAATGGTTGATCCAGATCCCAGTTGTTCCACCAGCCTATAAATTCAAACTTCCTGAAATTATCGATAAAAAGACGAAATTCCTGCGGATAAACTGCTCGTCTTATGTTTTTGTCGGATACTTCAATCTGTTTGCCATTATCGTTGACTTTAAGAATTATGTTTTCCTCGAAAATCTGACGAGCGAGGGATATTGGCTTCCAGAAGACGGTCGTTGTCACGGTGATATTCCCCTCTTCTGTTGTCCAGGTCGTTTCTTCCCCTTCCTTAATTGAAAATTCTATGCACCAGTCGAGGAGATAGAGCCCGCCCTCGTACAGGCTTTGCGCCACCGAATCAAAATGGCTTGTCAGCTCCTTATCGTTCTTGACAAATAACGATCCAAGTGGAGTATAGGCAAAATCCACCTTTTCCTTCAGCGAAAAATTTGTCATATCCGCCTGTATCAGGTTTATGTCTATATTTTGTTTTTCAGCTTTCTTTAGGCTGTAGTCAATCATAGGCTGATTGATTTCCAATCCGTTGTAATAATAGCCTCGTTTGACAAGCTCTTCCGCATGGGGGCTGTTGCCGGCTCCAAGCTCGAGCACGGATTTCACCTGTGTTTTCGAATACATAGCGAAGCATCGTTCAAACAGATCTACCTCAGCTGGAATGTCTCGAAATGAAAAGGCAATTTCGTAGTATTCAGGATGGTTGTAGAGTTCATTCATAGTGCAAATATTTTATTGAATTTTTGTAAAGCCGCATATGCTCAACATCCCAGGCTATCTGTGCTTCAGAGCACGGATAGGGTAAAACGTGTCACGCCATAAAACGCCTCCCCGGCGGATCGTAGCCAGGGAGGACCTCCATAAGGTCCAGAGGAAGATTGTCATCACAACCGGCAAAGCAGGCAGGAGACGCCAACTCCTGCCGTACATTTTGGTACAGAAACCGAAGGTCGCGTGCATGGCTGCAACCGTCGCACCATACCCGAAGATTCTTGCATCCTGGAAGGCCAGAATCCATCCTACGACAAACCATATCCACCAGTTCACTGCGCTTTTTCTCCGGTAATAAATATCTGCTCCAGTTGTTGAACCCGAACCTTTTCATTATATAAAGGATGTCAGGCGAAGGGTTCTATCAGCTTCGGCATACATTCCCTAACTATCAGGTGCTATATTACGGGTAATGATTTTGTTTCCTGTTGAGTTCGTGTATTTCCCGAATTTCACTTATTTTGGAATCGGATCGGACGATGGCCAAAAGCGTGCGGTCGCCACCGGCAAGCCGCGGAAGAAGGCGTTGATGGAATGAATCTCACCGCCCCACACCTTAAAGGCTTCGAAAGTCACCAGCGCGTTGCCCTCTCCGTAAGCGGAACCGGTGTGCCCGAAATTCATCCACAAAAGCACGACGCCGTTTTCCTCATCCACGGCGGCAACGCTTGCAATGATGCTCGGGTGCAGAATAATCCTTTGCGCGTACATGCCGCAATCGGCGCGGCCGCAGCCTTTCCCAGCCGTGATCACCCCGTTTTCGACACGGTAAGTTTCAGGTGCAAAGGGTGTTCCCCCGTCGGTGAAATTGCCGATGCGAAGTCCTTCGGTATAGGTGAGGGCGGTCCTGATCATCGACTCGCGAGACTGTTTCTTGCCTGTCGGTACCGGATCATTCATGCCCCGGATCGGCGCTCCCAGTTCAGTCGGCTGAAAACGGGATTCGGGTGTGACGCGCTGCACCAGCGTCTCGATACCCGTGATCTTCTCGTCCTTCACATAAAGCAGCGCGGAGCAGAGCACCTGGTTTTCGTCTTCATGTAACTGTATATGTGTTGCCGCGATCTGCTTTTCTGTATCCAGATAGTCTTGACGGAATTTACCTTTCGCCGTCACGGTTTGCCACAACCCTTCGCCTAGCTTCAGGGCTTTTGAGTCCTCGGTAAAGCGGACGTTGTCAGCCAGGGGTAGCTTTGAGGGATCATGCTCCACTAGGGCATCGACATACTGTGTAATCATACCCGTCAGACATTCGCGGTCACAATCTCCCCCGATGGCCGGTGTCTGCGAAAAACCGAATAGAGCCAATAAAATCGTGACTGCAATTTCCTTTGCTTTTTGAGCATAACGTTGTTGAAACATCAATCTTTCTCCAATGAATTGAATGATACGAGAAGCATCCTAGTGTGCCGACTCAGAAATAGCTTCACACTAAAATTCAGGTTTACTTTTAATTTGGGAGTTCCGAGATACTACCGGTTTTTCTATTTTTATTAAGGAATTTCTCAATTGAACGACAACGTCCGTGGAGTGCGGGAGCTTGCTCCCGCCTTCAAACCATTGATAACAATAGTAACAAAGGCGGGAGCAAGCTCCCGCACTCCAAGGGATCTCCGTTTTGCGATATAGGATGTTTTGAATTT
>WOR8_10005205_pt1 | contig 12583 bp, 11 predicted proteins | sample DeeMarSeWOR38_10_FD_19890 | JGI IMG/M metagenome (IMG submission 19890) | reverse complement strand
CTCTATTATCTACCAACAACTTCCAGTATGATATGGGAATTGTTTTAATTTAAATTTTCTTACTTCGCTAAGTCATCAATCATCTTAATAGTAGCAAGATAGACCCCAAAATGGATACCCACCATTTCATTTTTTAAAATACTTAATTTGCTTTACTTTCTTAATTTGTTAAGAAACCGTATTTCTTCATTGACCCATTCAGTAGCTTCACGATATTTCTTTTGCAAATCCAAAATACCTTTAACAAAGCAAAGATGTTCAAGCTTATTGATTACACTTGCTGGAAGCTCAGCATGAATATATCTTGTCTTAAAGTCGTGATGAAGAGGGAAATACTTGATTCTCAAGATTTCGACAAGTATGGCAAGAGTAAAATTATAATAGAGATCCATCGATTCAAGAGCATTACCTCTATAGATTTCTTTTTGCACAAAAATATTGAATATTTCAAACCTTGTTTTTAATAGAGAAATGCGCTGCCGTAATTTTTTCGTTGTAGCATTGTCATCCAAGAGCGGAATTTTAATTTTATTAAATTTATTAAAGAAAAAGACCGTGTTACCGTGAATTTCAGGTTCTAAGAACTTCTCTGGGCTACTCATCTTTATGACTACAAGGTCTATTAAGAGGTACTTGTTTGTGTTTTCCAATTTATAAAATGCTTGGAATATTTCTGGCCAAATTGTTTGGTGCGGTTCATACTTTTGCTTGATTGGTGATAGTGACTTCAAAGTTTGTTCCACTTCAAAAATTGCATCGCTAATACGTTCGTCATCAACAACTAAATAAAGATCTATATCTGACCATTGATCGACGCGATTGAAAGCCGCTGCTCCACCTTCCCAAAAAGCATGAATATAATCAATAGGTTCTAAGGACTTCACAAGGGTTTTAGTAATAATTTGACGCGTTAGTTTCTTTTCATTCATGTGCTGAACTCGATTGTATCTTCGCCAGGGATGGGATAAATGTTTTTGCCTTTGAGCTTTTTAGAGAATATGGTAGTCTTTCATAATTTCATTTCAGTAGAGTATTTCATTGCTTAACTTCACTTTGCCATTTTCGATGGGAATTCCTTCTTTCACCACACTTTTTCTCCTACCTTCCGCATCTTTCTTAGGTCCTCCAAAAGACCCGTCAGAACCTACAACCCTATGGCATGGAACAACGGGCCAAAGAGGATTCTTGTGGAGAGCATTTGCCACTGCACGGTAGGATTTAGGTCTACCTATTTTCTCCGCTATTCGTTTGTATGTACTTATTTTCCCCTTTGGAATTCTGAAAGTGGCAACTAATACATCTCTTTCAAACTCTGTCTTACACTTCAACGCCTCAATAACGTCTTTCTCAGTTTTAATCAACTTCAAATCCAACAGATAACACTCCGAAAACGAAGTTGTAACTATTTGAAGTTAAGCCTTTGCAGAACTATAATTTCCCCTAGAGCACGCGCACACTGTAATATTAACAACTTCATCGTATCCTAGGATACCAATAAAATAGCAATTATTATGAAGACAGCACCTATGCCAGAGACCACAGTCAGAATTTCTCCAAGAAAGATGGTGGAAACTACCACGGCAACTATTATTTCAGTTAAGAGAACTATGGAGGAAGTAACAGGTGAAATATTCTTTAACCCTTTTAGCCAAAAATAGTAGGGAACTACCCAACACAGGATAGCGGTATAGATGATTGTTATCCACGCGGTCCACGATAATGCAAAAACAGTTTCCATGGAAAAAGTTGCTATAGGTAATAATGGTATAAGTGTAAAGAACAAGATCCAAGTCATCGATTGAATCAAGTTATTGGTCTCTTCAACCAACGGTTTGTTGTAGATTATGAAAATCGCCCAGAGGATCCCAGCACTAATTACGAGTAAGTTCCCAATGACATCAACTGTGCCAAATGACTCAAAATCCAAGTTCGTAGTCATAAATAGGACTCCAACAAGGCTGAGTAGCACTCCAGCCACTTTTTTGCCACCTAAAGGTTCCTTTATCGCTATAGGACTCAACAAAGCAACCCATACAACGCTAAGGTTAACAAAAAGTGATGAAGCGAAAGCAAGTGTGTTAACCATACCAATATATTGCAAAAGATAGGCGGCGCCATTAATAATTCCTAAAAGCAGAATCAGCCGATTTTTGCTAAAATTGAAACTAAAGTTCTTGGTAACTAACATAATAGAGAACATGGTTAGAAAAGCAATCAAGAATCTCAAAAACACAAATGAAAAAGGCGACATATATTGAAGTCCAATTTTTATGGAGGGAAATGAAGTTCCCCATAAGAAACCAGCTAAAACTGTGAACAGTATCGCTTTCTTTTTTGTTTCTGCTCCAACCTGATTCCCCAAAAGCCTTACCTTTCTTTCCAACTCATGAACTAGAAAGTTTTTAAGGCTTTCCAACAAAACAAAGCTTGTTCACAATTCAACTGAATTAGAAATTTAGTTAACAACGTAAATGAAAAAGAATTCACTTACAAGCCACCTATAATTGCTGCTGAGATAGCTTATTCCAAAAGTTATTACTAGAACACGAGCTTTAAACCACATCTGTTTTCATGACCAAAATTCAAATTTTGTGAATTCATAGCGAGTCATCCCTTTCCATTCGTCGGCTCAGAGAAATCTACTTACCATTTTGGCTATTTCTGTTAAGAACTCTTCATCATGTAACGTAAACGGCGAACTAATATGAGAATCAATATCCAATTCACCAATAATCTCGCTACTCCTGAAAATTGGAATAACAATTTCTGATTTCACTTTTGGACTACAGGACAAATAGTTATCCTCCTTTGAGACGTCTTGCACAATTAGAGCCTTTCCAAGCACAGCAGCCTTTCCACATATACCTTTTCCAAATTGTATGCGCAAATGTTCAGTTGGTTCTCCTTTATAACATACAAGCACAAGTTCAGCAGGCTTTTCCGCATTAATAGCGTAGAAACCCACCCAATTATAGTAATAAACGTTATCTCTAAGCAAATTGCATAACGCTTCAAGTTTTTCATCTCTATCCTTCCCGCTTTTCAGAATTTCTCTTGCCTTTAGCATAAGCGCCATAAACAGTTTGCTTTTTCTAATAATCCGCTCACCTTTCAGCAATATGGATATTACACTAGAAGTCGAGAATTAACTTTTCCTTTTCATTCTATCAAAATAAGAACAGCATATGTTAATTTAGCTAACAAAAAACGATTTCTTCTTTAAAACTATGGAATAGTTTAAAACGTTTGCTTTTTTAATTGCTGATGTAAAAAGAGCAACAACAGAATTTCCACTCATAACAGCACACATATCTTCAGCAGTGGCAAAAACTGAGTGTTAGTCAGATCGCTATAAAAGGTAATTTTAAGCAAAAAGAGTAGCTATGTTTTTAGGATTGTTGGGAACTCAATTGATGGCAAATAGAAAAAACTCTTTCTCGGTCCGAGATAATTGAAGTTGTGGAATCAGCATTTAAGCAAAACAGGCTTAGACTACTCTAATTTAAACTTAGATTTGAGTGGTACAACTATGCTCTTTCTACAACGGAATTTTCGAGAGTACCGATTCCTTCGATTTCAATTCGCACAATATCACCATGTTTCAAGAATTGTTGTGGTTTCATTGCGAAACCAACTCCCGCAGGAGTTCCTGTGGCGATAATGTCGCAGGGTTCCAGCGTCATGACGCGGCTCAAATGATGCAAAATTTCGCTAACCTTAAAAACCATATTTCGTGTTGTGCTGTTTTGGCGAAGCTCGCCATTTACCCACGTGCGAATAGCTAAGTTATCCGTGTTATTGAGCTGGCTTTCCGTAGTTATGTAAGGTCCCGTAGGCGCGAAAGTGTCAAAGCTTTTTCCTCGGGTCCACTGACCGTCCTTAAATTGATAATCCCGTGCTGAAACATCGTTGAATACCGAGTAGCCGAAAACATATTTTTTAGCGTCTCTAACTGAAATGTTTTTGGCTGTTTTGCCGATCACTACGCATAATTCGCCTTCATAGTCAAGCTCCTTAACGAACTGGGGCTTGATGATTATATGATTTGGACCTGTTATTGCGGTGTGAGGTTTCAAGAAGATTATGGGTTCGTCGGGTATGGTGGATTGAGTTTCAGCAGCATGATCGAAATAGTTCAAACCTAAACATATGATTTTAGGCGGAAAAGGAATTGGCGGAAGCAGTGAAACCCGACTTAGTGGTTTTGAGACCTTCTCAATGATGTTGTCATCTGCCTTTTTTAGCATTTTTTCAGTTTTCTCTAAGGTTTTTTCTCCCTCTTCAATGAAATTCTCAAGTTTTTGTGGAACTTCTTTCTTGAAGTATTTCGCCAACTCCGGCAGAGACAAAACAGCTCGGTTGCTTATGGCGCCATAACTTTCCTCTTTTCGATATCGGTATCGCGCAATTTTCAATCCTAATCTTCTCTTTTTGAGTTATTCTTTGAGTCTAGAAAAATAAAAAAGTACGTTTAGATACACAGTATATCCACCCAATAACGGCGTTCTGCATCTTATTATGCTGTTTCTTGTTCGTTGACATAGAAGATTTTTTGAGTTGGATAAGCCATTTCGATTTTTTCCTTTTCAAACTCTTCTAAGATCCCGTAGTTTATCTGTTGCTGGATGTCCATGTATTTGTTGTAGTCGCCAGTTTTAATGTAATATACAACTTCAAAGTCGAGGCTGAAATCGCCGAACTGTTTAAAGTGAACCCTGTCTAAATCTGCCATGTTTGTTTCCTTCAAAATATTGGCTATTATTTGGGGGATTTTCTTGAGTTTTTCAGCAGAAGTATCGCAAGTAACCTTAACAGTTAACACAATTCTTCTTCTCTTCAGCCTCTTAAAGTTCCTCACAGATGTGGCAATCAGATTCTTGTTTGAAATTACCAGCTCTTCGCCTTGCAATAAGTGGATTCGCGTTGATATTATGCCTATTTTGGTAACGGTTCCAGCATAGTCTCCGACAACCACGAAATCGCCGACTTCAAATGGCCGGTCAAAATATATGGAAAAAGCAGTTAGGGCGTCGCTTAAAATGTTTTGTACAGCCAATGCTACGGCTATACCACCTACACCGAAACCTACGACTATACCTGATAGATCTTGGCCAAAGACTCCGAGAATTATGATTAAAGCAAAAACGTAGATTACGATTTGTAAAACTTTTTTGAGAATAAATAATAAGTGGTTGCTTACGGTTTTTTCGCGTTTTACTCTTTGTTCAGCGTACCAGCTTACTAAAACATTAGTTATTCGAGTTATTATAAAGGCTACGACTAAAATCTGTCCAACTGTGAAAGCTGTAGCAAAATCTTGGGCGTACGCTTGAAGCGAAGCGATACCCACTAAGCCGTAGTATAAGCCAAACAAGATTCCAAGAAGAAATATTGGCGCCCGCACGTTCCTGAGTATCTCATCATCCAAGTTTGTCTTGGTTCTTAAAGCCCATGTGCACAAATACTTCTTAAAAATTGAATGACCTATCCAAGCAATAATCATGGCCAACGAGAAGATAATTGAGAAAGCAATTATTTCACTAACAATTTGACTTAAACCGATGTATTGCTGTAGCAAATCGGAGAGAGTTAGCGTTATACTGAGCATTATATGTCACTTCTAAGTTCTTAACTCTAAATTCTAGCTATCATATTAAGATAGCTACCCTTCTATGCTGAAATCATCCAGCCATCCTGCCTTCTCGTCTATTTTACGTTTAAACATAACGCCCAAGTTTTCCCTGTCTTTTGCCTCATGATATTTGAAGAATATTTCCCCGTCTATTATGCCCAGTATCTCTACTTTGCCAGTTATATGTGACATTGCATATTTGAAGCGTTTACTATGTCCGTTGCATTTTGCCTTTGCTTTCTCTACGATTCTCACTCCTTCGCATATGGGAACTTGAAAATGAGTCTTGACTCTTTTAACTGGACGGCATTGAAAAACATAGTAGGGTGTAACGCCAATACTTACCAATCCTTCCATGAGAGTTGCAAGCGTCTCAGGGTCATCGTTGACTCCTCTAAGCAGGACTGTCTGATTGCTCAGTATGACTCCTGCGTTTAGAAGCTTGCTTACCGCACCAGTGGATTGCGGAGTTATTTCTCTAGGATGATTAAACTGCGTTACAACGTAAAGTCGCCTATCAATTTGCGAATACTTTTTTAAAAGGGATAGGAGTTCTGGATCGTTCAGCCTACTTGGAAGAGTAACCGGTGTTCTGCTACCAAATCTTATGTAACCAAGGTGATCTATCTTGGATAATATTTCTAGAAACGTTTCGATAACTTCATTGGAAAGCACAAATGGGTCTCCACCACTAATTAGAACATTATTTATCTCCTCATGTTTTGCAATATATTCTGCGGCATCTTCAAAGCGTTTCACAATCTCCTCAGTTGGCAATCCAACAAGGCGTTTTCTGAAGCAGTGCCTGCAGTAAGTTGCGCACCGGTTTGTGGCCAAAATCAAAGCTGTTTCAGCGTACTTGTGCTGAAGACCAGGCATTTTTGTGTTTTCAGCTTCACCGCTCGTATCATAAAAACCATCAAGGTTAAATTCCTCCAAAGATGGCACAGCCATCTTCCTTATCGGGTCAAGTGGGGCGTTCCAATCTACGAGAGACAAATAATATGAGCTAACACACATAGGGTGAATTTGAACTACTTGCTCCAACTTTTTCTTTTCATCAGAAGACAATTCTACGTAATTTGCAAGCTGTCTTACAGATGTTATAGTGTTCCCTAATTTATTATGTTCGGTCATATATTTTTAAACCTCTTTTCTAAAGCCAGTTGAATTCGACTAAAATGCCAAAATTTTCTTTATCTGGCGTGTCTTATATCAGAAAAACATCATTTAAAAGAGTTGCGACTTAAACGCTTAAAAACAAAAGTTAAACCTGACATTTTTTTCTTTGAAGAAAGGCTTAAAAACTATGTTAGCTCATTATCTTCCAGCTTTCGACATGTATGCTCATACAAGTTGATTGCAAGTAGGCTGATCGAGGGGGAAACTCGTCTTGCAGTGCTCATTGTTTTCACAGCGGACCCATCTTTTAGTTCCTCACCGCTTGGAATTAGACTATGAAAGAATAAATGAGTAAAAAAGAGTGCGACATGAGATATGATTAACAATCATGATAGACCAGTAGTCCGTGGATTAAGAAATGTTGCTGCTGCTGAAACCAAAATTAGCTTTGTGGATCCTTTGGGGGCTCTTTATTATTTAGGCTATGACATTGATGCTCTTGTGGAGCATGTCTGCTACGAAGAAGTGGTTTATCTTCTGCTTCATGGCAAACTTCCCAAAAAAGACGAATTAGATAATTTGAGGTCGCAGCTTGTCTCTGAAATGAATCTACCTGAAGCAGTTATTAGTAGCATCAAGTCTTTTCCTTTTAATGGTCATCCAATGGAGGTTTTGCGCACCGAAGTTTCGCATCTTAGCATGTACGATTCAGAATTAGATTACAAATCCGAAAAGGCGAATATAAAAAGCGCCATACGGCTAGTGGCTAAAGTGCCGACGATTGTCGCTACGTTATATAGAGTGCGCACTAACCAACAACTTGTTTCTCCAAAGGAAGAATTAGGACTACCTGAAAACTTTCTTTACCTTTTCCGAGGCAAAGCCGTGGATAAAGAAGAGAAAGAAGCTATTGACCGATTTATGACGCTTCATGCAGATCACGGGTTTAACGCTTCTACTTTTGCAGCTCGCGTAACAGCAAGCACAAATTCAGACATATATTCAGCTGTGACTTCTGCGGTTGGCACCCTTAAAGGACCCCTCCATGGCGGAGCCAGTGAAAAGGTGATGTACATGCTTGATGACATTAACACCGAGGAAGAAGTGGAGGATTATATACAAGGGATGCTGGATGACCAAAAAAAGATAATGGGTTTTGGGCATCGAGTCTACAGGACAGAGGACCCTAGAACCAAACATCTTAGAGAGATGTCTGAAAATCTATGTCATCGCACAAATAACATAGATTTGTATAATTTATGTGTTAGGATCGAAAATGTCGTTCACAACAAAAAAAAGATTTTTCCTAACGTAGATTTTTATGCAGCCGTGACTTTGAATGCTTTAGGGGTTCCCTTCGAATTCTTCACTCCGTTTTTCGCTTCAAGCCGGATATGCGGATGGGTTGCTCACGTAATAGAACAGTATAAAGACGCGGTTCTTCTTCGTCCATCATCAATGTACCTTGGTGAATACGGCAAACCTTTTGTTCCTATAGAAAAGCGATAAACATTAAAGGCATAGTCCTTGAAAAGATTGGATGAAGGCGCTCGGGTTGCTGTTGCGCATCTTACGCCATTATTGCTTTCAAGTCTTCTTCAGGAGTTGTTATTGGCATGATGTTGAACTTTTCAACGAGAACTTTTAGTATGTTGGGTGTTATGAAGGCAGGCAAGCTTGGTCCTAGTCTAATGTTTTTTATACCCAAATAGAGCAGCGATAGCAATATTGCAACTGCTTTCTGTTCATACCATGAAAGTACTAGTGAAAGAGGCAAATCATTGACTTCTATGTTGAAGGCTCCAGCTAAAGCTTGAGCTATTTTTATGGCTGAATACGCGTCATTGCACTGCCCGATGTCCAGTAGCCGGGGAATTTCGCTGATGGAGCCGAGCTCCTTGTCAAAGAATCTGAATTTTCCGCATGCAAGAGTAAGTACAACCGTGTTTTCAGGCGCTTTCTCAACGAACTCGGTATAATAACTTCTTCCCGGCTTCGCTCCGTCACATCCGCCGACTAATAGGAAACGTTTTATGTGACCGCGTTTCACAGCGTCTATTATCTTCTCCGCCACACCTAGAACCGCGTTTCTGCCGAAACCCACAGTAACATACTTGCCTTCCATATCTGCTTTAAAACCCGGCAGCTCCAATGCTCGGTCTATCACAGGTGAAAAATCACCTGTTACGTGTGGCGTTTCTGGCCATCCAACTGGACCTGAGGTGAAAATGTTGCCTTTATAGTTTTCCATCGGTCTTTGAATGCAGTTTGTCGTCATCAGTATAGCGCCGGGGAATGCTGCGAACTCTTTCTGCTGGTTTTGCCATGCTGTTCCGTAGTGACCGTAGAAGTGTGGGTACTTTTTTAGCTGTGGATAGCCGTGAGCTGGTAACATTTCCCCGTGTGTGTAAACGTAAATTTCTTTTCCTTCGCTCTGCTTTAGAAGTTCCTCCAAGTCTTTAAGGTCGTGTCCGGACACAAGGACTGCCTTTCCCCGTCTGGCACCCAGCGGAACCTTTGTTGGCACTGGATGTCCATATCTTTCAGTGTTTCCCGCGTCAAGCAGTTCCATGGCTCTGATGTTCATTTCGCCACATTTCAAGACCAAACCTACGAAGTCATTTACGTTGAGTGATTTGTCCAGGGTCGCGGCAAGACCTTGATGTATAAAGTTGAAGACGTTGCTGTCCTTCTTTCCGAGAATGCATGCATGGTAAGCGTAGGCGGCTACACCTTTTAGACCATAAGTTAACAACCAATGAAGTGCGTGAAGGTCTGGATCTGTTGCTGGGTCAGATTTTATTCCAACAAGCTTCCCCTGCGCTATTAAGCCTTTCTTGGTTACTTCTAAAGCTAAGTTAGCTGGTCCATTGTTTGTGTCTATGTGACCTCCGGCTGATTGTGTTTTCTTTTTTAGTTGCTCGCGTAGCTCTGTTGTTTTCATGATGTAGGTGATTATGATATCTGGATCGAAGTTCACGTTTGTCAACGTGGCGAACAACGCTTCACAGGTGAATGCGCTGACCTCTTCGGTTTTTATGCCGACTTTCTGTGCTTCAAGGGTTAACTGTGAAAGCCCTTTCAATATGTGAACCAGCAAGTCTTGGAGCACCGCGACGTCAGGAGTTTTTCCGCAGACGCCTATAAGCGTGCAACCTTGTCCTTTAGCAGTTTGTTCGCATTGATAGCAAAACATTTTTTCTTGGCTCATTCTTATTCCTTCTATATGTTTAATGGGTGAGACTTAAGATAGGGTTTGTCCCGAAAGAGTTAGGGGTTAGCAACAGGTTCACTCAGATCCCTTTTCAAAGTAGTGCTCCAGCAGTCTCCGTGTTCCTCTTCTGAGTATCTCTGAAACCGTTGAAGGTTTTATTCCCAGTTTAGTAGCGAGTTCTTTTGTTCCAATTTTTCGGGGGTATTCAAAGAAGCCGCCCTTTAGGGCTAACCAGAATATCCGTTCCTGTTTCTCTGTCAAGATCCCTGTTTTTGGTTCGAAACTTCCCATTTTGAGTACGCTTACTTTGTGACCAGAGTTTTCCAGATCATATATAATACTCTTGTATGCTTCGAAAGTGGGGACTATGAAGCTGTATTTTATCATATGTTCTTCTATGCTTTTTCCTGATATAAGAAACGCGTCGCGAGATAGGATAAAGTTGCAAACCTCGCATCCTTTGCTCTCGAACCATATGGCTGGCTTGCTTTCAGCTTTGCCACGAGGCGCAACGATTTTGAAGTCTTTTGGGATTCTCTTGACCTGTCCGCGATCAAGTTCAATTAGATGTTTGACTAAGCCAGTGCTTGAGCTTCTTATGTCTGTCACTCTCAGGTGTCTGATTCCAAAGGTAGCAAACTTTCTTAGAAGTTGGCACTGCCTGTTTTCCACTTCGATAACAACATGATAGGGTTTTCGCCACACAGCTGTCATTTAATCAGCCTTTTACTATTCAGGTAACGCAGTCACTGGTAAGGAGACGGATGAGTCATCTCAAGGTTAAACTGGGGGTGGGGGTCTTTCCCCCAGAATTACGCTCACGTCGGTTGTTGAGCTACCTCGTACCACAGTGAGAACGAGGCGCTGCCCCGGCAAGGTTTTTTCTTCAAGGTAGCTAGCTAGATCATCATTGTTTCTTATCGGATTATCGTTCAAGGCAATTATTATATCACCATTATATAGTATGCCGTCTGAAGGGCCTCCAGATGTGACCGATATGATTCTCCAGCCATAGGTAATGCTCGCTCCTATATCTTGGGCTACGTTGTAACTCATGTCTTGTCCTGAAACGCCCAAGTATGAGTGCCCCTCGTAGGTTCCAGCGTTTATTAGGGAGGATATTTCTCTGAGAATAGTGTTTGATGGAACCACGAAGCCTAAACCTTGTGACTCAGAGACTATTGCGGTTGTGACGCCTACAACTTTTCCGACAGCATTGAGCAGTGGACCTCCAGAGTTTCCAGGGTTTATGGGTGTACTAGTTTGTATCATATTGGCAATTGTGTAGCCACCTGCAAAATCTTCTTCCATTATGCTTCTGCCAAGAGCGCTTACCACGCCGGTTGTTAGTGAGCCAACTAGACCGTAAGGGTTTCCTATGGCGATGACTGCTTCGCCTACACGCAATGTGGACGAGCTTACAATCTCAACGGGTTTAAATTCGTTGGCGGGAGCCTCATTAACAGAGAGAACTGCTAAATCCGCGTAAGGATCAGTTCCCAAGATTGCGGCTGAGTAGCCGTTACCGTTTGAAAAGGTCACGCTTAAAGCTGATGTACCATGTACAACGTGGTAGTTTGTTACTACTACCATCCTGCCTGAAGATTCGTAAACGAAGCCTGAGCCTTGAACCCCTCCATCGTTGGTTATTCCTTGAACTAAAACAACCGATTCTCGTACACTTGCGTAGATGTCAGCAAGGGCGGTGGAGTTCTGATAAATTGTGATGTTTTGATAAGTAGCGTTCTGAACGCCACTTAGATCTGACAGTTGATTTTGTAGCTCTGCAACTTCATTACGTAGCTCTGTCATTCTTTGAAAGGTTATGTAAAAAGTCACTATTGCACCAACTAGTAATCCTGCCATAAAAAGGAGCGCGAAAAGGCTAGTTGAAGCTTTCTTCCGAGCGTTGCGTTTGAACAATTCATCACTCTCTTAACGGAAGATTGGCAACTTTAGAAATAAAAGTTTGCTATCTTCTGTCGATAATGTCTAGCGCTTCCGGCCCTGTGCCTATTAGAACTACCGGTACTCCAGTTCTTTTTTCAACTTCTTTTACAAACTGTTTGGCTTCTTTGGAGAGGTCGCCGAATTTTCTGGCGCTTCGACAATCGGGGAACATGCAGTCGAGTTTTGTCATTGCAGCATGTGTTGCACCGTTTATTTTAGCGTTTTTTCGTGCTAAGTCAAAATCAAACGTGGCAGATCGCCTATTGCGACCTGTTCCAGCAGCAGTTTCAAACCAACCTCTTTTCTTCGCTTCTTCCATTGTGATTTCTCCAGGGAGGGGGCCTGCGCCAACGCGGGTTATGAAGGATTTGTAAACTATTAAGACGTCATCAACTCTTGTTGGACCCACTCCTGCTTCGGAACATATGGCAGAAGCGCCCGTGTCTCTTGACGTGACGTACGGGTATGTTCCGTGGTAAAGCGACAGCATGAATCCCTGTGTGCCTTCAAGCAAAACGTTTTTGCCATCGTCAATTCCACTGTTGATTTCGGTTGTTGCATCCGCAAGATACGATTTCAACTCAGGTATATCTCTGGCAAGTTTAGCGGTTCTTCTTGCCCTTTCTTCAATAGCGGGCCCAACACCCCAACCCGTGGTACCAATG
>WOR8_10005203_pt1 | contig 12584 bp, 9 predicted proteins | sample DeeMarSeWOR38_10_FD_19890 | JGI IMG/M metagenome (IMG submission 19890) | reverse complement strand
CGATGGCGAAGCGGTGAACCGGGTGATGGAGCGTTCGCGTGTCTGGCAGTCGAGGCAGGCGGTGGTCGGTGCGGCATTGAGGCGCCACCGGCCGGCTGTCTGGCAAGACCTGCTGTCGCATTGCGCGCGGATCGACCGGGTGATCAAGGGACAGTTGCAGGGCAATGCGTGGGATGAACTGATACAATTGAGCCTGCAGTTGGCCGGATCGCCCTTGGGCTTGAGCCGAGCCTGGTACTCTTTCAGCTTGTTAAAAACGGATGCTGACAACTTAGGCTGAGCGCCAGTATTTTTGTTGATAGCCACGGAATCCACGCAAGGAGACGGAATAAATTCCAATGGGTTTTCATTGTTCCGTGTTTTTCCGTGGATTCCGTGGCCATACTATCCGTTATCATCGGATGGAAACAGCACCAGCAGGTTGCAGAGTCTTGCGGTGCGGGAGGCCATCCCTGCGTGCGACAGTCGGCGATCTGCGAAATAAAACAATCTATTTAACAAATTGTTATTGATAAGAGTTAAACGGTATTCTCGGATATATCCTGTATCTCGTTATCTTCTCGTGATCGATGACTGAGGCCCCGGCAATGCACGCAGACGCAGAAAATGTGAACCTGGATATTGCCGCCTATATGCAGGCGGTAGGCAGGCAGGCACGCGCGGCGGCGCGCAACATGGCCCGCGCCGACTCGGGGGCAAAGAACCAGGCACTCGCCGCCATCGCCGATGCGCTGGAGGCGGCGCGCGCCGAACTGACGGCACAGAACCGCAAGGACCTGGATGCCGGCGCGAGCCGGGGTCTGGATGCGGCACTGCTGGACCGGCTCGGAATGAGCGATGCGCAGATCTCAGCCATGGCGGAAGGACTGCGGCAGATTGCCGCCCTGCCGGATCCGGTGGGTGAGATTACCGATCTCAAATACCGGCCGAGCGGGATTCAGGTGGGCCGCATGCGGGTGCCGCTGGGTGTCATCGGCATCATCTATGAGTCGCGCCCCAATGTCACGGCGGATGCGGCGGGGCTGTGTCTGAAGTCGGGAAATGCCGCCATTTTACGCGGTGGGTCCGAGGCCATCCATTCGAACCGGGCGATAGCGGCCTGTATCCGGCAGGGGCTGGAGCGCGCGCGCCTGCCGGTGGATGCGGTACAGATTATTGAAACCACTGACCGTGCCGCCGTCGGCGAACTCCTGAGGATGAAAGAGTACGTGGATGTCATCGTGCCACGCGGCGGCAAGGGACTGATTGAACGCGTGAGTGCCGAATCGCGCGTGCCGGTGATCAAGCATCTGCACGGTGTCTGCCATGTGTATATCGATGACAAGGCGGATGCGGACAAGGCGGTGCGCGTGGCCTACAACGCCAAGACCCAGCGTTACGGGACCTGCAACACCATGGAAACCCTTCTGGTCGCAAAAGATATTGCACAGACGGTCTTGCCCGGGCTCGCCAGGGACTACGTGCAGGCGGGCGTCGAGTTGCGGGGCTGCGCCCGCACGCAGGCGCTCGTCGCCAACATCAAGCCTGCCACCGACGCCGACTGGGACAGCGAATACCTCGCCCCGATCCTGTCGATCCGGGTTGTCGACGACATGGACGACGCAATCGCCCATATCCAGCGCCACGGTTCGCAGCATACCGATGCCATCGTGACCGAAGACTATAGCCGGGCACGGCGTTTCCTGCGCGAAGTGGATTCTTCGTCGGTCATGGTCAATGCATCGACACGGTTCGCAGATGGCTTCGAATACGGCCTGGGCGCGGAAATCGGTATCAGCACCGACAAACTCCATGCGCGGGGCCCGGTGGGGCTGGAGGGACTGACCACGCAGAAGTTTATCGTACTGGGTGATGGACATATCCGCACCTGAGATGTCTGTGCTGCTCGGCTGCGCACCGGTGCAGGCGCCGTCTGCCGGCAGACAACGGCCCATCGATGACCTTGCGAACCCATGATCGGCGTTTTCGGCGGGACCTTCGACCCCGTTCACTTTGGCCATCTTCGTTGTGCACTGGAAATTCTTGAGCGCCTCGGACTGGACGAAGTACGGATGATCCCCTGCGGCGCTCCCCCGCACCGCGACCAGCCCGTTGCGACGGCGGCGCGGCGCTCGCAAATGCTGGCGGTTGCGCTGGCGGATGAACCGCGGCTGAAACTCGATACGCGGGAGCTCGAGCGCGCCGGACCCTCCTACATGGTCGATACCCTCGCCAGCTTGCGCGCCGAGGTGGACGCTACGCCGGTGTGCCTGATCCTGGGTGGTGATGCATTCAGCGCTCTGCCCGGCTGGAGCCGCTGGCAACAGCTCATCGGGCTGGCGCATCTCATTGTGATGCGACGTCCGGGATGGGAGCCACCGGCGGGTGATGCGCTCGGCGCGCTGGTTGCAAGCCACCGCATCACTGATGCCGGCCTGTTGCGATCACGACCCGCCGGTTACCTGATGTTCTGTGAGGTTACGCAGCTGGAGATATCGGCGAGCGGCGTGCGCGCGATCCTCGCAGCGGGTCTGAGCCCGCGTTATCTGCTTCCCGAGACGGTTCTGCAGCTGATCTACCGGGAACAGTTGTACTGCAACTGAACGGGTCGGGTCTTACTGTCCCGGCCGAGGAAAGCAAAACGAATGACAGACAAGTTGATGTCGGCTGCGGATCTTGCCAGATTGGTGGTGCAGTCCCTGGAGGACCTCAAGGCGCAGGATGTTCGGGTGCTGGATGTCACCGCGCTGACATCCATCATGGATGTCATGGTGGTCGCCAGCGGTACGTCCAACCGCCACGTCAAGGCGCTGTCGGACAGCGTGCTCGAGGCGGCCAAGGCCGCCGGCGTCCGGCCGATCGGCGTGGAGGGTGACGCCACCAGCGACTGGATCCTGGTCGATCTCGGCGACGTTGTGGTGCATGTCATGCTGCCGCGTACCCGCAGTTTCTACAATCTCGAGAAGCTCTGGTCAGTGGGTGAGGCGCCAGTGTCCCTGGCGGGCGACGAGGCGGGCTAGCGGATGGCGGGCAGGCATTTTCCCCCGCACGCAGCCATTGCGAGGTGATGCCGTGCGGTTGCATCTCATTGCGGTGGGGAACCGGATGCCCGCCTGGGTGTCGGATGGCTATCGGGACTATGCGCGCCGCATGCCGCCTGAGTGCCGTCTGGAACTCACGGAGATTGCGCCCGGCAAACGCTCAGCCAAGGCCGATGTCGCGCGTATTTTGGATGCTGAGGGCAAACGGATGCTGGCGGCTCTGCCTTCAGGATGCCGCGTGATCGCGCTTGAAGTCGACGGCAAGTCCTGGGATACCCGGCTGCTGGCAAAGCGCCTGGGCGAATGGTTGCAGGCCGGGCAGGATATCGCCCTGCTGGTCGGCGGTCCGGAAGGGCTGTCTTCGGCATGCCGCGAGCGGGCGGAGCTATGCTGGTCATTGTCCCCCCTGACGTTCCCGCACCCTCTGGTGCGGGTTGTGCTTGCCGAACAGTTGTACCGCGCATGGACACTGCTGTCCGGCCATCCGTATCACCGCAGCTAGAGCTTTTTCAATCTGATGATGACGGATATGATGGCCACGGAATCCACGGAAAAACACGGAAAGAGCCAACACTCATTAGAATTTTTTCCGTGTCCTTCCGTGGATTCCCTGGCGATAAACAAGAATGCCAGCACTCAGCCCAATTTGTCAGTATCCATCATTATCAAGTTGAAAGCGTACTAGCCGCTTCCGGGTCCCAGGATGCGTGTGCGGCGGCGACGGATTTTGCGCGGGCGGACAGGCATATGACGGAATTCGCTATCTATCTGGCCTCGGCATCGCCGCGGCGCCAGACGCTGCTCACCCAGATCGATGTGCGTTTTCAGCAGGTCGAAGTAGCGGTCGATGAGAGCCGCCAGGGCGGCGAGTCGCCGGCAGACTATGTCTGTCGCCTGGCGCTGGAGAAGGCGCGGGCGGGCATGGCAAAGCGGCCCGCCGGTGACACCCGGCCGGTGCTGGGAGCTGATACCATCGTGATGGCCGGTGACGAGGTGTTGGGAAAACCCCGTGACCGGGACCACGGGCTGCACATGCTGGCGCTGCTTTCCGGCAGGACGCATGCGGTCCTGAGCGCCGTCGCCGTCGTCGCGGAAACCGAGGCGGTATGCTGCAGCGAGAGTTTCGTAACCTTTCGTGAGCTGAACGACACGGAACGGCTTGCCTATTGGGCCAGTGGCGAGCCGGCTGACAAGGCCGGTGCCTATGCGATTCAGGGGCTGGCGGCAGCATTCATAGCGAGGCTCGAAGGCAGTTATTCCGGGGTCATGGGTCTGCCGCTGTTCGAAACGGCGCGCCTGCTTAGCCGCGTCGGCATAGACGTCATGGCGCAGCGACAGCCTCAGGGTATGGAACGGGATGAGTGAAGAGATTCTTGTCAATGTCACACCCCAGGAGACCCGGGTCGCCGTTGTTGAAAACGGCGTTCTCCAGGAGGTATTGATCGAGCGCACCCGCTGTCGGGGTCTGGTGGGGAATATCTACAAGGGTGTTGTCAGCCGTGTCCTGCCCGGCATGCAGGCGGCCTTTGTTGACGTCGGTCTGGAACGCGCGGCATTCCTGCATGTCACCGACATCATGTCGAGCAACGATGATAGCGGTGTTGAGGCAAGGCGCGATGAAGGGATCACCCGCCTGCTGCGCGAAGGACAGGTACTGCTGGTGCAGGTGATCAAGGATCCCCTCGGCACCAAGGGGGCGCGGCTGACAACCCACATCACGATTCCGTCGCGTTACCTCGTGTTCATGCCCGAGGCGGGGAACATCGGTGTTTCGCAAAAGATCGAAAGCGAGGAGGAGAGGCAGCGCGTGAAAGACATCGTGCAGGCAACGCTCGAGGAGCACGAACCGCACGGCTATATTGTGCGCACCGCTGCCGAGGGGGTCAGTGCCGACGCGCTGCGCGCCGACATGCGGTTTCTCAGGAAATTGTGGGAATCGGTTCACGCCAGTGAGGCCACTGCCGGGGCGGGTAGCGTTGTCTATGAGGATCTGCCGCTGGTTCGGCGCGTGCTGCGCGACCTGGTTGGTACCGAGGTCGAGAAGGTGCGCATCGATTCGCGCGAGACCTTCGAAACCGTGAGCAAGTTCGCCGAACAGTTCGTGCCGGAGATACTGGATCAGCTGGAATACTATCCGGGAGAGCGCCCCGTCTTCGATCTCTACGCTGTAGAGGACGAGATCCAGAAGGCCCTGGAGCGCAAGGTGCAGCTCAAGTCGGGCGGCTATCTGATCATCGATCAGACCGAGGCCATGACCACTATCGATGTCAATACCGGCGCCTATGTCGGGCACCGTAACCTGGAAGAGACCATCTTCAAAACCAATCTGGAGGCGGCTCAGGCCATCGCCCGGCAACTGCGTCTGCGAAATCTCGGCGGAATCATTATTATCGATTTCATCGACATGTCGGACGAGGAACACAAGCGTCAGGTGTTGCGCGCACTCGAAAAGAGTCTTGAGCGCGACCATGCCAAGAGTCATATCAGCGAAGTATCCAGTCTCGGGCTCGTCGAGATGACCCGCAAGCGGACACGGGAAAGTCTCGAGCATGTATTGTGTTCGGTATGTCCGACCTGTGGCGGACGCGGTTCGCTGAAGACGCCGGAGACGGTATGCTATGAGATATTCCGCGAGATTCTCAGAGAGGCGCGCCAGTTCGATGCGCAACAGCTGCTGGTGCTGGCCTCACAGGAGGTGGTCGATCTTCTGGTGGATGAGGAATCGACCAGTCTTGCCGAGCTGGAATCGTTCATTGGTAAGGCCATCAGGTTCCAGTCCGAGGTGCTGTACACCCAGGAACAGTTTGATGTTGTGCTGATGTAAACTGGTTGGTCACCGGGCCTGGTCCGGGCAAACTGTCGTTACATTTGCTGTGAATCCCATGAGGCTGGAAGTTGTCTGAGTTGTCCTTGCTGCGCCGGCTGTTGCTGGCGTGCTGGTATCTGGTGACCGCCCTGGCTGTGCTCGGCGCCGTGTTATTGAGCGTTGCGCGGCTCGTGCTGCCGATGATGGACGAGTACCGTGTGCAACTTCAGACCTGGGCCGGCAGCAATATCGGTTATCCGGTTGAAGTCGGCAAACTGAACGTTGCCTGGCGCGGATGGGGTCCCGAGTTGCGGCTGGAGGACTTCACAATGCGGGATGCCGCGGGCAAGACGCTGCTCAGCGCGGAACAGGTCGGCCTGGGCATCAATCTTTTCCGCACCGCCCTGGCCCGGGAAGTGCGGCTGTCGCTCGCGTCAATCGTCGGAACACAGCTTTCCCTGGTGCGGCTTGAGTCGGGCCGGATTGTCCTGGAAGGGATGGAGAAATTCACGCCTGCCGCACACCCGCTCGGCGCCTTTCTCGCGCAACCCCGGTTTGAAATCAAGCACAGCAGTCTGCGTTGGCGTGACCGCAAGGCCGGCGGAGAGGCATGGAGCTTCGGCCGGGTGAAATTTCGCCTGACGAACCATGGCCAACGCCACCACCTGGATTTCAAGGCGGATCTCCCGGCCGTCCTGGGGCGGCAGTTTGAGCTGGCCGCAGATCTGCAGGGCCCGGGCGTCGACATGTCGCGATGGCACGGCCAGGTCTATGTCAACGGTCGTGAACTGCATCTGCAGCCATGGCTGCGCGCATCTTTGCCCGCGGGCGTACTGGCGAGTGCGATTCTCGATGCCGAAGTCTGGATGGACGTGCGCGACGGGCTGGTCGAAAAGGCGACTGCCGCGCTGAGTGTGCATGATCTCGAAGTCTGGTCGGGGCACGGCGATGTGGAACCGTTTTCGATGACTCGTCTGGGGGGCTTTTTGCGCTGGCAGCGGGAAATTACCGGCTGGCGACTGGATGCGGATCCGCTGCTGCTCGAGTTTCCCGGGCGGACCTGGCCAACATCGGGAATCAGTCTGAGGTGGAGCCGCGCCGATGATTCAAGCTACCGTTTCCGGACAGCCATCGACTATCTCGACATCGCTGATGCTGTGCATCTGGCAGAAAATCTGCCGTTTCTGCAGATACCACAAGCGGCGTTGCTCTATGGATTGCACCCGCGTGGTGAGCTGCGTGATCTGCAGGTCGGATTCCAGAAGCAGACGGACAGGCCGGCGCTGGTCCTGGTGCAGGCGGATATAAAAAACCTGGCCACAAACAGTTACGCATCCTGGCCGGGTGTCGCGGGCCTCAGTGGCCACGTCGCAGGCGCAAATGACAGAGGACAGATACGGCTGGCGGGGAATGCGGTAAGCGTGCGTGCCCCGCAGAGCTTTCGCCGCGCCCTGCGCCTCGGCCATGTCAGCGCGGAGGCAAACTGGCAGTTGCACGGGAATCTGCTTCGCATCGATATCCCGCAACTGCACCAGAAGAACACGCACCTGGAGACCCGCACCAGGGTCCGGCTGGACATGCCGGGTGAGGATGCCGGGCCCCTCATCGACGCCTCGGTTGCAGTGCTTGGCGGTGATATGCGCGCCGTCAGACATTACCTGCCGGCACGGATCATGCCGGCAGCAGCGGTACGCTGGCTCGATACCGCGTTCGTCAGCGGACACATCGAATCGGGAGCCCTGCTGCTCCACGGTCCACTCGCGCGTTTTCCCTTCCCCGGCAGGGAGGGCAGATTCGAGGCACGTCTGAACGTGTCCGACGCGATTCTCGACTACCGAGCGGCCTGGCCACGTATCGAGGAACTGGATGCGGAGGTCAGTTTCGTGAACCTCGGCATGCTCGTTCGCGCGGCCTACGGGAAGATACTGGAGACTGAGCTGACGGGTGTCAGTGCCGCAATCGGTGATCTCAAGCATGCCATACTCGACATCGATGGCGGCGCCAGCGGCAGCCTCGCGGAAATGCTGCGCTTTGTCGCGGAAAGCCCGCTGGGCGTTAACTTCGGGCCCACGCTTGCCTCACTCAAGGCCGAGGGCCCCGCTGATCTTGCCCTTAAGCTGACTGTCCCTCTGGCGGGCAAAGTCCGGCAGATCCACGTGGACGGCGAGGTGACCCTTCCCGGGAACCGCCTGGCTATGCCGACTTGGGATCTCGCGCTGGAGGGAATGCGCGGGCTGCTGAACTTCAATGAACAAGGGCTTTTTTGCCGTCAGCTGAATCTGGAGCTGTTCGGTAAGCCGGCGCTGATGGTCATCTCTCAGCTGAGCGAGGGTAAGACACCGGCCACCCGGGTCAGGGTCACCGGCGAGCTGCCACTCATTCGCCGTTTCCGTATCGCCGAGCTGCTGCCGTTCGACGGTATTTCGGGTGAGGCTGCGTGGGACGTCATCCTGGATATTCCACGGCGGGGTCAGGCTGGCGAGCTGGCCGGAGAGATCCGGCTGAGTTCGGACCTCGAAGGTATTGCTATCGACCTTCCGAAACCCTACGCCAAGCGGCCCGAAGAAAGGCGCACGTTCACCCTGCGCACGCAACTGACGGAGGCGCCGCAACGGGCACTGGATTTTCAGTATGCCCGACTGCTCTCCGGTGCACTGGAACTCGACCTCGCCGGCGCGGCAACGGCGCTCAGGCGCGGCGAAATATATCTCGGTGAGGGTGAGGCGAAGCTGCCGGACAAGCCCGGCGTGATCATTACGGGTCGGGTGCCGCAGTTACGCGTGGCGGACTGGCGCGACTGGTTGAGCGGAAGGGCCGGGCAGCGTCCCGCCGGTGCGCCGCGCGCCGAGGGCTATGGCGCGGCACTGCGCCAGCTTGATGTGCGGATCGATGACCTTGACGTATTCAATCGCCATTTTTCGGACCTTGCGTTTGGTGGAGGGCGGGACGATACGGCCTGGGTCTTGTCCGTGAGGGGCCCGGAGGCTACCGGGACGGGGCGTATTCCCTTTGCCGTGACAGTCGACCGGCCGCTGCAGTTCGACTTTGAGCAGCTGCGGATTCCGGCCGCCAAAGAACAGCCGAAGGCAAATGGCATGCCGATGGATCCGACCGCGATTCCACCCCTGGCGCTCAACATCAAGGCGCTGGAACTTGACGAACTGGCACTGGGAGAGGCAAGCCTGCGTGTGCTGCCGGAACCGAGTGGGGTGCGCATCGACTCGCTGCAACTGGCGTCAGACTGGATGGCGCTGAAGGCCACCGGTGCCTGGACCCGCGTCAGGGACGGGACGTCCTCGCACTTCCTCATTGAGATCAGCGGCGATGATATTGGCGACATGCTGGAGGAGTTGGGCTATTCAGCGGAAATGAAGGGCGGCAAGACCCACGTCAAGATTGATGTGACCTGGTCCGGAGCGCCGTTCGACCTGGCGTTTGCGAATCTGCAAGGTGAACTCGACCTGAAAGTCGGCGCGGGCCGCCTGGTGGAGGTGGAGCCGGGCGCGGGCCGGCTGTTTGGCCTGTTGAGCCTCAATTCGCTGCAACGCCGACTGACACTCGACTTCAGTGATCTTTTCAAGAAGGGCTATACCTTCGATCGCATCGAAGGCAAGTTTACCCTGGCTAAAGCGAATGCCTACACCAATGACCTGTATATCGAGGGCCCGTCGGCGCGCGTGGAAATCACCGGCCGTGTCGGTCTCGACGCGCACGATTACGATCAGCTGGTTACCGTCGTGCCGAATGTTTCCTCGACACTGCCGATCGCCGGTGCGATTGCCGGCGGGCCTGCGGTCGGTGCCGCCTTACTGCTTGCAGACAAGCTGCTTCCCAGGCAAATGGAAAAGCTTACGAGCTTTTCCCACTATCATTATTCCCTCACTGGCAGCTGGGAGAATCCCCAGTTGACACGCCTGTCGATGCCGAAAGACAAGCCCGATGAGGAAAGGCCGGATTTCTTCAGCACGGAAGAAGACGGTTAGTCGTCGCCTGATGAGGCCCTGATGCCGACTATGATATGCTTAGCGACCATGTTGAGCCGATTCAACCCTGTGTTCCCGCGGATGGTAATGTGTTCGGCGCACGCCGGTGAGCTGCACGCCCGGTCGCTCGTGCCCGTCATGTCGTCCGGGCCACCCGGGATGGCGCGCGAGTCTGTTGGCGCACGCCGGCCTGGTCTCGAGCGGTATGCCCCGGGGCGCCACGCATCCGAGAGGCCTTCAGCATGGCGATAGTCGCCTGTGTACAGATGGCGTCCGGACCGAATGTGGGCGCCAACCTGTTTGAGGTCGAGCGGCTGATCTATGAAGCGGGCCGGCTGGGTGCGCAGCTGGTGGTGCTTCCGGAAAATTTCGCCATTATGGGCATGTCGGAATCCGACAAGGTGGCGGTTCGGGAGGCGCAGGGCGAGGGACCGATTCAGGATTTTCTTTCGCAACAGGCGCGCAAACATGGGGTCTGGCTGGTGGGCGGGACCGTGCCTCTGGTGGCCGACAACGGTGACAAGGTGCGGGCGTCCTGTCTGTTGTACAACGCCGCGGGCGAACAGGTTGCGCGTTATGACAAGATCCATCTCTTCGATGTGGAACTTCCAGACTCGGACGACAGATATACCGAGTCAGAAACGATCGAGGCCGGCAGCGCGATCGTCGTGGCCGACAGTCCCTTCGGGCGCATCGGGCTCGCGGTCTGTTATGATCTGCGCTTTCCTGAGCTGATGCGTGCCATGCTCGATAAAGGCATGCAGGTGCTTGCCGTGCCATCGGCCTTCACAGCGATTACCGGCAAGGCGCACTGGGAGTATCTGGTTCGGGCCCGGGCGATTGAGAATCTGTGCTTTGTGCTGGCTGCTGCGCAGGGCGGCTATCATATCAACGGTCGCGAGACGCATGGCGATTCCATGATCGTCGATCCGTGGGGCACTGTTCTCGATCGTTTGCCGCGTGGTTCGGGTCTGATCTGTGCCAACCTCGATCTCGAGCGCGTCGCGGCAACACGCCGCCAGTTTCCCTGCATTGAGCACCGGCGTTTGAAGTGCCAGTAAGTCGCAGGGCGCGGGGCGGCAGGCAGAAATGTACAGGCTGTACGCCGGGTGGCCTTGCAAAGACCGCCGCCTACGCTCGGCACGTTCCAGGAAAGTCGTGTGTCATTTTTCGTGGTGAAGCTGCCTTATGAATGATTCCAATGAGCAGAGTACCAGCAGTCTCGAGCTTGCCGAACAGCGCTTGCTGGAGCCGGCGGGCATCGGTGAGAACGAGCTTAACCAGGTACTGGACCGGATGCTGGGGCATGCCGTTGATGGTGGCGATCTGTATTTCCAGTCAACCCACTTTGAGTCCTGGGTCCTGGAGGACGGCATTGTTAAGGAGGGCACGCACAATATCGAGCAGGGCGTTGGGGTGCGCGCACTCAGCGACGAAAAAACCGGTTTTGCCTACTCTGACGAGATTGTGCTGCCGGCGCTGTTGCAGGCCTCGCAGGCGGCACGGGCAATCGCCCGCAGCGGGCGGCAGGGCAGTATTCAGGCCTGGCAGCCCACGGGGGCGGCCCGTCTGTACCAGCCGCTGGACCCTCTGGGAAGCCTGACAGCCGACGAGAAGGTTGCGCTGCTCCGCCAGGTCGATGCTGAGGCGCGTCGTCAGGATCCCCGTGTGCAGGAGGTTATTGTCAGCCTTGCAGGGGTACACGAGACCATGCTGGTTGCGGCCAGTGATGGAACCCTCGCCGGAGACGTCCGTCCGCTGGTGCGCCTGAGCATCCATGTGATTGTTGAACAGCAGGGACGGCGTGAGCAGGGCAGCTCGGGCGGGGGCGGCCGCGGCGGCTACAATATCCTGCTGGAAGGCGATTTCGCCTTCGGACACGCACGGGAGGCCGTGCGCCAGGCGCTCCTCAATCTCGATGCAGTTGCGGCCCCGGCCGGAAGCATGACCGTGGTACTGGGCCCCGGCTGGCCCGGCGTGCTGTTGCACGAAGCCATAGGTCACGGGCTGGAAGGAGACTTCAACCGCAAGGGCACATCGGCCTTTGCCGGGCGTATGGGCGAGACCGTCGCATCGCGGCTCTGCACGGTAGTCGATGATGGCACACTGCCCGGACGGCGGGGTTCCCTGAATATCGATGACGAAGGTACCGGAACGCAGTGTACGGTGCTCATCGAAAACGGCATTCTCACGGGTTACATGCAGGACAAGCTGAATGCCCGTCTCATGGGTGTCGCATCAACCGGCAACGGACGCAGGGAGTCCTATGCCCACTTGCCGATGCCGCGCATGACGAATACCTACATGCTGCCCGGGCAGTCGGATCCGGCCGAGATTATCGCGTCGGTTGACAAGGGCCTCTATGCTGCCAACTTTGGCGGCGGCCAGGTGGATATCACATCCGGGAAATTCGTTTTCTCCGCGAGCGAGGCCTATCTGATCGAAAACGGCAGAATTACCCGACCGGTCAAGGGGGCAACGCTGATCGGCAACGGACCGGAAGTGCTGACGCGGGTTTCGATGGTGGGTAACGATCTGCAACTGGATGCCGGCGTCGGTACCTGCGGCAAGGAGGGACAGAGTGTCCCCGTAGGTGTCGGGCAACCGACGCTGCGGATCGACGCACTGACCGTTGGCGGTACGAGCGCCTGATTCCTCACAGGGAGACAGAATTCAGAATCCAGAAGACAGAAGACAGAAGACAGAAGACAGAAGACAGAAGACAGAAGACAGAAGACAGAAGACAGAAGACAGAAGACAGAAGACAGAAGACAG
>WOR8_10006719_pt1 | contig 12587 bp, 12 predicted proteins | sample DeeMarSeWOR38_10_FD_19890 | JGI IMG/M metagenome (IMG submission 19890) | reverse complement strand
CGCTGCGACTGCCGCGACCAGCTCGAAGCCGCACTCAAAATGATTGGCGGGATGGAAAAAGGTATGGTGCTATATCTGCGCCAGGAAGGCCGCGGCATCGGCCTGATCAACAAAATCCGCGCCTACAGCCTGCAAGACCAGGGTTTGGATACGGTCGAGGCCAATATTGCCCTGGGCTTCCGCGATGACGAGCGTGATTATTCCGTTGCAGCCCACATGTTGCACTCGCTCAAGGTCAAATCTATCAACCTGATCACAAACAACCCCAACAAAGTCAACCAGCTCACGCAGTATGGCGTGAATGTGAGCGATCGCATCCCGCACATTATGGAAACCAACGAGCACAACCGCTTCTACCTTGAAACCAAGGCTTCCAAGTCAGGTCATTTCATCGATTTCTCCGGTAAGCCGCATCTGGTCGAGCAAACTGACCGCCCGATATTAGCAGGCATGACCGAGAAACAGATCGAGGCCTTGCAGAAATAAGCTTCTTGTAGAGCGAAGGATGAATTTTATGAAAAATCGTGTGGTTGTAATAACTGGCGCCACTGGAATTCTGGGGCAGCTTGTATCTCGTACTTTTGCCGAACAAGGCGCTTCCCTGACTTTATTGAGCAATAATCAAGACAAGCTGGATTCTTTAGTCCGCGACCTGAACCTGCCCGAAGAACGTATCCTGACCCGTGCCGCGGACCTGCTCGATGCAAACGCGGTTCGGGACTCAGCCGAAGCTGTTTCCGCCAAATTCGGGCGAGTCGATGCCCTGATCCACCTGGTCGGCGGATGGACCGGTGGCAAGACCCTCGCCGAGTCTGACGCGGATGAGTTTAGTTTCATGCTCAACCAGCATGCCTGGACAACCATCCACCTGCTGCGAGCATTTTCACCAAAGTTGGCCGCCAACGGTTGGGGGCGCGTGATTGCAGTATCGTCGCCGTTGGCAACAAACCCGTCCGCGAAAATGGGGCCGTATGCCGTTGGCAAAGCCGCACAAGAGACATTGCTGCTTACCCTGGCAGATGAGTTCGCAGGCACTGGCGTGACCGCCAACGTGATCCAGGTGAAATCCATTGACGTCAAAGGAACAGGTAAAGGCACTTCCCCACAGGAGATCGTCTCGGCGATGCAATACTTGTTTTCGGATGAAGCTGGGAAGATAAACGGGACTCGGTTACCTTTGTTTTGATTTTTAAAGAGAAAAGCGTTTATCTATGAGGGACGCTACTGAACGCAGACAAATACAGATTTTTTCTCGCTTAAATCAGCGTCCAAAAATACCTGTTTCTCAAAAAAGTTGCGACTTCAGCTGAAATCAAGCCTATCGAACTGAAGTATAATGCTCTTAATTGATGGGCTTTTGTTACGAATTAAGCTGCAAAGGAGGCATTCAATGACAGATGAACTGTCAATCACAAGTTCTCAAGCCAAGGACAATGTTGAAGTGACCATATTCCACTTGAGCGGCAGCCTGGATGCTTCCAGTGAGGATGCCTTGTACGATAAAGCCTGTCAGGCCTTTAACAGCGGAGTCAAATTTCTGTTGCTCGATATGGCCAACCTGACACACATCTCCAGCGCGGGATTGCGGGCATTGCACAACATCTTCAAAAAATGTACGCCTGAGGGTGAATTCGAAGCAGCCCGTGAAAGCGGCGAACCCTATAAATCTCCTTATTTTAAATTGGCCGCGGCTTCATCGGAAGTCTACTACGTGCTCAACCTGGCCGGGTTCCTGCACAATATCCCCTTTTATCCATCGGTGGATGAAGCGCTGAAATCCTTCGGCAACTAAACTGCATACAGTAGTAGGGTAGACTGCTAGTCCGTCCTACGCAACGAGCCCTGCCTGTAACGGAAGTTGCAGGCTTCTGATTTAAATACTTGTTTTCGGTATAATCTTCTCCTATGGCAGAACAACAATTTCCTGAACCGACTGTCGGCGTATTCATCTTCAACCCAAAAGGCGAAATCTTGCTGCTTAAGTCACATAAGTGGCCGGGCGCGTACGTTGTCCCTGGCGGGCATGTGGAGCTGGGCGAACGGCTGGAAGAAGCCGCCGTCCGCGAAGCGAAAGAAGAGACCGGGCTGGATATCTACGATCTGGAATTTATCCTATTTCAACAATTCATCTATGAACCCGCTTTCTGGAAACATCGTCACTTCATCTTTTTCGATTTTTCTGCAAAAACAGATAGCACTGATGTGGTGCTGAACGATGAAGCACAGGAATTTGCTTGGATCGAGCCGGGTGATTCATTGGCATTAGAACTGGATACGTATACACGGAATGCGATTGAAGCATATTTGAACAAACGCCAATCTTTAGCGGTAAAGTTTTCTTTTGAATAAATACGCCAACGCAACAAAGTCATAAAGCGCATGGATCGCCATCACAATATACAAATTGCCAGATACCAGATAGATCATGCCAAGATATATCCCCATGATGAAGGCGTAGACCGCATACGCTGTTGAGAGATAATGCAAGAAACCGAAGATCAGGCTGGTGATCAGAATCCCAATCAGCACCCCGGTTCTTTCTATAAGAACGGCTTGCATCCAGCCACGAAAAAAGAGTTCTTCCCCCACCCCAGCAAAGAAAGCGATCAACCCAAAATCAATCAATTTGCATTCTGAAAAGAGTGGCCGCACCTTCTCATCTATTTCAGTTCTAAACTGAACGATTGGCTCCCAGCTTGAACGTTCAACAAGATACAAAGTAGCAAACATTGGAAGACTCAACAGTAGCGCAGTAGCAGTCGCACCCCATGAAACGCTGAATACAGAGCGCAACTCTATTTGGGCAGAACTCATGAGAGCCAGTCCCAAAAAATACAAGCCACCTTCCACAATAGCTGTCAACAGAAGCAGCATTTTTCTATCCATAATTTCTTGGGTTGAATTATTCAATCAACGAATGGTCAGCCAGACCCCCAATAACATCACTCCAATACCGGCCAGGCGAGTCAGGTTGAGTGGTCGCAAGTCTGCGCCAAGGATTCCAAAGTGGTCCAATAAGGCGCCCACAATGAACTGCGACGCAACAAGAATGGTTAGCGTTGTAACCAAGCCAAGACGCGGCGTACTATACCCGATCGTGCCAACGATAATCAGACCGAGCACACCGGCGGACAGGGTATACCAGGGAACACTTCCCCAGGCTGCCAGGTTCCCGCCCCGGTTGACTAGCATCGCAAAAGCAATCAGCAAACCGCCGATCCCATAGGTAATAAACATACTTTCAAGGGTGCCAATTCTCTTATCCATCACCCCCATAAACTGGGCTTGCAAAGTTATCGCGACGCCACCAACAGTGGCAATGATGATTACGGGAAATAGACCGGTCATTGTATTCCTTCCTATCAGAGTTAATGAGTAACTGTGTTTGAGAAAAGATGGATCACAATCACGCCCGATATGATCAAACCCATCCCTATGACGGCGGGCAAGTCCGGGATTTCCTTATAAAAAATTGCGCCGACAATGGCTATCAAAACAATGCCCACCCCAGACCAGATTGCATACGTAACCCCGATTGGGATCGTTCGTAAGACCAGAGTCATGAAGTAAAAAGCTGCCCCATATCCAATGAGCACAACGATGCTGGGAACTAGTTTTGTAAATTCTTCGGATGCTTTTAATGCACTTGTCGCGACCATTTCGGCAAGGATTGCCAATGCCAGATATAGATATGCCATTTATCTCTCTTCTAAAACCTTCATCTAATCCCCTTCGACCATTTCGCGTGCTTGCTCAATATAAGCAAGGCTTTGATGCCGGAAGTAGGTGTTGTACAGGTTGGCGTAATGCCCATCCTGAGAAAGCAGCCCATCGTGATTGCCTTCTTCGATAATGGCGCCATTGTCCATCACGACGATGCGGTCCGCGGCTTTGACGGTGGATAGACGATGCGCAATCAGGATACTGGTGGCGTTTTCGAGAATTAGATTCAGCGCCTGCTGGATCTGCCACTCGGTGAACGGATCGATGCTGGCGGTGGCTTCGTCCAGGATGAAAATAGCCGGCTTCTGGACCAAAACCCGCATCAAGGCTACCAATTGACGCTGCCCCATTGATAGACGGTTGCCACGTTCCCCAACTTCTGTATACAAGCCGTCAGGCAGGGTTTCAAGCCATTCGCCCTCACCTATGCGACCAGCCATTTCAAGCATCTCCGCGTCGGGCACTTCGGGCTTTGCGTAGCGGATGTTATCTGCAACCGTGCCGGAAAACAGGAACGGAACCTGCGAAACAATCCCCAACTGACGACGGTATGCCTGCAAGTCGAATGAGCGCAGGTCGTGTCCGTCAACGGTTAGTTTTCCAGATTGAAACTCGTAAAAGCGTGCTACCAACTTGGCAATCGAAGACTTACCAGCACCGGTATGACCAACAAGGGCTAGATTCTCTCCGGGCTGGATACACAGGTCGAAGTCCGTAAGAACCGGCTCTTTGTCCGTATAACGGAAGTGCAGATTCTCGAAACAGACCAATCCCTCTAAGCGGGGTACATCTATTTTATCCGTCTGAATGACATTCGGGTCTGCATCGATCAAGGCAAAAACGCGTTCGGCAGCTGCCAGTCCCTGCTGGATTTGCGCCCAAAACGCGGACAAGTTCAGGATGGGGAAGAAGAACTGATCCAGGCTCATGATGAACAGGTACCAGGCGCCTGCGGTGACCAGCCCCTGCGTAATACTTAGTCCGCCCACATACACCAGAACCGCTGTGAAGATACCGCCCAGTGCGTTGAGCGTGGGGAAGACCAATGAAAGAATAAACCCACGCTGGATATTGACCCGATAGGATTGCTGGTTGGAAGTATCGAAGGTTTTGAAGATACTCTCTTCCTGGCGGAAGTTCTTGGCAATCGAGATACCGCTGACTGTTTCCTTGATGGCTGCGTTGACATCCGCCATGGCCTGCATACCGCGTTTTGTAACACGCCGCGCCATAGCTCGGAAGCCCAGCGCCACCAGGAAGATGAACGGCACGAAGGCAAACATCAGCAGCGCCATGCGCCATTCTGTACGGACAAGGATAACGCCCAAAATAATAGCCTGGAACATCTGCGCCGAAACGTCGGTAACGATCACTACTAATTGGCCAAAGTCGTTGGTATCGGTAGTGATGCGCGAGACGATGCGCCCGGAAGAGAATTGATCGTAGAAAGAAAGGTCATGTTCGGCAGCGGCATGAAAGGCTTTGGCGCGCAGTTTCAGCACCACATCGCCTACCGAACGCACCACAAGCGCGCGCCGCACCCAGTTCAATCCCCAGATGCCTACTCCTACAAAGAACAGCGCCAGGCCAATTAGCAAAATGATATTGGTTACCGACAGCGTGCCCCCCAGGCTGTCTCCCTGAAAAGCGTCTGCCACCAGATCCACGCCCCGAGATACCACAACTGGCAGCATCGCACCCACGCCTGCAATTGCTACCACCAGGCCCGAAACCAGGCCCAGGCGTTTTTTCTGTGGTTCGAAATATTCCGAAATACGGCCTACTAATTGTCGATCGGTGTATTGCCGGTCGTATTGTTCTGCGTTTAGTCCACCAAAAAAGCCCATTGTTATCTCCGTAGGGGCGATTCGCGAATCGCCCCTACAAGTTATTCTCTAAAAATCCTTGCATATGCTTCTGACGTGCGCATCAGTTCGTTGTGATCACCAACAGCGGCAATGCTGCCATTTTTCAAGACCACGATCAAGTCCGCCCAACGAATCTGCGAAAGGCGGTGCGTAATCAGGAAGGTTGTGCGCCCTCGTGCAGCGTTAGCAACCGCCCGTTGGATCTTGTCCTCGGTAGCCGAGTCAATCGCCGATGTAGAGTCATCCAGGATCAGGATATGCGGATCGGTCAGGAAGGCACGCGCCAGCGCCAGACGTTGGCGTTGTCCGCCGGAAAGCGTGACGCCGCGTTCGCCGATGACCGTTTCAAACCCTTCATCAAAGGATTGGATAAAGTCATGCGCCTGAGCCGATTCTGCTGCCGCTTCTACTTCCCCCAAGCCTGCCCCCGGTTTCCCGAAAGCGATGTTGTCGCTGATAGAGCGTGAGAACAGGAAGATGTCTTGCTCGATCATCGAGATTTGTGAACGCAGGGAAGCCAGATTCCATTCGCGGACATCTATCCCATCTACCAACACCTGTCCCCCGGACACATCGTAGGTGCGGTTTAGGAGCTTGACCAGCGAAGTCTTGCCCGCACCAGTCTGTCCAACGATGGCGACTGTCTGTCCCGGCTTGACTTTGAAGGAGATATTTTCCAGCACACAATCTCCTTCAGTTCCGTGATCAGGATCAGGATAAGTAAATGAAACATCCCGAAATTCGATCTCGCCGCGCATTACACCAGTATAACCAGCAGCGTTCTGATCCAGGTCTGTTTCGCGATTGATCAGCTCAAGGATGCGGCGCGCGCCAGAGAGTCCCAGCGAGATCTGAGTATATGCAAAGGTCGAGGCGAAGGTGGGAAATCCCAGCATCAGCAACAGACCGAAGTATGCCACCACGCCGCCGGTGGTAATAAGTCCGTCACGGAATAGAAACAGGGCATGTACCAGGCCAACTACATAGGTCATGCCTAAGAGCAGGTTGGGCAGGAAGCGCGCCTCGAGGTCACCTTGTCGCACAAAGGCATCGCGCACGCGTCGGGCGTTGGTCACGAAGCGGTCGATCTCAGCATCTTCCTGTGCCGCGCCTTTCATGATCTCCACACCATCAAGCGCTTCGGAGAGATGCGTATTCATTGTCCCGAACGTGCTGCGGACTTCATCCGTTATCGGGGAAAGAGTCTTCAAGTAGTTTGACAAGAAGATGAAATATGCAATTGTAAAGAGAACGGGAGCAAATACCAGCGAAGGATGCAGGAAGTCCCAATTGGAAAAGAGCTCCGGAAATATATCAGGCAAGATGGGAAAGGTGAGCGGCATGATCAGGAACATGAGTGACCCTGCTACCAGGTTGAGCCCCGGGCTGAACATGAAGTTGACTTCGCGCACATCGTTAGTAGCGCGCGCCATAGTATCGCCTACCGGCTGCAGATTGTGAAAAGTCATACTCTTGCCGAGCAGGGAAACATACAATTCATCGCGGATATCGCGCTCGATCTTCTGTGCCATGATCTCCGCGCCGAAGTTCCGGCCAAATTGCAATACGCCGCGTATAACCTGTGACCCGCCCAATAGCAGGGCCAGCGGCAGCAGGATGCTGGTATCCGGGTCAGGCATCAGCATCTGATCAAAGGCATCTCCAACCATGAGTGGCATAACCGCTGCCAGTGCGGCATTCCCAAATGCGCCGATGAGGATCATGATGATGATCGGCCAGTAGCGGGCGGCATGCGAAACGATCCATTTGGCAGCATTGCTGCGGTTGACCGTGTGCTTGCGTTGCAGGGTAAATTCAGCGGGGTGGGAGATTGTGGTCATATGGTTTAATGATACAAGGTGGATATATAGAGAATGATTTTACCCCTAATATGGTTGGGAGAGAAAACCTCCTTCAACGTTTTGTCAAAGGAGGTTTGATGTTCAAGGTTATTTACTTTTTTGCCTGCTCTTCCAACGGTTCAGGTCACGTTCGAGCCTGTTATCATTCCATGTGCCTCGTTGCTGTAACCTGTCAAAGATATCCTCATAGTTCAGCTTTAGTTTCTTACCTTCAAATTTGAATTTATCCTGCCAGGTTGCTTCATCATAATCCCGAATTGATATCTTCTTCCCTTCATACTCAAACTTCTCGTTCCAGGGCTCGATCTCGTATTCGGGAAATTCCTTCAAAATCCAGGGGTCATACCCATCAACACTCTTTACACGTTCAAGCACACTCGCGTGGATTCGGGGATTCCCAATGTTTTTCTGTGCGCTTTCTGGCCACGTTCTTTGTTTACCTGGATAAATTCTTCCTGCGCCTGCACGGGGTGGATGCCATTCATCTGTAGGGTCAGGAGCGATACAAAAATTCCAATATTTTTTCGTGCCAAAATATAGCTTGAGACCATGTTCTACAGCCTTTTGAACCATCCACTCCAGCACAATATCTGACAGCCCCGGTTCCCGGAAGCCACCGCCCACATCTGTGTGTGAGCCGCTAAACCAGACCTGTTCAACTTCCTGGTATTCTTTATTGTATGCATCCCAAATTGTGGGGTGGAACCATTTGCGATCATCGTCAATAGATATTGCTTGATGTGCATTTTTCACGCTCGGATGCAGGGCAAAGTCATGGTAACGGTGTTTCCAACCGGGAATGTAGTTAACGAAGGTGTCAATTACTGCTCCAGGAAAACCCAGAGCTGGTACTGTATCCCAAACTCCCAGGAACTCAATGGAAGCCCATTGATTAGGGTGTTCATGAACAAACTTTTCAGCTTTTTCATTAAGGGGAGTTCCGCGGATGATTGTATCTCGGAAATCCGCCAACCCTTGCAACCCCTGTTTGGTCAGATTTTGAGGAGTCGCTGTACTACTTGTATCTCCTTCTCCACGCCCCCTTTTATAAATCCCATAGGCCCTTTTGATCAACTCAGGTCGAGATTTGGGTAGTACACCAAAATAATGAATAAAGTTTGCCAGGCTTCTTACCGTCGCTGCTCCGCGGCTAAAACCAAACAGGAATATATAGTCACCAGCGTTATAATTTTCATAAATAAATTGATAGCATTGCAAGATGTTCTCTGTGAAGCCCGCCCCAGCAATGCTGCCAATAATCTTGTGCCGGTCCGTGCCAATTCCCTGGTCGTAAAATACGATTTGGCGCTCGGTGCGGTCTTCCAGCATGCGATACAACTTGTAGACGTTCGTATCGCGCCCCTTGCCACCTTCCTGCCCTGTGCCATCTGATAGAACAACAATATTTTTTGGCATAACACCCTTTCAATGTAATATTTTAGGTAAACTTTATCCATTATTACATAGAAAATGTGATACTGCAAGTATGCTTTTAACCAATACAGATGATAGAAACGTATTCCCGCAAATTTCCACCTGGCTTTATTCCAAGGAGAGTGAGCCAGTCACCCGCCCGCGTCCGGTCCGCTTGGCAAGATATGCGCGTTGATCAGCTACTTCTAGCAATACTTCAGCGCTGTCCCCATCTGCAGGGAAATAAGAAATACCGGCGCTGAACATGATCTTCAATGGCGGATCGCCGGGGATTTGCATTGCGCTGACATCATCAAGAAGATGCTGGACCAGCACAGAACCACGCGATTGGTCGACCCCATGGAGGATCAGAACGAATTCGTCGCCTCCAAACCGGAACAACAGGTCTGTTGTCCTTAAATTCTTTTTGACACGCTCAACAAAAGCGACTAAAACCTCGTCGCCGCGCGTGTGTCCATAGGTATCGTTGACGTTCTTGAAATAGTCTATATCGAGAAAGACCAGCGAAAGGTTGTATTGATACCGACGCGCGCGTTCCATTTCTTCTTGCAAACGGGCATCAAAGGCCTGGCGGGAAAGCACTCCGGTCAAATGATCATACAGGCCGGCACTGTAATCGGCCGATTTGACCTCACGCAAGCGTGAACTGAGCAAACGCATGATCTCCACACCAAAGCCAGGAATGAGCGCTAACAGACCTTGAAATTTTTCTTTGCTTAAATATCTTAAGCTTGTGGGGAATATAGCCGCAATACTGGCGGTGCGACGAATATTTTCAAGCAAGGCAATTTCCCCCACCACCTGTCCAGGGTAACGAAAGGTTAATAAATGCGGCTCGTCCAACCTGCCCTGCAAAACAACCAACATCCCTGATGAGACCCAATACATGCCATCACCCAGATCATCCTGCCTGAACAGGATTTCTCCCGCCTGAAGTTCCAATTCGCTACCCGAGGCCTCCATAAATTCTCGGAGGGACGAATTGGCCTGAGAGACAACTCCGGGGGGGTTCGGACGCACAGGTAAATCTTTGTAAACGGTCTGTAATTTCGTCAGGATCTTTGGGGAGAGGAAGTACGCAGCTGGCATGGCTACTTGGATTCTAGCATATTCAGACAAAAAAATGATCTACCCAGTTAAATCTTTCAACCATTTTGCCACTGATTCCACTGATTTCACAGAAATTACCAACCCGAATTACACTTTTGCCCAACCCAGGCCGATGCGGCCACGTTCGGGTTCGATCTTCAGGATTTCGATATCCAGGATGTCACCCACTTTCAGCACCGTGCCAAACGGGATCTGGGATTTGTGCAGCAGCCCATCCTGCTTGACGCCGATATCAACGAACGCTCCAAAATCGACAACATTGCGCACGGTTCCTTTCAAGCTCATGCCTGCTACCAGATCCTCCATCTTTAACACGTCCGAACGCAGGATGGGCGCGGGCGTATCAGCACGCGGATCACGGCCAGGACGCACAAGCTGCTCAAGGATGTCTTTCAGCGTTGGAACACCGCAGCCCAGTTCGGCGGCCAAATCGTCCAGCGAGGTGTTGGCGGTCAGCACTTCGAGAGCAGGTTTTCGCTCGTCGATAACGGAAGCAGTCGACAGTCCGGCACGAGCGAGGATAGCTTCGGCGATAGCGTAGGATTCCGGATGAATAGCGGAAGCGTCTAAGGGGTTGATCCCATCCCGAATCCGCATGAATCCGGCGCTTTGTTCGTAAGCTTTCGGGCCCAGACCGGAGACCTTGCGCAGTTCGTCGCGTGATCTGAAGACGCCTGTAGCGTCACGGTGGGCCACGATGTTGGCGGCTAGCTTGGGGCCGACACCCGCCACGTGAGTGAGCAGGGCCGGGCTGGCTGTGTTGACGTCCACGCCCACGTGATTGACCACGCTCTCGACCACGCCATCGAGGGCATGTGTAAGGGCAGACTGATCGACATCATGCTGATACATCCCCACACCGATGGACTTGGGATCGATCTTGACTAACTCGGCCAGTGGGTTGGAAACCGCGCCTCGGATGGAGACATCTAGGTCGGGGAACTCAGCACGGGCTAAAGAAGATGCACTATAAACGGACGCGCCCGCTTCGTTGACAATCAGATATTTTGTACCTTCGAATTTGTCACGGGTGAGTTCGGCCACCAACTGCTCGGTCTCACGCGAGGCGGTGCCGTTGCCGATGGTGATGAGTGTAACGTGGTGAAGATTGATCATCTCTTCAAGGATGGAGATGGCTTCGTCCCATTTTTTCTGCGGGGGGTGCGGATAAATGGTGCCGGTATCCTGCAGTTTTCCAGTGGGGTCAATGACGGCCACTTTGCTGCCAGTGCGAAAGCCAGGGTCGATGCCCAGCACGGTTTGGCCAGCCAGCGGTGGCTGACCGAGCAGCGCGCGCAGGTTGGTGGCAAAGACCTGGATAGCATGGTTGTCGGACTTTTCGCTCAGTTCGCGGCGCACGTCGCGCTCTATCGAGGGCAGCAGCAAGCGCTCAGCAGAATCCTGGATGGCTTCTTCGAGCTGCTCAGCGAAGGGGCTGATGATGTCTTCTTCGAACTCACTCTGGATGGGGTCAAGCCAATCGCGCTCCGCGATGCGGACGCGCACTTTGAGAACGCCTTCTTTTTCACCGCGCGCAATCGCTAAAACTTGATGCGGTTGCAGTCGGTCAACACGGCCGCTGAATTCATAATAGCTTTCGTAGACGCGCTTTTCATCGGTGGAGTCTTCCACTTTTTCGGCGGTCAAAGTTGCAAATTTGAGCGCCTTCTCGCGCGTGGCAGCGCGCACATTGGCGTTGTCACTGATATTCTCAGCCACGATGTCGCGCGCGCCTTGGAGGGCATCTTCCACGGTGGGGACATCGTCGTTCAGGAACGGCGCGGCGGCTTCTTCGGGAGAACCGTCCAGCGACTGTGTCAGAATCATTTCGGCCAGCGGCTCCAGTCCGCGTTCACGAGCGACCATCGCGCGGGTGCGGCGCTTAGGCTTGTAGGGTGCATACAGGTCTTCAAGCGCGGTCATGGTCTCGGCAGCCTGGATAGCGGCTTTGAGTTCATCGGTCAGTTTGCCCTGCTCATCAATGGACTTCAAAATGGCGGCGCGGCGTTCGTCAATCGCACGCAGGCGGACGATCTCGTCCGCAACGATACGCACCTGCTCGTCGTCGAGTGAGCCGGTCATCTCTTTGCGGTAGCGGGCGACGAACGGGACGGTGTTGCCTTCATCCAGCAGGCGGACGGTAGCGTCTACCTGGGAGGCTTTGGCTTTTACTATGGAAGCAATTTTCTCTGCGTGAGTCATGGCGGCGATTCTACCATGTTGCAGAACATTCATTCGCAGACCTGGTAACTTCTTGATCGAATTCGGGTTTTAGTAAGTAGATTGGCAATTCGGCCAATCCACCTTTTCCAGAAGGAGATTTCAAATGAAAATGCCTAAAACGATCGCTGGTTGGTGCACGGTTTTGTTCTTCCTGGTCTACGGGATCAATGCATTCTTCGCACTTTCCTTCGCCGCTATGCTGCTTGGCATCTTGGCTCTCGGCGCAGCAATCTTTACCTTCATCGGGAAATAAGACCGCTGCATTTTTTCAAACAGCCTCCCGCAGTGGGAGGCTGTTTGGTTATATTCTAGGGGAGGTAATTGCTAACTGTACGGCAGCAAGCTCGGGCGCGGAAAGATCTTAGGC
>WOR8_10005195_pt1 | contig 12592 bp, 7 predicted proteins | sample DeeMarSeWOR38_10_FD_19890 | JGI IMG/M metagenome (IMG submission 19890) | reverse complement strand
GAAGATAAATCCGGAGGTGGCCCCCGTCAGCCCCGAACCCGTGAGCTGGAAAGAAAAATTTGCTTCACTTTTGCCCGTATGGGAACCGCTGCTGATATTTTTGGTCGTTATGGGCGGTATTTATCTCGGTTATTTTACACCGACCGAAGCGGGGGGGGTGGGCGCGACACTGCTTTTTTTGGTGGCGCTCTTGAAACGCAAGTTGCAATGGGCGGCACTTAAAGCAGCATTGCTGGAATCGGTTACCATTTCCGTGATGGTTCTATTTCTGGTCGCCGGCGCCAACGTATTCAGCACGTTTCTGGCGCTTTCCACGATACCCATCCAGGTGTCCACCTGGGTGGTCTCGCTTGAGGTTTCCCGCTACATTATCCTGACAATTGTTATTCTGATTTATCTTTTTCTGGGCTGCTTTCTGGACGCCATCTCGATGATGGTTCTAACCATGCCGGTCATTTTTCCGGTCATCATCAATCTGGGCTTCAATCCGATCTGGTTCGGGGTCATTGCCGTCTTGATGATGGAGGCCGGGCTTCTCACCCCGCCAATGGGGCTCAATGTGTTCACTGTTGCGGGGGTGGCTAAAGACGTGCCTTTGGAATCGATTTACCGTGGTATTCTGCCATTTTTGATTTCCATATTCGTGGTGGTTTTTTTCATTATCCTTTTTCCGAAACTCGCCACATTCCTGCCGAACATGATGCTGATGTAGATCTGTCGTCCATGCAATCGAAAATTTCCCTCAGGAAGCTTGCGAAAAATACTGCTTATTCCCACTCCTGGGATCGATCCCCCAAATTACCGTAGCGATGGTAGGTATGACAGATGCTTTGCTGGCGGTAGTATTGCAATAGCTCGATGCGGCCTTCCATTGTCACCGGACTGCGGGCAATATAAAATCCGGTTTTGGCGGCGGCTTTAAACAGCTGAGGCGGCACACGCTCCGGGGCGGCGAAACGGATGCGGTCTATATCAGGAATTCTGGCGATCAGATCCGCGTCGGTTTCTCTTCGTAACGGGTGCTCGCCGGCCAGGCGCCGACCTTGCCTTGTATCTAAAAACTGCGTCACCGCATTGTGCAACGCCTCCGGTGCACTGATCAACAATTGGCAGCCGGTAATCCGGACCGCCGCGATGCGGGTCAGGGTTTCAAACAGGCTGTCTTTGGCATGGATGCGAACGACCACTTTGCCGACCGGCAGATAGCGCAGGATGTTATCCTGGCCCCGCAGATGAAAATAATCGATCTCCCGGTCAAACACCTGTTCGGCCTGATACAGGTAGCTTTTGATGGCCCTAATCGTTTTTTCGATATCGGATGCCAGTTCATCAAATTTACCCCATGCGAGGTCTTCCCGCCATTGCTGTGCCAGATGGAACAGGCGATGCGAGTGCCGGAGCGGGCCTGCCAGCGGCATCTCGGTTTCATCAAATTCCATAAACTGGGCCACATATGCGGGCCCGCCGGCCTTGAAGCCGGCGCCCAGGGCTGATTTGCCCATACCCCCGAAGGGCTGACGCAGGGTCACCGCGCCGGTTGTGCCCCGGTTGATGTACAGGTTGCCCGCCCTGACCCTGTCTTTCCAGTGAGCCTGCTCGCGGGGATCGAGGCTTTCAATCCCGGAAGTCAGGCCATAGCCGGTTTGGTTGACCATCTCAATGGCGTGGTTCAGATCTTCAGCCCGCATCACCGCCAGCAGGGGACCAAAAAATTCGGTCATGTGGGTGGTGCTGCCCGGTCGAACATCCCATTTGATTCCCGGTGTCCACAGATACGGATTGCCGTCGCTCATTTCAGGCTTCAGGACCCATTTTTCCCCGGTTTCCAGCTGGGTGAGCGCTTTTTTTAAATCCCCGCCGGGCGGGCGGATCAGCGGCCCCATTTTATTTTCAAAATCCCAGGCGGATCCGGTGCGGAAACTGCGAGCCGCATCCACAAGCTGCCTTTTAAACCGGGGATCGTCATAAACTTCTTTCTCCAGGATCAGCAATGATGTGGCCGAGCATTTTTGCCCGCTGTTGCCGAAGGCCGAATATATAACGTTGCCGATGGCCTGGTCGCGATCCGACATGGCGGTGACAATCGTGGCATTTTTGCCGCCGGTTTCAGCGGCCAGAAAAACATCCGGTCGTTGCTTTAATATGCTCAAGCCGGTGTCGGTACCGCCGGTCAGAATAATAAAATCCACATCCGGGTGAGTGACCAATTCACGGCCGGCCGTCGCCCCGGAGCAGGGCAGAAACTGCAACACTCTTTTGGATACCCCTGCACGCCAGAAGCATTGGCACAGTTCCCAGGCCACCAGCACCGCATCCGACGACGGCTTGAAGATCACCGTGTTGCCGGCTGCCAGCGAAGCCACGATACCCCCGCAGGGGATGGCAATCGGAAAATTCCAGGGAGATATCACCACCCCGACACCTTTGCCGCGGCAACCGATGGTCTTGATACGGGCAAAACTGATTGCTGCCCGGGGATAAAATTCGGCAAAATCGATGGCTTCGGAAACTTCCACATCGGATTCGGTAAACACCTTGCCGGTATCGGCGGCGGCAGCCCCGATCAGATCGCCCCGCGCCTTGCGCAGCTGCATGGCCACCTGCGCTAAAATCCGCTGGCGTTCGGCAAAACTTCGGCGGCGCCATCCGTCCGCATCGTTTTTTGCAGTTGTTGCCGCTTTCTTTACATCGGATGCGCTGGCCAGGGCATAGCGGGCCACGATAACATCGGCATTGATTTGAGACGGATCCCGGCTTTCCCGATAATCGCGGTCCGCAAAAATGTCCTGACCGTCAATTACCAGCGGGATGGCGGCGGCGCGGTCCGCCGGTTTCTTTTTCCATTTTTGGCGGATGCTCTCGGCCCATTTACGGTTGGGCGCCAGGGACCAATCGGTGTTGGGTTCGTTTATAAAGTCCGCTGTAAGATCGGAATCCTTTGGCGGCCTGAATGTTTCTTCGAGTCGGTTTTGTCGGCGATGGGGCGTTTGACCCACAGCACTTTTTTGTCGGACCGATTCAGCGAACCGGTCGGCAAGTACCTGCCATTGGCCGGATCGCGTCGTGAGCTGACCGATGTGGCGCAAAAAGTTCTGGCTGCCGGAATTTTCATCCAGGCGCCGTATCAGGTAGGCAATGGCATTGATGAATTGTTCCCGGGTGGCTACCGGTGCATACAGCACGATTTCCTGGCCGGTTTCCTGAATGGCGCGGCGCACATGATCGGCCATGCCTTCGAGCATCTCAAATGAAAAATAGGGCAACACCTTATTCCGCTCAGCTGTCAGATAGGCATAGGCCAGCTCAAACAGATTATGGGAGGCAATCCCCAGGCGTACCGCCTGTATATTTTCAGGCTGCATACCGAAATCGATCATGCGCTTGTAATTGGCATCGGTGAAAAGTTTGTCGTCGTAGGGTGCCAGGGGCCAGTCAAAAAGGGAGGCCTCGACTTTTTCCATTTCCATGTTGGCGCCCTTAACGATGCGGATTTTGACCGGGCTCCCGCCGGCATCCACACGCTGACGGGCCCAGCCCGTAATTTCCTGCAGTATGCCGTATGAATCCGGCAAATAGGCCTGCAAAGCCATCCCGGCGAAATAAGACTTAAATTCCGGCAGATCCAGGGTTCGCATGAAAGCGGCGGCCGTAATCGCCAGATCCCGGTAGTTTTCCATGTCAAGGTTGACAAACTTGGGTATCCGGCGGCCGTCGGACCTGGTGAACGAATGTTCTGCAGCCATGCGATAGAGTTCTGACAGTCGCTCGCTGATGTTGTTCACCGAATACGCAAAGGCCAGGGGCTGAATCTGAGAAAAGATAGCCGAAATTTTAACGGAAATATATTCGATGGCAGGGTTTTGCACATCACGCTGATACTGATCAAGCTGCCTGCGGGCCTCGTTTTCTCCCAGAACCGCTTCCCCCAGGTGGTTGATGTTGACGCGCACGCCTTGGGATTTTTTGTTTTGCAGGTAGGTCTGCAAAGCGTTGGTTTCACCCGCGATGATCGCATGGCTGCTGTCCGCACGCATTTTTTTGATCATTTGCGGTACCGTCAGATCCGGAATAAAGCGCGCCGCACACCTGAAAATTTGCATCAACAGGCGTTCAAACGGTGAAAAAAAATTGGGGATGCCATGCGCGGCGAGCAAATATGTGATCTGATCGGCGACCCGGCGCGGGTTGGCGGACCGGAAGCTTTGATCGATGAGCTGGGTCAGCAGAACCTTATCGGTTGGACGGGCCAGCAGGCGGGCCAGTTGTTTGTACCGTTTTCTTTCCCGCGGTTGCAGTAATTCATTGGCCCGCTTTTGCCAGCTTTCCGCCAGCGCAATGGCCGCTTTGACGATGTCTTCATTATCAGGCATTTTGTCTCTGCAATTCATGGATGATTTTAATTGATTATGAAAACAGTGAAAGTCGGACAGTTTAAACCTAATGCATCCCCGGTCTTTTGTCACGATAGTTTGGGTATGGGGGTCATTCGGTAATGCTATGGGTATTGGTTATGGGGTGTGCTGAAAAAGCAATTGATTTTTAAAAGCGGTCGTAAATCTAAGGAAGGAATTTACACTTCAGCTGGTTCTACCATTTTATCCAACATTTAAAATCCGCAATCCGCAATCTCTGCTACTCACCCAGATAGGCCTCGCGGACCATTTCATTTTTTTCCAGGTTTTCGGCAGTGTCGCTCAGCACCACCGAACCCGACTGCAGCACATAACCCCGGCTGGCCACCTGCAAAGCGATGCGGGCATTTTGCTCAACCAGCAAAATGGTGGTTCCGGCTTCGTGCAGCTGGCTGATGGTCTCAAAGATGTCGTCAACCAGCACCGGTGCCAATCCCATGGAGGGTTCGTCCAGCAGCAGCACTTTCGGCTCGGTCATGAGTGCGCGGCCCATGGCCAGCATCTGTTGCTCACCGCCGGACAGGGTGCCGGCCACCTGTTTGCTGCGCTCCTTGAGGCGCGGGAAGAGCTGCAGCACCCGGTCCAGGTTCTTTTTGTTTTTTTGACTGTCTTTACTGATGAAGGCGCCCATGTCCAGATTTTCCATAACCGTCAGGGTACCGAAAATGCGACGGCCCTCGGGCACCTGGACCACGCCTTTTTCAACAATTTTGTGGGCTTTTAGCTGGGTCAGCTCCTCACCGTTCAAGCGGATCGATCCTTTGCGGGGTTTTAACAGTCCGCTGGTGGTTTTGAGCATGGTGCTTTTGCCCGCACCATTGGCGCCGATGATCGTGACAATTTCGCCTTCTTCGACGTTTACCGACACATCCTTGAGCGCATGGATCTGCCCGTAATAGGTGTGGATCCCTTCAACTTCAAGCATTGCCATAGTGAAATTCCTCCTGATGCATCAACTATGCGGCTGCATCCGCAGCGCTTGCGCCTGTTCCCAGATAGGCCTCGATCACTTTGGGGTTCTTTTGAATTTCAGCGGGTGTGCCCTCGGCGATTTTTTCACCGTAGTCCAGGACGGTGACCGTTTCAGAAATGCCCATCACCACCTTCATCTGATGCTCGATTAAAATGATGGTGATACCGAGCTCATCGCGCAGATGCTGGATAAAGTCCATCATCTCCTGGGTCTCTTTGGGATTCATTCCGGCGGCGGGCTCATCCAGCAACAAAATCTTTGGCTGGGTGGCCAGGGCGCGGGCGATTTCCAGCCGGCGCTGTTCGCCGTAAGGCAGATTTTTAGCCAGCAGCTCGCCTTTGCCGGCAAGATTGACAAAGCGCAGCAGGCGGCTGCTTTCTTCATCGGCCTTTTTCTCCTCATTGCGGGTACCGGGGGTTCCGATGACGATTCCCAAGAAACGCGCTTTCAGATGGCTATGCAGGCCCACCAGAATGTTTTCCATTGCCGTCAGGGCGGGAAACAGCCGAATATTCTGATAGGTTCGTGCAATCCCCAGACGCACAATCTGGTCTGGCAACAATCCCACCAGGGAGTGACCCGCCAAATCGATTTCGCCGAATTCGGGCTTGTAAAAACCCGTGATGCAATTAAACAGAGTCGTTTTGCCGGCACCGTTGGGCCCGATAACGCTGTGGATGCTGTTTTCCTTGACTTCCAGATCCAGATTGTCAATGGCAACCAGACCGCCAAATTGCTTGGTGAGACTTTTTGTTGTCAAAATTGCCATGTGTTCCTCCTAACCGCTTGCGGGGGCGGCTTCGGCCGCCTCTGTCCCGATTTCATCTTCTGCGATGTGAAGCTCGCGCCGCCGCTTGACATCCGGCCACAATCCTTCGGGTTTCAACAGCATCATGGCAACCAGCGCAGCACCGTATACCAGCAGGCGGTACTCGGCAAATTCCCGCAGAAGTTCCGGCAAACCCACCAGCGCGAAGGCCCCCACAATGACGCCGGGGATACTGCCCATGCCGCCGACGATGATCAAACAGATGATGTTGATGGAAACGATAACGTTGAAGCTATGGGGATAGACCGAGCCGATCTTGGTGGCAAAAATGGCGCCGCTCAGAGCCGAAAAACCGGCGCCGGTGGCAAAGGCCATCAGTTTGGTGGCCACCAGATTAATGCCCATAGCCTGGGCCACATCCTCATCTTCGCGCACGGCCATCCAGGCTCTGCCCAGGCGGGAATCCCGCAGCCGCCAGGAAATAAAGCCCACCAGCAAACAGCCGGCCAGAATAAGATAATAGACCTGCTGCGGTGTGGTAAACGTGTAGCCGGCGATACTGATATTGGGAATCTGGCCGATGCCCTGGGCACCGCCGATCCAGGGCCGGAGCCAGTCCGACAGGACCAGAATCCGAATAATTTCACCAAATCCCAGGGTGGCGATGGCCAGGTAATCGCCGCGCATTTTCAGCACCGGAACCCCCAGCAGCACTCCGGAAAGGATGCCCGCGGCAATCACGAAGGGCAGGGCCGTCCAGAAGCCCAGACTGAAAAATCCCAGTTCCGGAGAGGTCAAAATGGCGACCACGTAAGAGCCCACGGCGAAAAAAGCCACATAGCCCAGGTCCAGCAAACCGGCAAAACCCACAACGATATTCAGACCCAGCCCCAGGAGCACATATAAGCCCACGATGGTCAGGACCTCACTGAGAAACAGCCCCAGGATTTTCGGCAAAACCAGCAGGATAAAGGCAATCACCAGCATGGTAACGAGCTTTAGCGTACGCTGCTGACCGGTGGGCAACGCTTCCACTTTGGTTTTAACCGTGCCACCTTTACGGGCCCATGCAAAAACCAGCGCTGCAATCAAAACGAACAGCCCGATCGCACCTTTGAGTGACAGGCCATTGGCGGCGAATAAAAATAAATTTATCTTGGCCAGCGGGCCCCAGAGGGAGATGACCGGGCGGAGCATGTCCTGCAGTACGCCGGCAATGACAACAGCACTCAAAGCTGTAATGATCGTTTTGCGGATCAAGGCTGGAGCCAGAAACAGCATGCCGGCGGCAAGACCGCTTAGAGCGCCACTCAACAGCACCAGCGGGATGCCCAGCTTGGGTCCCAGATAAAAGGTCAAAATTTGATACAGCACCGGTGAGGCATTGATAAACACCATCCGCAGGTTGATGGTCTTGCCGATGGCGACCAGCAGCGCGATGCCGGCAGCGGTTATGACTCCGGTGAGGATGGCGGCACCGATAGCTGTTGCCGCCTGCTCACGACCGGCTTTTTTGGCTGCCAGGTAGCTGAGGAATATGGCAGTCAGCAGCAACAATGTGTTGCCCATGGTCACGACTTGATAAATAATGTCGCGCTTGTTAAAGGCTTCGACCATGCCGATCAGAGAGAGCATGACTGCCGTGAGGGCTCCAATCAGCCCGATATTGGCCGCATATCGCCAGGGAGATTGATCCTGATTCATTTTGTCAAAAACGTCCTTTCTGACATCAAGATAATTTTAACTGAATGTTACAAAATCCCGGTAGTTGACAGACACAATCCAGTAATTAAGCTTTTTTAACCGCCAGCCGTTCACCCAGAATCCCGGTCGGGCGGAAAATCAGCACCATGACCAGCATGGTGAAAGCAATGGCGTCTTTTAGCTGATAGGGTGCCACAATACCCAATCCGTCGAGAAACAAACTGGGGCCGACGGATTCGACCAGACCCAGGAAGATGCCGCCCAGCATAGCGCCCGGGATGTTGCCGATGCCCCCTAAAACCGCTGCGGTAAAAGCCTTGATGCCGGGGATGAAACCCATGAAAAAATGCACCTGCTTGAACATAATGGCATACAACACCCCGGCTGCACCGGCAGCGGCGCCTCCGACAACAAAGGTCATGGAAATCATCTTGTCCACGTCGATGCCCATCAGGGCGGAGGCTTCTTTGTCCTCGGAAACCGACCGGATGGCCTTGCCGATACGGCTCTTCATGACAAAGGAATACAGGGCATACATCAGCACGATGGCGGCTACGATGACGACGGCTTGAAATTTGAGAATACGGATACCGCCGATCATCCAGTGGCCTTCCAGCATCGCGATGTCCGGGTAAGCCTGGAAGCTGGAACCGTAAAGCCCCCGAAACAGATATTGCAGAAAAAAGGAAGCGCCGATGGCGGTAATCAGCGGGATCAGCCGTGGCGCACCTCTGAGCGGCCGATAGGCAATCCGTTCCAGAAAAAAGGCAATCGTGACGGATATGGACATGGACACCAGAAAAATGACGGCCAGACACACAATCGGCTGCGCATCCAGAAAGCCGGTGCGGTAAAACCAGGCGGCCACGAAATAGGCCGTGTAGGGCCCGCTCATAAAAACTTCACCGTGGGCGAAGTTGATCATGCGCAGCACGCCGTAAACCATGGTATACCCGGTGGCGATCAGGGCATACACACTGCCCTGGGCTAGGCCGAAGATGATAAAGTCGATCCAGTGTCTGGTGGTATAGGTTCCTTTGATCAGCGTTGAGATCGAGCCCCATATCACCATAAACATCAGCCCGCCACCGATCAGGTACATGACCACGTCGGTGGGTGATATGCGTTCGCGAATTCGTTGCAACATTGTTTTTGTCCCTCTTAGCCTTTACGAGCCTGATGTTTGCCTTGGAGAAAAACACGTTTCGCGCAGCGGAAGATATTGCGTCTTTGGAGGTGCGGCAAACGGGTGGGGAAAGCCCCCATTTTGCGGGTCGAGCCGGGTATTCTGTGAATACCCGGCTCTGATCAAGTCCTAAGAAGCCGGCGCCCGAAGAGGCCGGCTTCTTCGATTCTCATTAATAAGGTTTCCAGTAAGGTTTGGTCGGCATTACACCATTTTTGACGTTGTCCTCTGCAGTCTCATAGACCGCAATTTTCGGATCGGCGCAGTCACCGTACTGGTCACAGTTAATCATGCCGGTCAACCCTTGCATATTTTCAGTGCCCAACAGTGCATCGCGGACCGCTTTGCGGCCGATGTACAGATTGTCGCCTTCTTTGACGGCCACTTTGTCGATGGCTGTGAGAATCATCATGGTGGCGTCATAGGCATGGCCATGGAACGGTGCAATGGGTTTTTCGCCGTATTTTTTCTCATGTTTTGCCAGAAACGCCTGATACCCTCCGGCAAAAGCCCCAAAGTCCGGGCTGGAATGATACATGCCCACGGCGGCCATTCCGGCTGCTTTATAGAAGTCCGGTGAGAACATGCCGTCGGCGCCCATCAGCGCGGTCTTTTCCAGACCGGAGATTTCTTTAGCCTGACGGGTGATGAATCCACCTTCGGCAATGAAGATCGGATAATAAATAATATCCGGTTTGCCGGTGGCGATCTTGGTCAAAACCGGGCGCATGTCGGTATCGTTCGGAGAAACCGCCTCCATGGAGGTGACGGTACCGCCCAATTCCTTAAAGGTTGCGGCAAACACCTGGGCCAGCTGTTCGGCGTAGACGCTGCCGTCATGAATGGTGGCCGCTGTCTTGAAACCCTTTTGCTTTAAGGCAAACTCTGCCGCGATCGCACCCTGCACCTTGTCGTTGTGGCAGGTGCGCGCATAGCCGTCGTAGCCTTCACCGCGATTGGGATCGGTCAGGAACGGAGCCGTATTGGAGGGCGATACGGTTGGAATGCCGGCCTTCCAGAGGATTGGGACACCGGGTTTAGCTGCACTCGAGCAGGTGGAGCCGATGGCCGCAATGATGGTCGGGTCGGCTGCCAGCCGGGTGGCCGCTGCCTGGCCGCCTTCGGCACTGCAGCCGGCATCCTGGCCGGAAAGCTTGAGTGGAAAGCCTTTGATTTGACCCCCGAAATCGTCCATCGCAATTTCAATACCGCGCACCACATCGGTGCCCAGGGATGTGTTTGGACCTGAAATGACAACCCAATAAGCAATGTGGATGGGTTCACCGGGGCCCAGCTTGACGACTCCGATGGGATCCGTCACTTCCGCCTGAACACCAGAGGCGAAGGCGATCATAAATGCAAATGTGACGATCATAATTAGCTTGCGGTTCATTTTCAATCTCCTTTCATTATGATTAACGCTTGATACGTTGAGAGTTCTGTTCGTCTGTAAAGCAATACCTGGACTGCATCACCTCCTTTCAGCGGATGAACGGATGTCTAAAACCATTATCCTATAATCTCAATGGCTTAAAATGTCAAACAATCCTTGTCGATTTTTATGACCGATTTTCCAACATGTTGAAATTAATGCTAAATAAGATTTAGTTGGTGATTGGTCCTCAAACGGTTTGGCGCTTATTTAAACAACATTGAAGCATTAGTCAAGAGCTAATGTTACAAAATGTTAAACCAGCTCACTTTCGCTCAATGCGCGATTATCAAGTATACGCTGCGGAGTAAATATGGAAAGGTCCAGTGATAACGGCTTTTGTAAGATAAGTTCGCTCAAGTAACGGCCTACCGCGGGTCCTTGCTGGAGGCCGTGACCTGAAAAGCCGTTCGCTAGATACAGTCCGTTAAGCTCCGGCCATTGTCCCAGGATGGCATTGCCGTCTAAAGTATTGACGGCATAAAGGCCGCCCCAGCCGCGCACGATTTTAAGCGTATCGAATTTGGGCACAAATTCAGCAAGCTCCGGCCAAAGATCGTTTATAAATCGCTGCTCGTCCCAGCTGAATAAGAATCCGACCGGATCGTCTTGCATCGATTTTCCCAGCAGGATCAATCCGCCCGTTTCAGAACGAAAATACAATCCCGAAGGCAATATGGTCAGGGGCAACGGTTTTTCAAATTTATAGGCGGTGTCGAGTACAAATACCTGGCGCTTGACCGGAACGACCGGAAGCTCGATGCCGGCTGTTTTGGCCACATCGGCCGCCCAGGCCCCGGCGCAGTTGATCACACAGGCGGCCGCAAGCGGCCCCTGGTCTGCCAGTTGCACCCCGGTGACCTGTTTTTTGGCTGTGTTGATAGTGACGACTTGGTCCTTGAAATAGTTGACACCCAATGATCGCGCTTTGGCCCTGTAAGCCATCAAGACCGCATAGGCATCGAAATAGCCGTCATCAGGGCCAAAGGTGCCGCCGACATATGGCTGCGGTTCATACAGTGGATAGTGTTCCTTAATTTGTTGATTCGACCACCATTCGACCCGGCAACCGAGTTGGGTCTGCATTTGCAGCGCCTGCCGGGCGGCTGCTTCGGTCTCGGCTGCCACCAGAAAAAGATTGCCTTCCTGCCGAAAGTAGATTCTGGGCGTCTCACCATTGACAACCATATCTTCTTCAAAGGATTTTAGAATACGGGTCGTGTACTGGGAGATCTGAACGTTTTCTTTTAAACTGAACTGAATGCGTACATTGGCCATCGAAAGGGTGGTAGACGCCTGCGCATAAGTCGGATCGCGCTCAATCACGGCAATCTTCAGCGTTGGATCGGCCGTAATCAGGTAATAAGCTGTGGCACTGCCCATAATGCCGCCACCCACGATGACCACGTCATAAACTTTGTCAGCCTTAGTCAATTTGGCTCCTTGTTTGCTCTGCTTGCAAATGTCGAATTAAAATCCGAAGCATTAAATACGAAATTCGAAACAAAATTTAAATCCAAATGATTGAATGCCCAAAACATTGACTAAAAAAGGAAAAGATTATTGTGTCAATTTCCCATGTTTTGAATTTTTGATTTTGGTCATTCGAATTTATTTCGGATTTCGAGATTCGAATTTCGAATTTAAAGTGGCAACCAGATGCCTATTCCTCGCTCGACAGCCCGCTGGTACAGCAGCGGCGCTACCGCCATGTCATCGATGGCCAGGCCCAGATTGGCGGTCATGGTCCGTTCTTCAGCCGATTGCCGCCCGGGCTTCTGACCACTCGCCAGTTCACCCAAATCGGCATGAATCTCCGGGATATTTTTAAAATATCCCATTTGCTGATAAAGCTGCAGTTGGGCGGTGTCGTCCGTGCAGAATTTGGTCGCTTGCGCCATGGCTGCCGGTTCCCAGTAGGAATCAAAATCCACCAGAGAGGCAAATGCGCCCTCGTCCAGCCAGCCGGCCTTGATGGTGGCATGCGGTGTCCTTAAAATCGGCCCGGCGGTAACAACGATATCACAGCCGCTGACGGCGTCTCTGGGTGTTGCCGCCGGTACAACTTCCAAATCCAGCCGGGAGCGAATATCTTTCGCATACTGTTTGAGCGTCA
>WOR8_10005191_pt1 | contig 12595 bp, 13 predicted proteins | sample DeeMarSeWOR38_10_FD_19890 | JGI IMG/M metagenome (IMG submission 19890) | reverse complement strand
GTGGGTTCTGAGCTACGTGTTCATGGCGATGGGGGCGAGAGAGGAGGGAGGGCTCTCGTCGCTACTGCTCTTCGCTGGGACGCTGGTCCTCGGGGGGTTGGCGGGATACCTGGTTGCTCATAATACGGGGCTCGATTATCAGAGCGTGGGGCCTGCGACTGGGATCCTGAGCTATATCTTCGCGTCGCTGATACTGACGCTGGTGGGGTTCCGGGGGGACCTGTCTGAGGAGATCTCGGCGTTGGCGGGGTACCTCATCGGGAGCGGTGTGGGGGCGAAGCTGTGGGATTACATGTATCCCTACGTGGACGAGGAGGAGCCCGCGGAGCCGGTGGGTGAGTAGGGGCGCGAATGTGGCTGGCAGGGGATAAGGGTTCCAGGGCATGTTCGGGTGTCCATGCGTACATATTTTGACCTGTGTGGGATCCGGTTGGAGGGTTTATAGGGGTCCCTTCGTCGATTGGGCCTTCCTTCAAGGGCGGATGGGTCCCCCTCAGGGGCGGTGTCTCTGGTCTCCTCTCGTTGATAGATGCCCCAGGATTATTTGACTGACGTATTTTTTCGTGGAGCTCCCTATTTTCCTGTATCGAGCTGGGTCTCTGCCTGCTCGTTGAGGATGGGACCGACTTCGGCTGAGTGGTCCCGTGAGAGGCTTAGCCGCAGCATGCTGGGAATTGACCTATGATATGAGCCAGGGTTCAAACATTGGTGAGTTAAGAGTGGGATGTGGAAAAAGGGGATCCTTTCTTGACCTTGGTCCCCTATCCCTTGAGGGGTATGACTATCTCGGGCCTGAGGATCCTCTGGCGGATCTGGGTGGTGCCGTTTATGCTCGCCCGCTCTCCCTCGTGGGATCTCAAGAGGTGGAAGGTTTCGTTCCTCATGGGGTAGACGCCGAAGCCCTCCGTGATTATGAGCACCAGTCCGGCCCTCTCCTCACCGGTCAGCCCCAGGCCGATCTCGTGCCCCAAGAAGTCCGTGAGGTCCTTCTGATCCACGCCACCGGTCACGATGCCGCTGACACCCATCTCGGCCGCCATGCGCAGGGCATCCAGTGTGACCACGGAGCCCCCGACAAGGGTCTTGCCCTTGTGGCTTTCCCTCATCACCTCGGTGGTGAGGGGCTCCCTTGGCTGGTCGACGGCGAAGACCAGCTCGCCGCGCGCCTCGCCACCGACGCCGAAGATTCCGTTGACGAGTGCTCCCTTTGTCTCGACCAGGGCGCCTTCACGGGGGATCACTTCAGTTATCCGTCCGGGTATGTGGGCCCTCACCTCGACGGGGATGGGGTTGCCTCTCACGATGACGCGGCCAACGTTCTTCAGGAAGACCTCGATGAACCCGTCCATGGGTGACCTGCAGGTCTTGGTGAACCGGTCGAAGAAGGACCGGGAGATGGCGATGACCTCGTCCTTTGCCACCGGGTCTCCCTCCTTCTTCAGCATGTACCGCTCCGTCTGCTTCGGTTCGACCCCCAGCTTGGCGAAGACCTTCACCTCCTCCGCCTCGGGGTTCCTGACGGTGCCCCCGGCGATGACGGTCTCGGTGTCTACCAGGTCCCCGACGCCGACGTAAACTTCCCCCTGGGTGGGTATCCTCCTGACCTTCCTGATCAGGGTCTCCTCCTCCAGTTTCACTCCAAAGCGCGACACTGTCATCACCTATGTTTTCGCTTTGTTGGCCACCGTCTTCGGTTTCAAAGAATCCGTCCACACGGAGAGAGCCTCCTTTCTTATCGGCATCTCAATCGGCCTTCCTCGCGCGTCTATGATTACACCGTACTCACCGCCTGTGAATGTGGTTTCCAGACTCCGGCCTCTCCCCACGCCTACGTCGAACTTTTTTGTGGGACTTGCCACGATCCTCGCAGACTCGCGTGCTCCTAGTGGGAGGGTCTTCAGCTCCCCGTAGGTCAGTGTCTCCTCCACTGAGACGCCTCCCGATGTGATCATGCTCACCGTCAAGGCCTCGATCCCCTCCTCTGCTTTGCCTTTGGCCGCTATGCAGGTTCCCAGGTTGCGGAGGCAGGTCTTGGACATAACCTGCAGCGCCGCCTCCCTGTTGATGTCGAGGAGCATGCCTGTGTGAGGTAAAATGCTGGAGACGTCGACGTAGATCTCTGTGACGCCCCAGGGTTGTATGGCGTCGAGGAGCAGTAACGGTGCGATGGCCAGGTTCTCCGGGTCGTTGAAGACGCTCCCCCTGCCGATGACGACCCGGGTCATCTTGAGGTTTAGGATCGAGGGCTCCAAGGCCTGCGCGAACATCATCCCTAGATCCCTCAGCAGGCGTACTCCCTTCAGCCTCGTGGCGTAGTTCCTGTGCTGCTCCAGCCCGAGCCTGATGGCCTCCCTGATTGCCGACTGCTGGACCATCCTCTCCTCATCCGAGAGGGACCTGGGTTGCAGAGCCATTATGTTGCCCACTATGTTGCGAACCTTCCTCTCGGTGATGTCTCTAGGTATCCAGCGTATGATGTTCTCGACCCCGGCCTCCTTCATGATGTTGCCTATCCCGTATGTCAGCCCTATGTCGGCGTTGAGGGACCTGTTGAAGACGCCGTCGTAGACCGAGTAGACATCGGTTGTCGCCCCCCCGACGTCGACCGCGAGGAGATTCACCGCCCTCTCCTGGGCGTAGGCGTATAGGATCTTCCCTATCGCCGCCTGGGTGGGGATTATCTTGCCCTCGACCCACTCGACCAGCTTGTCGTAGCCCGGGGAGTGGACGAGCACGTGCTCCATGTACGAGTCGTAGATCCCCTCCCTTGCAGGTCCGAGGTTCTCGGTCTCGATGAGGGGGCGGACGTTGTCCACAGCCCTCGTGGCGTACCTGTCTTCAGGCAACACTTTCGAGACCTCCTCCCTGATATCTACGTTCCCGGCGTAGACAACAGGCAGCTTGTAGCCCTCTCCGAACCTCGGCTTCACGTCGGCCTCCTCTATCAGACCAGCCATACTCAGGACCTGGATCTCCGCTCCGCCGTCCGTCCCACCGGCGAGGAGGAAGATCTCGGGTTTCAATCTCCTCATTCTCTCGATCATCTTGAAACGGGGTTGGGGATCATTATAGGAGAAGACATCTTGGAGGAGGGCTCCGGCCCCAAGGGCCGCCCTCTGGGCTGACTCCGTGGAGATGTTCCGTATGAGGCCGGCGACGTTCATATAGATACCCCCGCTTGTGCTGCTCGAGCAGAGGAACCTGTGAGCACTCGAGGGCCTTCCGTTTACCCAGAACTCCCTTCCTAGCTTCTGACCGAGGCCTCTGACAGCTTTCTCCACGCCGATGGTCACGTCGAGTTCGGGCGGATCCTCGGTGGTCGGTGTCTCGTTCGTCCCCTTGACTACGTATTCATCTCCAGTTCTCTCTATGAAGGCTGCTTTTGTCTGGTGGCTGTTGACATCTAATATTAGGTAGGACTCTTTCTCTGAGGCCATTTCTTTCACTATTTTTTGAATCTCTAGACTCCGATATAATAATTACGTTTTAATAACCAAATGACGTTTAAATATCTGAACTGTTTTTTACTACTAAATCATGGTGGGCATGATGACGCAAACACCCGATCAGGTAAGGATGCTGAGAGAGATCACCGAGGAAGCCTTTGCGCTACTGGGAGATGAGACCCGGCGGAGGATCATCTTCCTGCTGAGGGACAACGAGTTCACCGTGAAGGAGATCGCCTCAAGGCTAGGCATGACAGCCCAGAACATATACCACCATATCGGGAGGCTCCAAGAGGCTGGACTCGTTAGGGTGATCGACGAGAGGCTGTCAGGGCACCTCATGGAGAGGCTCTACACCGTAACGGCGGACACCTTCATCTATAACGAGGATAAGATGGAGGAGAACGAATATCAGAGCTCATTCGATATCCTGAATGGGCTCAACGAGCTGGGCATCGGGGTCGAGGTTAGTGAGGAGAACGCCGAGAGGCTCTCCGGACTCCACGAGATGAGTGTAAAGATACCCGGTGCACCATCGGTCGAGAACGGTATTTGCACTTACTGCAGCTTCTCTGGCTATTTCATGAAGTTCGGCCCAATGAACCCGATGCTCCTGAGCCGGATACTCCAGTACGCCAACCTGATGGGAATGAACGACGAGGAGTTCGAGGCCTCGCTCGGGGTCATCAAGGAGATGAGAGAGTTCCTTAGTTCAATAAGGATTCGAAGGTAGCCCGACGGATCTCTGGCGCTCGTGTAGAATGAATGTCATTTTAATATCTAGAACCATCAGCTCACTCACCTTCGTCTCGAAGCGTATAATGTCCTTTTCACTCCATACTCTTTTCTTCACATCGCCCCTATCCCTTATCGTGATTTAGGCAGTGCTTGGTTACGACGATTTCAAGGGGGTACATGCCCTGCTCCCCGCGTGTGCCACGGAGGACGCCTACAAGTGGGGGGCGAGGGACACCTTCGACGAGGAGGCGTTCAGGGAGCTCGTGGGCAGGCTCATCGAGGACGGGGTCCATGGCGTCATCACGACGGGATCCACGGGGGAGTGCCACACCCTCCTCTGGGCTGAACAGAAGAAGCTGTTCGAGGCTGTCGTGGACGAGGCTAACGGCCGCGTCCCCGTCCTCACCGGGACTTGGGCCCCAAACACCCGGGAGTCCGTCGAGAAGACGAGGTACGCCGCCGACGTCGGCGCTGACGGGATCATGAACGGCCCGCCCCAGTACGTTGAGCCAACCGTGGAGAACACAATCCAATACTACGCGGACCTCGCAGAGGCGTGCCCCGAGATGGCCATCATGATCTACCACAACCCCGGGGCCTTCAGGGTCACCCTCCCCGTGGAGTCCTTCACCCGGATAGCCGAGGAGATCCCCACCGTCGTCGCGATGAAGGAATCCCTCGCCGACCTCGATAGGATGAGGAAGCTCGCTGAACTTGTGGGGGATAGGATCAACCTCATGACCTACGAGCCCTTCGCCGCCGAGGCCCTGAGGTTCGGGTTCGGGGGCATCTGGTCCGCCCACAGCATTTGCATGGGGCCCGAGCCCGTCCTGAGGCTCTATGACTCTATCGTGAGGGGGGACTGGGAGACCGCCGAGGCCATCTCCAGGGAGTGCATGGAGATCTACGTCAGGTTCTTCGAGAGGATGGGGGGCTTCCAGGTCTTCCTGAAGTACCAGGTGAACGCGATGCACGAGTGCGTCAACACCGCCGGGTACGCTAGGGCCGGTCCCGCGAGGCCTCCGTTCACTCACGTCCCCAACCTGGTCCTCGACTCCTGCAGGATGCACGCTGAGGACTGGAGACAGCTAGTAGAGAGATGGCGCTAGAAAGATTTTCTTCATGCGTCTCGTTATGCCCCATACTCTTTTCTTAACTTCATCGTAACCATATTCTTGATCTTGAATGATTGAATTATCTGTGATCAGAGACCTCGTGGCGATATTTGGTGTGATTGGAGGATTCACATACTATGTTTTGAATTTGATGGAGACCAGACGTAGCCGTCGGATAACTTTGACCACCACTCTGATGCAGCATTTCATGACGAAGGAGGGAAGTCGTGAGATCGCAGACCTCATCTCGATGGAATGGAGCGATCTGGACGACTACAAAAGGAAATACGACCACAGAGTTAATCTTGAGAACTTTTCCATGAGAATAGCGGTGTGGAGGCTATTCGACAGCATCGGGCTTCTCTATCGTAAGGGATTATTGGATTTGGAGACGATCAATTCGGGATCGACTGGGATAATACCGAGTTTGTGGCGCAAGTTCAAGCCGGTGGTTGAGATGTACCGTGAAACAGATTTTCATAGGTCGACATGGGAGAACTGGGAGTATCTGGCTGAGAGGCTTCAGGAGGCGTACCCAGAGACAGTCCCATTTGATACTGGTGACTTTGTCCTTAAGAGAGAGACTGGATCATAAACATTCTGAGAAAAAGTATCTCCCCCATACTCTTTTCTTCACTAGACACTCATCAGAGATTATAACTACTAGCTGATGCCATCATCTCCCGACATGGCACATAGAAAGCAGGGCTACAGGTTCGAGAACGACTGGCCCCCGGAGCATCAAGAATACATTTTTCAGAGTTACAAGGCTGCAGTAACCGTTCCCGTGAACGTGGAGATAGAAGCCGAACACCATGTGCTCAACATGGAGAACGTCAAGCGGATCCTCAGAAACGCCCGAACGATATCGCTAATGGACTGTGGTTGCAGGAGGATGTTTGGGCACTGCGACGCGCCTGTCAACGTCTGTATAGATTTGGACGAGTTCGCGGAGCAGAACATCGCCAGCAGTCTCTCGGGGGCAAGTGGGAACACTTCGGATGAGGCTTATGATGTCAGTCTCTTGGGGGCACGTGAGATCACTTTCGATGAGGCCCTGGAAGTCCTTGAGAAGACCCACGAGGCAGGTCTAGTCCACATGGCATATGGCCACGGAGAGTTCTACGAGCCCGGCGTCATCAACTCCATTTGCAGCTGTTGCTCATGTTGCTGCGGAATACTTGCAGGGATCTTAAGGTTCGGCTTGGCTCCCCACCTGCTTACTTCTCACGCGTTCTCGGTCACTGATGCATCAGCCTGTACGGGCTGTGGTGTATGTGTTGATAGATGCCAGTTCGGCGCAAGGGAGATAGTGGACGGCTCGCTTTCCATCAATCAGGACCTGTGCTTCGGCTGCGGTCTCTGCATCAGCACCTGCCCCACCAATGCGATAACACTAGTCGACAAGTAATCTACCGCCCCCTTTCCTTATCCCCATACCCTTTTCTAAACATCCGACGAATGCTACCCGATGTAGAATGGTTGAGATCACTCTTTCGATTGTGCTGCAGTTAGTCCAGACCATTGGCATTCTGGTGGGCATCGTCTATTACCTGACCATAATGAGGAACACGCAGAGAACCCAGCAGATACAGCTTGAGACTAGGCAAACCCAGCTGTACATGCAGCTGTTCAAGGAGCTCTACACGCCAGAATTCTGGAAACTCTACTTAGACCTATCCAGGATCGAATGGGAGGACGTCGATGACTTTAGACGGAGAATCATCCAGAACGACCCCGAGACGTTTGCTAAGCTCCTCTCCCTCTGGTGGACGTTGGGGGAGATAGGGACGATGCTGTTTAACGGCATGATCGAGCTGTATCAAGTGTTTCAGCTTATAGGCGAGATACCAATTTTGGCTTGGAAGAAGTGGTGGCCTCTGATTGAGAAGCTACGGACGGATTGGGGGTGGAAGTACCCAGAGATCTCGTACGGTCATTTCGACTATCTGGCGCGGAGGATGATGCATGAGTACGATTCAATCTACGAGAATGTTCTGTCCAAGATGAATGAAGACATCCAGAAATGGGATATCAGCCTCAACTAGGACTTTGATTGCATCATTACCTCTTATACAATACTCTTTTCTTAACTTCGACGCGCAAGCAGAACCTCTTCTTCAGAGATCGTTATCGTTTCCTCAAAAGTGACACAACCACAACGATCCAGTACAGGTAGTTTGGCATTGTGAGGAGTGTGCTGATCCAGAATCCCTCCTGAAGATAGAATATTATGGAAAAGCTGATGCCGATGGCCAGCATTAGGCTCCCAATTAAGTTGTACCCGGTGAGCACGTCCCTGTCCTTGTAGGCTGTGCGTATCATTAGGAAGCCTGAGATGAACAGGAAGAAGGATCCTATGTCTAGCATCGTGAACATTGTATTCACCTGTTTCGGGCTATTGCTTATAGTCTTTGACTCTCTCGCGCGATCAGTTAGGAGACGCGCTGGTACAAATCACAACTCATAATCTGGTATTTTCTCGTTACTCATCAGTCCAGACACGCGCACACAAGACACAGTTTCACCTTCTTTGCCCCATACTCTTTTCTTATCATCACTGGATAGGTCCAGGAGCAGACTGAGTAGGTCAATATGGACCCTCAGAGCGCGTAAAATGGCGGCGGGTTCCGGACCTCAACCTTCCTTCAGGGGCACATCGTAGACGTATCGGCGCGTACCGGCGTTTAGCCCGTAGACGAAGACGAACTTCTCGACGCCGTCGTTGACAATCCTGTGCTTCGCCGCCGCGGGTATGTAGATGGCGGTGCCCGGGGTCGCGTCTATCTCCTCCTCGTCCACGGTGACCTTCGCGTTGCCGCTGAGGACGTAGTAGAACTCTGCGTCCTCCGGGTGGTTGTGCAGGTCGAGGACCTTGCCTGGGTCCAGGCTGCCCACCCCCACGCAGAGGTCGTCGGACCCCGTCTCACTCCAGATCAGGCGCTTGTAGTTGAGCCAGTCCCTGGGGTCGTCGTTCCTGTTCCACGGGACGTCCTCGAACCTTACTGCCCTCTTCAACTTACCCATATTCATTCCTCACGCTTGAGCGGTCCTTCTCTCGATATAATTTTTACGTGGACGTGGAGACCTCTCGCCCCCCTCTTCCCCTATGGCGAATGCTAACGGACCGAGCTGAAGTCGGACGATACGCCCAGTATCCTATTCAAGGTTCTCAGCTATCTCGATGCTCGCCTCGATCATCTGCCTCGCCTCGTCCCCCCTCAGGATGTCCTTCCCCGGGGGGCCGAAGGGATGGGACATTATCATCGTCTCCACGTCGAGCCCCAGCAGCCCCCTCAGGGATTCGATGTAGATCTCCTTGTCCATCCTGATGAGGTTCTCCCGGGTGCCGCAGACGCTGTCCGCCGTCAGCAGGAGCTTGCCGTCCTCGTTGTAGAGGCAGACCGCCCCGGGTCTGTGCCCGGGGGTGTGTATGACCTTGAAGGTTCTGTCCCCCAGGGTCACTTCGTCCCCGAGCTTGGCGTCCGCTGTCGGCACCGCCTCCATCTCAAGCTCGTGTATGGCTATTGGCGCCCCCGTCCGCTCCTTGAAGACGGCGTTGCCCATGACGTGGTCGCCGTCTCTGTGGGTGTTTACGATGAGGGACACCTCGTCGAGGCGCCTGCCCTGCTCCAAGATCAGGGGGAACACGAAGTCCTCACCGGTGTTCTCGTAGCCCGTGTCCACCACCCCTATGCTGTCCTCCCCGAACACCAGGACGACGTTGCACGTCCATCCCGACCTCATCTCCTGGCGCACCACGAAGATATCGTTCGCGACCTGCTCACCCATAACAATCACTGCATAATAGGGGTCTTCTAGAGTTAAAAATGGACCGCGAGCCCGAACCTGGCTCAATAGTTATGCATGTGAGGGACCTTCAGCCGTCTCTCGGGCGGTTCCTCCTCACGGCCTCAGGGTTGGTGGAGTCGGCCCCCATGTAGACGCCCCTCTCCCAGACCCGCTTCAATGGGTCCACGACGTTGAGGGACATCCGGCCGATCCTCTCGATCTCTATCTCCACCACCTCGCCGTCCTGGAGGGCGCCCAGCCCCTCGTGGTTGGTCCCGCAGGAGACGACGTCCCCCGTGTTGAGGGTCATGAACTGGGTCAGGAACTCGATGAGCTCCGGCACCCGGTGCTCCATGTCGTCCGTGCTGTAGTTGTGGCGGAGCTGCCCGTCGTTCCAGAACCTGACGAGGAGGTCGTTGGGCTCCGGTATCTCGTCGGCCGTCGCGATGCAGGGGCCCAGGGGCGCGAAGGTGTCGAAGCTCTTCCCCAGCCAACTCCGGGCTTTCCAGGTCCTGCGCCCCTCCTCCCGGGCGGAGACATCGATGAGACACGTGTAGCCGAAGACCGCGCTCCGCCAGTCCTCTCGGCTGACCTTCTTGGCGGGTCCTTTGATGACGATGGCGAGCTCGGCTTCGTGCATGAAGATCCAGGGCTCGGTGAAATCTGGGAGGGTGATTGTGTCTCCGGGGCCGATGACGGCGTCGGGGCTCTTCAGGAACAGGTTCAGCTCCCGGGGCTCCCTCTGCTGATGCTCCCAGTAGTTGCCGATGCAGGCTAGAATCTTCCCGGGCCTCGGCAGGGGAGGGAGGAGCCCTACCTCCTCCAGCGGGGTGGCGTCACCGGTCTCGGCCAGACTCTCCAGTGCTGGGCGCAGCCCCTCGAAGCCGTCGATGATAGCCTCCATGGTGAGCTGCGGAGTGTATCTAAGCTCAACTGCCCCGGATATATCGACGACGCCCCGATCTGTGAGAAGCCCGGGGAGGGCAGCGCCTCCGTCTACGGCCTTGAATAGAATTAGCCTCATGGTGTCCCTCCCGACGAAGTATGCTTAAAGTTGTTTAAAACCTGATGTGCGCAGTGAAGCTATTCAGCTCCTCCATATCCCCCATACTCTTTTCTTCACTTCACCCGTCGTGCGCACCCACGCACTAGTCCCTCGTCATTCTTCTAAAGACCAGGAGGATGATGACGGAGATGACAGGGAAGACGCTGCATACTAGGAACGCCGTGCGGACTCCGAGGGCGTCGATGAGGTATCCTATCAGCGGAGCGGAGAAGACCTGACCGAGGGCGATGCCCGTGTAGGAGAAGCCGATGCCCTGAGGATGTCCCTCTGCAGCTACACTGGACAGGGCGTGCTGAGCCGGCACCGGGAGGTATCGACCCACGCCGAAGAGGATGAGGAGGATCAGCAGCATCGCGGAGGCGAACTGGCCGACCGCCATGAGAGCCATGGTGAAGGCGAGGCCGAGCTGTGCGCCCACCATGATCAGGGTCTTATCGTACCTGTCCGATGCGACCCCTCCCAGGAGGGACGCCGCGCTGCCGACGGCCTGCATGACCCCGGTCAAGAGACCCGCCCATGCCAGGGTTCCGCCGTAGGCTTCGGTGAGAAACAGGGGGATGAAGTTCTGGACGTTCCCAAGGGACAGGATGGAGATGCCGAGGGTGAGGGTGAGCAGCGGAAGCGTGAAACGGAACTCCGTCTCCTCAGAAGGAGCTGGATGTGCGGATACTGACGGCTGAGCAGGGCCCCTCTCCTCCTCCACGAACCTCCAGAACAGGAAAATGATGCTGAGGCCGACGACAGGGACCACCTGAAGTGTGTAACGCCAGCCCCGCATCGACGCGAGGGCGGCGATGACCATCGTACCGGCCGCGGAGCCGATGAAGCCGCCGACCTGATGATACGAGATGTACTTGGCGCGATGAGCGCTGGGGGCCCTCTGGACCACCATCGCGTAGGTGGCGGGGTGGAAGACGACCTGGCTCAGGGCGAAGAGCGCAGCTATCACCAGGAGGAAGCCGAAGGTCGGGGCGAGGCTGTAGAGAAAGGTGCCCGCGCTGCAGCAGAGCATGCTCGCCACGGAGAGGCGTTTACCCCCGTATCGCTCGACGAGGTACCCTGCGGGGCCCTGAAGGATGCTTATGACGCCGTAGACTGACCCGAGCAGGCCGATCTGGAGTGTGGAGACGTTGAAATCCGCTCGGAGCAGCAGATAGAGCGGCGGCAGGGCCGAGATGTAGACGTGCTGCAGGCTGTGGAGCAAGGCGAGAAGCCCAAGGTCTCTGTTTATTCTGTTCAAGTCGTTGCCCTCAGATCCGAAGGGTGTAAAGTCCCTCAGAGTTAGTATGCCTTGCTTATGAGGCTTCCCCGTATTTATGCGGAACTCACCTAACCCCATACTCTTTTCTGAACTTCATAGTAATCCTACTCACGATCTAAAATGATTGAGCTATCGGTGATCAGGGACCTCGTGGCTATCTTCGGGGTCATAGCGGGGTTCACATACTACTACTTGACGGTGAGCAACGCGAGTAAGGCAAGGAAGATCCAGCTTGTGTCGCGCATTAGGGAGCAGGCGTGGTCTACTGAAGGTATGAAGGCTGCAGTGGAGATTCAGGAGATGTCATGGACAGATCTTGATGACTTCGACGCCAAATATGACTCAACCGTTAACCCTGATAATTTGTCTAAGAGGTTTCTGGTGTGGGGGTTCTTCCAAGAGCTGGGATACCTGTTACACGAGGGGCTGGTCGATAGGGATACGGTCTACAACCTGTTGGGCGGGCATAACTCCCTGCTAATGTGGACCAAGTTCGAGCCTATCATCAAGGAGCAGAGGAAGAAGTACAGAGACCCGAGCTGGTTCAAGTACTTCGAGTACTATGCAGACGAGATGAAGAGGTACCGGGTGAGCCAGGGGATAGAGCCTGAGATCACTGACCCAGATGGGTACGTTAACAGATAGCCTCTTCCCCCGTTACTCTTTTCTTAACTTCTAAGTATTCCAATGTGAGAGATATGGTCGAGTTCACCTACCAGATGGTGCTGAGCACCCTCCAGACGATAGCCCTCATGGTGGGCATTGTCTACTACATCACCATCATGAGGAACCAGCAGAAGACCAGAGAGCTAGCACTCAGAGCCCAGGAACACGCGACCGAGACGAGGCAGACCCAGATATTCATGCAGTTATTCCAACAGCTCAACTCGGAGGAATCAGCGAAATCATGGGCCGAGCTCATCAACATGAAGGTCCCCGACTACGAAGAGTTCCTCCAGAAGTACGACTCAAGCGTCAACCCGGCCCACTACGCCAAACGGATTCACCTCTGGTGGACCTTCAATTGTATAGGGGAGCTTCTCCGCACCGAGACGATCGAGCCTGATCTAGTCCTACGGTTACAGCTGTCACCCATGGTGATCGCCATGTGGGAGAACTGGGGGCCCCTCATCGAGGAGATCAGGGCGAGGGAGAACTTCCCCGAGTACGGCGAGGG
>WOR8_10005188_pt1 | contig 12603 bp, 20 predicted proteins | sample DeeMarSeWOR38_10_FD_19890 | JGI IMG/M metagenome (IMG submission 19890) | reverse complement strand
CCGGGGACCCTGGACAAGTGGAAGATGAGCTACCGGTACCTGAGTGAAATCAACCCCCGCTTCGTCTATGTCTGGGGCGGCGGTTTCGGCTACGGTCCCAAGATTTTCGGCGGTTCCTATGACATCCTGGGGCAGGCCCACGCCGGACTTGCCTCGGTCACCGGTATGCACGAGTTCATGGGCGGCCATGCCACCAAACAGACCAACTGGGTCATTGACTGGCAATCGGGTAACCTGATCACCTGCTCAATCCTGGCGGCCATCCACCATCGGAGAAAGACCGGGCTAGGCACCATGATCGAGTTCTCCCAGGTGCAGGTCCCCACCCGGATGCTCGGACATACCCTCCCCATGTACGGCAAGTTCGGCATCGTCCGCCAGCGCTGGGGTAACTGGGACACCCAACTGGCGGTGCATGGCATCATCCTGTGCGGCAAGTCCGATTTTCCGGATGCCGACAACCCGCAGGATCAGTTCTGTGCGCGCTATGTCATGGTCAGCGCCTTCCAGGATGAGGACTTCAAGGAGCTCTGCGCCATTACCGGCATGAAAGATCTCTACGACAAGTACAAGGCTCACAAGGACCGGGTGGAAGGTGAGGCTCAGGTGGAGATTTATGCCGCTCTCGAGCAGTGGGCATCTGACAAGTCCAGGTCAGAAGTAGCCAAGATCCTGCAAGATGCAGGCCTCCTGGCCGAGCCTGTTCGAAACGACCGCGAGGCTTACGAGAGCCCGCACTACCGGGAGAGAGGCACGGTCCGCTGGCTGGACGATCCCCTCTTCGGTGATATGCTGCTCCATGCCGGCTACAGCTGTGGGTTGATGGAAAAAACCCCGAGAAGGATTAACTGGCATTGGCGTCCGGTTGGTGCGGACAACAAGAAGATCTACCGTGATATGCTCGGCGTTCCGCTCTCACAAATTAAAGAGTGGTATGACAAGGCCTGGATATAAAAGGAGGGACCACTGTGTGTGATATAATCTGGTGCAAAAAAGAAGTTGATGGAAAGGATTGCGACACTATCAACTACCTGGATCCCTACTGTTTCTGGAACTGGGAAGGTACGATCAACTGTGCCGAGTGCGGTACGGTGTACTACATCCACATGATCCAGGGCTTCATGTACAAGGGTCCGGAGGAAAGACCCGGTGAGGAACCCGACACTAGCCCGCTGTATGCAGACAAGCCCTTCGAGGGCTACGCCAATTACAGACCCGGTGTCGAGGGGAGGACCAGACCATACGAGTGCAAGCCCAGATCAGTACTGCTGGGCGTTGCCGACATGGTCAAGTTCAGCATCCGGGGCCGGCCCGTACGCGGCTGGCGTCCACAACCGCCGTCTGCCGGTTTGGCCGGAAGCTTTGGCTTCAACTGGGATATTCAGAAACTCTCGCCCGAGATCTGGGAGGAGTATCAGCAGAAGATGGCGAGAGGCGAAGTCAAGGACTGGTAACTAGAGAAAGGAGTGTCGCATGGCAGAGTTAACGCCTGAAGAATTTCTGGATACCGTACTGGTGCCGGAAAAGCAGAGTGACCATATATGCTGGAACTGCCGAGGCTTGAAGCCTGTTCTCAAGGGCTCCAAGTTTCCGCCCGCAGACATCATCGGTTGGTGCATGAAGATCCATTGGCCCCATTACTGGTGCGTAGCGGACTTCAACGTGGTCAAGAAATGCTATGCCTTTGAAGCGAAAAAGAAAGGCTAGCATGGAAGAAAATGTCCGGCAAGAACTTAATGTCCTCAAGCAGATGATGAATAACTGGAAAAGGGGCTTTTTACTCTGGGCATCCCCGGACGGTGACAACCAGCATGTGCTGCTGGAATTCACCGAAGAGATCCAGGAGCAAATTTACCCTTATGTAACCAGATTGCGTGAGACGCAACATCTCAACGATGCTGAGGCCAAAGAGTTCATGGACTATTGCTACAGCCAGGTTGAGGATCTTCGCGACCAGTTACGTGAAGTGGAAACCGATGAAAGTGAATAAGGAGGTTTAATATGCCTGAAAAATGTCGAGTGGTGGTCTGCGGCTTTGACCCGATGCTGGTGAAAGCATATGCAGCTGCCAATATGAGAGCCTGTTGGTGGCACATACCCGACGCGCTTTTCGAGGATTTTGAGATGAAGCCGGGGATGAAGGTTAACGGTAAGCTGCTCAGAATCTACTCCGGCAAAAGTGGTGAGGAAGAAGCAGCTCCCAATGAAGCGTTTGAGTGGGAGACCGCCAAGGAAACCGGCCGGGTCGTGTTGCTGCCGTCGGATGTGATCAAAAAATACAAGCTCACAGAATTTCATTTCATTGAGATGGAAATTGACAAGATTGATGGCAAGGACGTCCACCCCGGGGAGGAAAAGATAAGCAAGAACTGGTGGCCGGATGACAAGATGAAGCTGGACTACACTCTGGACTACATCGAGTAGCCACCACAAACGTATAATATCAATACCCTCTCCCCGGCCGTCCGAGCTGGAGAAAGGGTGAGTTTAGCAGGCCATGGTGGGGCAGGCGGTGTCTGCCCCACTATTTTTTTGTCTCCTTCTCGTGATCGTGGCATCAGGAGAAGGGGATTTTTTATGGGCTTGAGAATCCTTGCACATTGAGATATTATCCTTAGTCCGATTTCATGAAATAACGCAAGGCAAAGGGAGTGAACATGACAAAGGACAAGAAAGAAGGTGAGAAGTTTGAGTTTCCAGAAGAGCTAGATCCCCTTCAAGAGGGGGTTGTCATTCCGGCCGAACACGAACCGGATCATCCGGGCTGGTTGTCTATCGCAGAGATTATGAAGATTTCTGATCCAGTCTTTGAAAAGAGCATGTTTCTTATTGGCTATCACGAATCCAGTAATGTCTACGTGCTCGCGGGTGATTACCTGACCATCGTGGATCCGGGAAACGATTATACAGTTTTTACTGAGCTGCAAAAATTGGGATTCAACCCTTTGGACATCAAAAAAGTTGTACTCACCCATGGCCACCGTGACCACTGTATGGGCGTATTTGAACTCTTGAGATATCCCCCCATCTATGAACGTAAAGAAATTGAGATTATCAACCACGAAGCTGGTCCCCTAGAGTTTCAAAAAATACTAGAGGAGCAAGGATTCTCCCTGACTCAAGTAAAGGGCGGGGAGACCCTTGAACTGAGCGGCTTTCACTGGGAAGTGATACACACGCCCGGCCATACGATTGACTGTATCTGCCTTTACCACGAGCAGACCAAGACGGCCATTACCGGCGACACCGTGCTGCCCCACGCCATGGCAGATGTGGACAAAAATGCCGGGGGAAGACTTGATCATTACCTGTACGGAGTCAAGCAGTTGCTGAAGAAAGACATTGAAAATATACTCCCCGGACACGGTGTGCCCGTAGCGGGTGACGGCAGAATCGCCGTAGAGCAAACCTACGAGGGCGTGATGATGAAGGTCGCAGAGATCGACCCTGAGTCCAAGACAACCTGGATGGAGGGAGCCACTTTACTGGCTGAAAAGGGGCTCTTGGAAGAGGTTGTGTATTGCTGCGACAAGGAGCTTGCCTTGAGACCGGAAAAACTGTCAACCATGCAGTTGAAGGCCTTCGCCCTCAACGACATGGGTCGGTGTGAAGAGTCTATTGAGATTTTAGACCAGATTCTGGCGAAGGAGGAAGAAAATGTCCACGCCCTCACAGCCAAAGGCCATGCTTTGTTGGGTCTGCAAAAATTCAGCGAGAGCTTGAAATACTTCGATGACGCCCTGGCCATAGATCCGGAGATCAAGGAAGCCCAGGTGTTCAAAGGTATGGCCCTGTACTTCATGGGACAATACGACGAGGCCATGGACATAGAATCCTTCAGGACGGAGTTTATGGATAGATTCAAGGATCAACTTGAAGAGCGCCAGCAACAAGCAAAGCAGGATGATTAGTGAGGAAATCGGTTCCAGCCTTCTGTTAGGAGGGAGGACCAGGCTTTGGAACGACCGATATGTGATGTGAGATAGGCGATATGGGGCGGGTCCAGGTTCAATTCGATAAAGTACACTCAGAGGAGGAGAAACAGATGCAGGATGAGTTCTCGGCACTCTTCGAGTCTGCCAAGGCTCTGGTAACCTATATTGACCAAGAGCATGTTTTTGACAAAGCCGCTGATATGGGATGTGGCGGTTTCGATACCTATCAATCGGACACCTTTTACGATCTCATTGCAGAGGCACGAAAAGCCCTGATTGAAGTTGAAAACGGTCTAGAAAATTCGGGATGATAGATCCGCAAGGCAGAGGAGCATATATGGCAATAGAGGAAATCACCTATGAAGAGTTCATGAAAACGCTCGATAAGATCGAGAAGCGATATTTGTCCGATGAGGAAGGCTTTCCCGAAGGCGCCAAGGAGAAAGGATTGGAGATTTGCAAAAAATTCCGGCGCGAGGTTGAAGAGTCGGGTCCTGAGAACTTTGAATATTACCTCGATACCTTATACGGGCTGCCCCTGCACAAACCTAAGAAACGGAAACGGTAAGTTGAATAGCGATCCTCGTTTTGTTCACGCCATGAAAAAAGAAACACGTGAATATGTTACCTGCGCTCATTGCGGCGCCCGGATACAGCTGGACGAAGCAGTGGACTACAAACACAGGCTTTTATACGGTGAGCACTACCACTGTCAAGAATGTGATCCTGCGGGCAATTGGGATTGCCTGAGCCACGACACCGATCTTGAGGTGCATTGACCAGGCGAATTGACCGCTTTCCTCCTTGGGTCGCTAACGCCCTTCCACTGTCTTTGTTCTGCTTCACCCGGGCCGTACCTCAACAAGCTCAATTTCGAATGTAAGTGTTTTTCCTGCAAGGGGGTCATTTGCGTCTAGTATGACGCTGTCCTCGGTAATGGCCACTATGGTCACCAGCCGTGTTGTCCCATCGCTTAAACGAATGTGTAGCCTCTTGCCTACTTCAAGTTCGAGCTCGGGAGGGGCCTGGTTTCTTTCCATTTTGAGGACAAATTCTGTCTTGTGCTCACCGTAACCATCCTCAGGAGGAACTGAAATAGTCTTTGTCTCTCCTTCATTCATGCCGATTACTGCATTTTGAAAACTCGGCAGTACGCTTTCCTCTCCAATAGTGAACTCAAACGGTTCATCTTCCTCATACGTAGAGCTAAAAACGGTGCCATCCTCCAGGCTTCCGCTATAGTGAACTACCACTCTATCACCTGATTTTGCTTGTGCCACTTTTGCCTCCTTACTTTGCCGATCCCCGGTCTGCTAGCAGCTTTATCCAATATCTGCCGGGAGCACTCGGTTCTCCTCTTTCTCTAGAGAGTTCATAAACCTTCTCTCCAGCAGAAAACTTCTTTCCAACATTCTGTTGCAACCACAATTCCAGCTGGCGAACTTTCCAGCGTTCAAGTTCTTCGAGCTTTTCTTCATATTCGGCTATACAACCATGTACCGACGTATGGAGTTTATGATGTTCTGGTATAGGGCCGAGGAGAGGTTCATGAAACAAGCGTTCAAATGCTCCTCTATGCATTTCCAACAACTCGTCTGCCGCAAGCGGTCTGTTCCACTTACCGCGCCCGTCAACCATCAATGGGTTTAAAATCTTGTCAAATTCTTCGGCGGAGAGGGTTTCCCCAGGGTTCAATATAGGTGGCATGACAAACAATCTATCTAAGAGTGAAAAAGGCGGGAGGTGAATGCGGGAGAACCCACCTATCCGTGAGGCGGCGCGAAAAGGGCGATTTCCAGCGGATGGTCAGCCGCAATCCGGGCTGCCTGGCTCTCTAAATCCTTCAGCCTTTTTTGCAGATATTTCACCTTTGCCTTCAGATACTCGCTGTCAGGATCTGCTCGATAATCCGCCTCGGCATCACGAAGAAGCACCCTGATTTCTAGGTACTCTCTCTCAATTCGCCGGACTTCCTTCTGATAGTTCTGGAACTCTTCCATCTCCCTTGCATCATCATAAAGCCACATGGACATAGCGAACTCCTCATTTTTGTCAGTCCCTTAACCTCGAGAGAGATACTGGCTAATCACGTATTTCTCATAGTCACTGCCTCGCAGTATAACACTAGGGAGTCTAAATGGCGAGTAGGGAAGAGCATAGGATATTTTTCGCTTTGCAAATGGTAGACATTGTGCTAAGCTTCACTATCACACAGAGATAGGCAAGCCAGCATTTCTTTCAGTAGATGGCTATTATCCTTCGTCTATCTATAACAATCTATAACAATCTTAGAGAAGGAGGATTAGACAATGGCAGAGGTTTTTTCCGCGGTACAGGTTGGAGATGAAGTAGTCTGCAGGGATTGCCTCAAGATGGAGGAAATGGTCTCGGCCCAGAGGGGCATAACGGATTCATATTCCGCTGATGATGTAAGGGAAACTGAATACATCTGCAGCCGCTGCAATAAGAAAATCGAGCCTTTTGAGATTAAATTCTAGTATCAAATAAAGGGCCCCCCTGGATGGACTGGGGGCCCTGTGATTACTCTACTTCGGTAAGATCAAAAAGTATTTGGCCTTTTGCCCATCCTTCAATTCGGCTGGGCAGTGTTTTGCCAGTTGGGTGTTTCCTGCCAGTCTCATCAAGCTGACCATAGTTGCAAGTGCGAAGGGCTGCTTATTTCTTTCTTTTATCTTCTACTACATTCCCGGTAGTAAGTGGTGGCCTTCAACATTCATTTTGTTTTATCTTTCTGATTTGTTCTCGACCTTCCTCCCAGCTATTGACCGGAATCAGCATTTCCTGCCCCACCACATACAAGCCAGTTTCGACCTCTAAAACTCTCAGCCCGCCGGAAACATCAATTTCAGCACCGTTTGGGAGTCTGACGATCCACATTTTCTTCAATCCTTTTTGGCCTGGACTCTCTCGTTGACAAGCTAGAGTACAAGACCATGGTAAGGAATGTATCATTTCTGTCCTGTGAAGAGAATAGGGTAGAATAGAAAACAAGGAGAGGAAGATGACCTATAGTGATTGGGCAGAGAAGCTTCGAGTCCTTGCATCTTATCTTCAAGCACTTTTTCCACAATGTCTCATCGAACAGGTGGAGGACCCACTGAGGTGCCAACTCTTCAGGAAACACATATTTCGCATTGAAGATCGTGCTCAGGAGAGCGAACATTTTTTCAGTCTTGATTACGACTACTTACATCACCATACACCGAACGAGATCATAGATTTGTTTGAAAAAAGAAATGTGAAAAACGTTCTGGAGGCCCCTGGGAGAAAGGAGGTCATCATGACAGACGATGGCATAAGAGTGGTTCCTCGAAAAAAACTGTAATCCCTTGTTGCAAAAAGAGCATACTTGCGCCAAAGGGGCAGGATACCGGCTCAAAATGTTTCAGAATCTAACTTTCTGCAAGGATCAATTTCATTATATAGAAGGCATCATCGGCAAGGTCATCTTCATAATCCATGTGAATTGTCTGTATAATCTTGAAACCGAATTTCTCGTATAATTCTATTGCTGGTTTTCTTATTATTTCGACATTCAGGCAGACATCTATAATTTCTTTTTTCTTAAGTATTTCCAGAACTTGCTTGAGTAGGGCTGTGGCTATACCTTTTCGTCTGTGCTCAGGGTGGACAGCCATTTTCATGATAGTAGCTCTGATGTCCCGGGAGCAACAGACCACAATTGAGTAACCCAAGACATCTTGCTCTTCAAAGACTAGAAATATGTCATCTAGTGCCAGTTCGAAGATATGCTGGTCCCACGGCTGTAAGAATGACAGACCCTCTATTTCCACCACTTTGTCAATATCATTCTTGGTGGCGAATCTGGTGCTCATTGGCTCCTCTCCTTTCAATCTAATTGGGTCGGAGCGGAAACCTATTCTCAAGGGCCAGTTTTTCCAGATAGGATGCGGCCACAAAGGAGAAAAAATGTCTTTCTCGCTCGTTTATAATTTTTCAGAGGTGTGGAAACAATATGTGCGAGGAAATACAGGATTAAGGTTTTGTGAACTCGGACCGACTGGAAAATGTAGCTACGTATAACTACAATACTCAGAACGTAGAAAAGATGTCAATGTCAAAAAAGAGAAGTCTGAGCCCGGCAACTAGGCTTTCGAAAGGGCGACAATTTTTATCTATTTGAATTGCAACATTTAAGCAGACAATGCGTGGAGGAGCCGTGGATATTTTAGGTGAGCTTTTTGCGAAACAAATAAAGAGAATTAGGGAAAGAAGGCTCCATATACTTACTGGTCTGAGCGAAAGTGAATTTCTCAACCGGCACATCATGCCTTTAAAGCAATTTCTTGCTGAGAGTGTCAAAGATACCCAGATAGAAGAGACCCATATCCCCATCTTGATTGTTGTACCTGAAAATGCCGTGTCTCTCAGTTACCAACTCGAGAAGGTAAGAGAAAGTATCAACGATATGCAACTGGAGCATATCATCAAGCCCGAGTGGTTCGAGAACGCCGAAGGTGTGTCGACTCCGGACACCCCGTATCTTCTCGTTGATGTGGAAACCGGATACGGTATGAGAAATACACCACCCAAGAAGTGCGTAAAGACCTTCTTGGATCAAGGAAGATTTGCTCTAACTGTTGACGAGGGCATTGCTCTTATAACCCACTTCCCAGAAATTTTGCAGAGCCACTGGATAGATTTGCCAGGCTCCGTGCTCATACATAAATGTGTCGGAGAGGAAGTAATGAAACGCGGTATGCTAAGCTCCTTACCACCTGCTTTTGGTAAGGCAACCTTTGTTCCGACACTCAACTACCTATACTACAATTACTTGAGGCTCTACTATATCTACGAAGTGACCGAAACTCCTTATTCCGGATCAGCCTCTTGCGCGCAACGTTTATCCCTCTGATTGCTCTCCCATTGCATGTATGGTAAGCTCTGCCAACTCCTCATCCCAACCTATTCCCCGGCATACCTCGTAAAAGCGGTCTGGCAGGAGGATTCATTACGCGGTATTGGTAGAGCCCTTTGAGTTGGTATCAGTGGATCTGGCCGGCTATGCTATCAGTAATTTCGTTGCCTTCGCTGGAAAAGGCTCAAGTCCGGAGTGCTTGAAAAAATACCTGCTGTCGGTGACCGGGTGTTTCGGAAGTAAAGAGTGACTGTTGACTTTTGCAGAGCAAAATAAATCGGCCCCGGCCAGGGGAAAAGGCAGGAACCTGTGCTGGATGACATGTGAAGATCTCTGAGAGAACACCTTGCGGTAAGGAGAAAAAAGAATGGGAGATAAGAACAGTGATTTCTTAAGGCAAGCTGTGGAGACACTCCAGAGCCATGAGGTTGAAAACTTCCTGATCATTGCTGAGAATCCACAATCGGAGCGAAAACCGGGCAATGAGTTTCGGGCTGCCTTCGGTGGTAAGCAAAGTGTTATTGTAGCAATGCTCATGGAGGTATTCCAAGGCAAGCAAGACAACCTGAGTTTTATACTGGACGCTTTTGTATCCCTCGGCCATCTTGACAAGACAGGACAACAAGAAGAACTAGAAGAAGTGCTCGAACGGCTCAGGAGAGAATAAGGGTGACAGCAAGGAGAAAAAGGCTAAAGCTGGCGGTTTTCATATCGGGCGGCGGGACCAACCTCCAGGCGATTATTGACCGGATTGAGGCTGGTGCCCTTGATGCGGAGATCGTGTTAGTTGTAAGCAACAATCCGGACGCATACGGGTTGGTCCGGGCCGTAAAGTATGGGATCAGCACGGCGGTCGTGGATTACAGGAATTACAGCAGAAAATCACTACTGAGTATCGATGAGCACATTCTCCCGGCGGAATTTGAAGAGGTTATCAAAGGGCAACGTATTTATGGGAGTTTGCCAGGGGAGGAAATACGGGATAGGCTGGCCAGGTTAGTGCTGGCGGAGAGGGAAATCATCAGAATCTTGGAGCCGAAGAATCCTGATCTCATCTGTCTGGCCGGTTTTATGCGCTTGATCTCACCATATTTTATAAGACACTACAACAAGGAAGACCAGTACGGGATCGTGAATATTCACCCGGCCCTTCTGCCAGCTTTTCCCGGAACCAATGGGTATGGAGATACTTTCGCCTATGGCTGCCGTTTTGGTGGCATAACCATCCATTTTGTCGATGAGGGGGAGGACACCGGACCGATAATCGCGCAGGCAACCTATCCCATCTGGCCGGATGATACCCTGGATTTAGTAAAGAAAAGGGGCCTCGAGCTCGAATATATAATCTACTCCCAGTCTATTCACTGGATAGCCCAGGGGTATTTGCTGGTGGAGAAGGGCGCAGATGGGAGGCCGTGGGTCCGCATCCGAGATCCCAATTACCCGCAGTTCCTTGAGCAACTCACCAGAAAGGCATTTGAAAGGTAATCGGATTTTTTGGGCCATTACCAATAATCGCACGTCCCAGATCTCGGATTTCAGATCGTCCTAGGAAAGGAGGAAGTCGTGGCAAACTACAAAGAAGGGCTAGCCTTCACCTATGTGCAAGGAACCAAGTACTCGCGAGAGAAAGCTCCACGAGACCAACTTGGCGCCATTCCGTCACCAGGGAGGTTTAAAACATACCCTGAGGCGAAACTTTTGCGTTTGTCACAGCCAGATTTCAGTGAGCCCGTTGATCTCTGGCAGTGCCTGGCCAGGAGAAGATCCGAGCGAGATACCACCCAGGACCCACTCACTGGGGAGGAACTAGCAAAAATACTGTGGGCGGCTCAAGGGATAACAGCAAGGGCCGGCATGTATTTGCTCAGAACTGCACCTTCTGCAGGGGCGCTTTATCCTTTCGAGACCTATCTGTACGTTCATAGGGTAGAAGGGTTTTCTCAGGGGATTTATCATTTCAATGTTGCCGAATTCGGCCTAGAAAGGCTGAAGGAGGGCGATTTTAATGGGATCATCACTGCTGCCGGACTCGGTCAGCCCGTGGTTCGGAAGGCAGCCGTGGTTCTTATTTGGACCGCCATGATGCTCAGGTGCATGGAAAAATATCGCGAACGAGCGGTGAGGTATATTCCTATGGATCTAGGCCATGTGTGCCAGAATGTGCAATTGGCAGCCACCGCTCTAGGCCTTGGGTCCTGCCCTATAGGAGCTTTTTACGACGACGAGATGAACGGGCTTATCGATGTGGACGGTGAGGAGGAAACCGTACTCTACATGGTTACGGTGGGAAAGCTGAGAGGATAAGTTTCGCCCGAATACGGAGACAGTAAAGAGGTGTCAACCCAAAATGGAATCTGTCCGATACCGTTTGGACATGCGGTACTTGGCGCACACAAGCTTACCGTTGACGTAACGAACACGCATTCTCTTCCGGCAGCGCATTCCATGGGCAAGAACCATGACGTATTTACATGTCTTGCACAGTTCCGGGACTTTCATTCGTAATCTCCACTCTTTTTACATATCTCTCGCCACGGCAGTACATGGCCAGTGAGAGGATATAAAGTGCAAGAATCGTGCAGAGAAGTGCGCATAGCGCTAGATGGCGAGAGAAGCGGGAAAGGCGAGACAGGCGGGAAATGGATACTTCTATGAAGAGCTGTGTATCTTTTCTCGCGTTTCTCGCTTTGGCCCTTTCTCAATGTTTACCAGCAGTGCCTTTTGCTTAGTGCGCAGCGCACTAGGGGGAGTCCGCCAGGACTTCAATAATAGGTGGGATAAGTGCAGTTGCAAGGTCGGTGCGGGAGCCGCCACCCAGTACCACCTCGAGGCGGCCGTCGGTAACCTCGTCTGCCGTCTTTTTCATGAAGTGGGCAATGTCCACGTAACATCTCTTGCTAAGACCCAAGCTACCGTAATCACCTTTGTGAGTATCAAAGCCGAAGTACCAGAATATGAGGTCCGGTTTGAAATCAGCCACACGAGGGGCGAACTCCTGCACCACCTTATCGGCATAGAGTTGGTCCACATCCCTATCGCTTTTACCCCATGATCCCCAGTAGCCTCCAGGAGAGACAACATCCACCTTGGTGCCGTCGTCTGATGAAGATTCTATGCTGCAAAAGCACACGTGAAGCACATCAGGGTCGTTTTTGAGCAGGTCGCGAGTGCCATCGCCGTGATGGGCATCTGTATCCAGGATGGCAAAACGTTGTACTTTATGAATTTCTCGTAAGTAGGTGATGGTGATCACCACATCATTGAAGCAACAAAAGCCGCCAAAGTAGTTTCTGCCCGAATGATGGCCCCCGGCACCTATGAGGGCAAAAGCGTTATAGAGTTCGCCGGTGCAGATTTTTTCTCCCGCCAAGACCACACCACCTACTGAGTGCCAGGCAGTAGAGCACAGTGGATCGCTCTCTACTCCACGTATGAGATCACGTGTGTGCACCCTGAGGATCCACTCTTCCTCGATAGGAGGGGATTCATAAAGAATTACATTTTCCCGGGCCAGTAGATGGTCAATTGCTTCTGGAAAGTCCTCTAGTCTGGCGCCACGAGTGAGGTAACTTCTTCGGCTGAAGCTGGGATGATAAAAGACGCCTGTTTTTTTCATGAGATCCTCCTGAAAACGGGGTCAAATCTTTACTCTTGACATTTTGACCACTTTCTTACCAATCAAAGTAGCCTCGAGGAGTTAGTCAGTCCAAATGTCAAGAGTAAAGATTTGACCCCATCCGCCTAATCTTCTTCATTATGACCCCT
>WOR8_10005187_pt1 | contig 12604 bp, 6 predicted proteins | sample DeeMarSeWOR38_10_FD_19890 | JGI IMG/M metagenome (IMG submission 19890) | reverse complement strand
GTTTTCAGGCTCGGGACGATTACGGCAAAAAGTACGATACAAAGTGGGACAGGATGAATTTCTCCGCGTGTATCCAGCAGGGCAGTTTCGGGCAGCGCGGCGAGCACGGCATGTTCGAAGCACTATCAAATAAGCTTTTCGAAATGGCAGGTGTGCCCACTTCAAAAACAAACTGGATTCACTTTAGAATTATTGACGAGCGATATGAAGACGGAAATCTAAACGCCGCACATCCACCACTAACCAGCAGCGGGACCCAGTATGACGGCGATTTTTGGGGCGTATATATGACCATTGAGCAGATGGACGGCCGTTTCCTGGATGAACACAACCTGCCGGACGGCAATCTTTATAAGATGGATCAGGCTTATCCGAACGGTTTCGATCAGAACAACCAGGGACCAACAGCCGTCACGGACGGCTCCGACGTTTCGAGCTTCAGAAACAGTTATCAGTCATATTCTTCGGCCGATTGGTGGGGCTCCAATGTCAATCTCGAATCATACTATGGGCTGTATGCAATTTATAATGCTGTCCACCACGGTGATATAACCAGCAAGAACCATTTCTTCTATCAGAATCCCGAGCCGACGACCAACCAGTGGGGCACGAATAACTTATGGTGGCAGCTTGTGTGGGACGTTGACCTTACCTGGACCTGTTACTATGGAAGCATGTCGGATCCATTCAGCCGGAGCGGTGTATTAAATCATCCCGAGATCGATGTCGCCTGTAGGAACCGGGTGCGAGAGATTGTTGACCTCCTGTTCAATTCCGACCAGACAAATCAGTTGATCGATGAATTCGCTGCGGTTATCGACGATCCTGACGGTGGACTTTCCATCGTGGATGCTGATCGTGCCATGTGGGACTACCACTGGGTTGTGGGCAATGGAGCATATCCCCGGTATCTTAATCAAGATCCGTCTTTCAAGGCTGGCCAGGGCCGGTTTTACGAGGAGGCCGGGCAACGGGGATACGCCAGGAGTTTTGAAGGTATGATTCAGGTTATGAAGGATTTTGTAGTCGAGCAGCAGAGCCGAATGAATTCTATCTCCAATGATTCGGCTATTCCACGCACGCCGACTGTGACGGCGACCTGCCCGGCGACTTTTCCGATTAATGCTCTGACGTTCGAAACGAGCCCCTTCAGCGATCCCCAGGGCAGCAATACATTCGCCGCTACCAAATGGCGAATAGCCGAGGTGGCCCCCGGTTCTCAAGTTACAGCTCAAAAAGACAGAATTATCCTGATCAACGACGGTGACCAATGGAAATACTTCAAAGGCACGCGCGAACCTTCATCAGCACAGGGCTCTCCATGGCGACAGGTTTTTTATAACGATTCAAGCTGGCTCAGCGGTAATACTCCGATTGGCTACGGCGAGACATTTATTGTAACTAACTTAAGTGACATGAGAGGCGGATACTCGACTTTGTATTTTCGCAAAAAATTCGAGGTGACAGACCTCGATGCCATAGGGAATCTTGTGCTGGAAGCCATGTACGACGATGGTATTAATATTTGGATCAACGGTGTCCATATAGCATCTGGTAACACGCCATCGGCCGAACTTCCATTTGATGCTACCGTTAGCAACCGTTCGGAAAATCACGGCTTTACTGCTTTTCCCTTGGCCGATCCGGGCAATTATCTTGTCTCCGGCACAAACGTAATCTCTGCACAGGTAATCAATTCTTACCTGTCCAACAGTAGTGATTGTTTCTTTGATATAAGATTGTCAATAGAGATAGACGAAGGAGCCGAACCTCCTGCTACTCCACCGAGTTACAGCAGAGAGCCAGGGAAATACGAGATTGATTCGGTCTGGGAAAGCGAAGAAATAACCGACATTGCTGACAGGTCGATAAAAATACCAGCAAGTGCAGTTAAAGTGGGGCGTACATATAGGGTCCGCAACCGAATGAAGGACAACAGTGGTCGATGGAGCCACTGGTCATATCCTGTTCAGTTTGAAACAAGTGAGCCGATGTCAGCCGGAATCCTGGAGGACCTGCGTATTACCGAAGTAATGTATAATCCAGCAGCCCCACCAGCGGGTGATACCACTGACAATGAAGAATTCGAATTCATCGAATTGAAAAACATCGGCGATGAAAACCTGGATTTGAGTTATGTTTCTTTTGTTAACGGCATTACATTCGATTTCAGTGTCGGTAGTATTATCAGTCTCGGGCCCGGCGAGTTTGTCCTTGTGGTCAGAAATCGTGCTGCATTCTTGTCTCTCTACGGCAATAGTTTATCTAATAGGATAGCGGGCGAATACTCCGGTAAATTATCGAATAACGGCGAGAATATAACACTGGAGGATTACTGGAACGCAACAATTGTGCAATTTGAGTATAACGACGGTCGAGGCTGGCCTTTATCGCCCGATGGCGGCGGCCATTCTCTGGTGCCGCTGGAATCGGCGGTGATAAACGAGCCTGCCGGTACGCTGAACTATGGCGGCAACTGGCGGGCGAGCACTTATATCGGCGGTTCCCCCGGCACGGATGATCCCGAACCTCAAATCACTGTTGTTCTTAACGAAATTATGGCGCATACGGACTATAGTGACCCACAATATCCGCAGCACGATTCCGACGACTGGATAGAACTCTACAATACGATGCCTGCAAGTATCAATCTGAATAACTGGTACCTTAGTGACGACATCGAAGAGCTAAAGAAATGGGCCGTCCCGGCTGTTGAGATTGCCGGCCATTCATACATAAGTTTCGACGAGGTGACAGACTTTCATAATCCAATCAATAGTGGATTCGGTCTAAATAAGGCTGGAGAACAAGTCATTCTTTCATATTTGCCCGGCACGGCCGAGGATCGCATTGTTGATAGCATCAGATTCAAGGGCCAGCTCATAGATGCATCCATAGGCCGTTATCCGGATGGGGATACGTACTGGCTGCAGATGATGCCTTCACGAGATCTGGCCAATGACTATCCAGACCTGAATGTATTAATAGACGAAATAATGTATCATCCGACAAATGATACCGATGCTGAGTTCATTGAGTTATACAATCCTACTGCAAGCCGGATTTATCTGGAAAATCCCGAAGGTGCCTGGCGTCTGGATGGTGCTGTTGATTATATATTCCCACTTGGTACTTCAATGCCGGCCGGCGGCAGGTTGATAGTCGTGGGATTCGATCCTTATACGGAATCCGACCTGTTGGCTGCATTTATCGCCGCATATAGTACGGGCTCGTTAACCGCCGGAGTGGATATAACGGGTCCCTGGTCCGGCAATCTTTCCAATGCAAGTGAAAGACTTTCCCTTGAGATGCCGCAGACCGCAGACCTGCCCGATGATCCGGTTTCCTGGGTGATTGTGGATGAAGTGACTTATGCGGATGTGTCGCCGTGGCCCGATGCTGCAGATGGTACTGGCGATGTCCTGCAAAGAATCTTTGCCGATCAATATCATTCCGGCAACGATCCGGACAATTGGCAGTCGGCTTCACCCACGCCAGGTTACGGCCCTTAGATTTAAGGCAGAAATAATAAGGAAAACAACGAGAAATGCTCAAAAATACAATTATTCGCCTGTTCATTTTGATTTTGATCTTTTGTTTGACCAACTCTGCCCAGGCATCAGAAGTCACACTGGTTATAAACGAGTTCATGGCGGCCAACAACACCTCGATCCAGGATCCTCAGGGACAATATGATGATTGGATTGAGATTTACAACTACGGCAGTAACGCCGTCAATATCAGTGGCATGTACCTGACAGACAATCCGGATTCTCCCACCAAGTGGCAGGTACCGGGTAATAATTCTGCTGCAACGACCATCGCCGGCGGGGGCTTTCTTTTGATATGGGCCGACGACGATACCACCGATACAGGGCTTCACGCTAATTTCAAACTCAGCGCCGATGGTGAGCAGATAGCTTTGTTCGACAGCGATGGTACTACTCTTATAGACAGCATTACATTCCCAAACCAGACTAACGATATATCCTATGGACGTTATCCTGATGGCAGTGATGATTTACGTTTCTTTGGTCTTCCCACTCCTGAAGCGCACAACAGCGACTTGTATTTAGATAAGGTCGCTGATACGAAATTCAGCCATAACCGCGGCTTTTACGATACTCCTTTTTCCGTCACAATAGCGACAGAAACAGAGGGGGCTATCATTTATTATACCACAGACGGGTCTGAGCCATACCAGGTTACGGCACGGGGATTCTCAAGCGGCCAGGTTTACACAGGCCCGATTCCGATCAGCACCACTACGTGCCTGCGGGCCAGGGCGGTAAAGCCGGGTTGGTTACCGACCAACGAAGATACTCACACTTACATTTTCCTTGCTGACGTTATCAGGAGAAGTCATCAGCAGGTACTTAGCGAGGGTTATCCGACTACCTGGTTCGAACCATATGCCGCAGATTACGGCATGGACCCGGAAGTATATAACGATTCTGATTATTCCAGCCTGATGGATGATGCGCTGCTGTCACTCCCGACTGTTTCAGTCGTGACGGATAAAGATAATCTTTTCAGCCACAACAATGATCCCGAGACGGGCGGCATATATATCTATACCGGCCACTCTTCGACAGGCGGACAGGACTGGGAACGGCCCGTTTCAGCAGAGTTCTTTACTCATGATGGTTCAAGAGAATTCCAGCTCAACTGCGGCATTCGCCTTCAGGGCGGTGAGAGTCGCAGGCCGGACAAATGCCCCAAGCATTCGTTCAGTCTTCGATTCAGGGATGAGTACGGCCCGACCAGACTTGACTTTGAGCTGTTTGATGATTGGCCTGTGAATTCTTTCGATACGATTCAGCTTCGCGGATTCTTCAATAATGCATGGACGCACTGGGCGCCGGACCAGCGTCAGCGTACTCAATATATTCGCGACCAGTGGATGCGCGATACGCTTCTTGATATGGGTCATATTGATGCCGGTCAGGGTTTTTACGTGCATCTGTATCTGAACGGTATATATTGGGGTGTATATAACCTGCACGAGCGGCCGGTTGCTTCCCACTATGCAGCTTATAATGGAGGCGACGAAGATAACATCGATGCCATAAACGGCGGCAGAGCCACAGACGGCAACACTTCCGCCTGGAACCGTATGAGAAATATCGCTGCCAGCCGCAATTGGGACGAGATACAGAAGGTCATTAACATAGACAATTTTATCGACTGGACGCTTTTGTGCATATCAGCCGGTAACGTAGATCTGAAAAATGATGGCAACTGGCGGGCGGCCGGCGGCGGCGCGGAAAACAGGCCGTGGCATTTCTATAGCTGGGACAGCGAACACATCCTTGAGGATGTTCGTACAACCGGCACAAGTCCGTCTTCCGATCCGACTGGTATATTTAACTATCTCGACGATATCGAGGAATTCCGTGTACGCTTTGGCGACCGCGTTCATAAGCATCATTTCAATGGCGGCGTCTTAACACCGGAAAATAATATTCAACGCTGGATCTACCGCACAGATGAACTCGACCTGGCCGTAATAGCCGAATCCGCTCGATGGGGAGATTACCGTAGAGACGTACATCGGTATAGCTCTGGCCCATACTACTTATATACAAAAAATGAGTATTGGATTCCCGAGAAAAGCAGATTAATCAATCAATATTTCCCAACTCGAAATAATACTGCCCTTGATTATTTCCGATCTCGGAACTTATACCCGCGAGTAGATGCACCGGTTTTTCACATCAATGGCTCCTATAAGCACGGTGGCGCTATTTGGTTCAATAACAGGCTCTCAATGACAGCTACAACCGGTATAATATTGTACAGCCTCGACGGCTCAGATCCTCGCTTGCCGGGTACAGTACATCAACAGGCAACTACCCTTGTACCCGAAAATGCCGACAAGCGAGTACTTGTCCCGACCGGCACGGTCAGAGGTGACTGGAAAGGCGGTGGTGCTTTCAGCGATCAGTCATGGACAATATGCACAGGCGGCCCAGGGGGCGTCGGATACGAAAGAACCTCCGGTTACGAGCAGCTCATTACCATTGACCTCCAGGACCAGATGTACGGAATAAATACCACCTGTTATATCCGCGTTCCATTTACTTTTAACGGCAATCCCGATGACTACAGCTCTATGACGCTGAACGTTCGTTACGACGATGGTTTTATCGCCTATCTCAACGGTGTCGAGGTGGCCAGAAGCAATTTCAGCGGCACTCCGGACTGGAATTCCAACGCTACTTCCACCCACTCTGATTCGGCCGCCGTTCTGTTCGAGAGCATTGACATTTCAGCTTTTATCGATGATCTTCAGCAGGGCGGCAATATATTAGCTATTCATGGCTTGAACGCATCAACTACAAGCTCAGATTTTCTTATCTCCGCCGAGCTTACTGCAAGTGGAGGTAGCTCAAGTGATAGCGGTATTATGCCCGGTGTAATAGAATATACCGGCCCGATTACCATACCCCACAGCATCCACGTCAAGTCACGGGTATTAAGCGGCAATACGTGGAGCGCGCTGAACGAAGCTGTTTACGCTGTAGGACCCGTAGCGGAGAATCTGCGTATTACAGAGATAATGTATAATCCTCTGGATCCGAACAAGGAATTTATCGAGCTTACAAACATCGGAATTGAAACCATTAATCTGAACCTGGTAAGCTTCTCGAATGGTATCGATTTCACATTCCCGAGCATCGAGCTTGTATCAGGTGAATACATAGTTGTCGTTCAGGACATCACTGCCTTCAAAGCTCGATACGGTACAAATGTCAACATCGCAGGCCAATACTCCGGAAGATTGAACAATGCAGGCGAGAGAATCGAACTCCAGGATGCCATCGGCAGGACAATCCTGAACTTCCGCTATGAAGACGGCTGGCATTCGCTGACCAACGGCGAAGATTTCTCGCTGACTATAATAGATCCAGCTAATAATGACCTGAGCAGTTGGGATGAGAAAGATTCCTGGCGCCCCAGCGCTTATGCAGGCGGCTCGCCCGGACAGGATGACAGCGGGATTTTCCCCGAGCCAGGTGCTATTGTGATTAACGAGGTTCTGGCCCACTCACATGACGAGGCTTCGGACTGGATTGAATTATATAACACTACTGACACATCGATTGATATTGGTGGCTGGTTCCTAAGCGACAGCAAAGATAACCTTTTCAAGTATGAGATTGCCAACGGAACGACAATCGGCCCGAATGGGTACCTCGTTTTATACGAAGACCTTAATTTCGACAACATTAGTGACTCCGGCTGCCACGAGCCTTTTGCTCTCAGTGAGAACGGCGAACAGTTATACCTAAGCTCGGTACAAAACAATGTATTGACGGGTTATCGCAATGTGGAGGATTTTGGCGCCTCTGAAACTGGCGTATCATTCGGACGTTATTACAAATCCAGCACCGGCAACTACAACTTCGTGGCAATGGAAGAGAATACGCCAGGCTTCGCTAATTCGTCTCCGAAAGTCGGCCCCATAGTTATCAGCGAAATCATGTACAATCCCGACTGGCCCAATGGCGGCTCATATACAAATGACCAATATGAATATGTCGAACTGCACAACATTAGTACTGAGCCGGTGACGCTATATCGTGAAGACAAAGCCGAACCGTGGAAGTTCACTGACGGCATCTATTTCACCTTCCCTGCCGATTTGCCGGTGACAATCCCTGCTGGTGGTTATATATTAGTTGTCAAAAAGCCGGAGGCATTTTCATGGCGTTATCCGTCAGTACCCACCGGGATAATTTTCGGCCCCTATGACGATAACCTGAGCAATGCCGGCGAAAACTTGGAGCTTAGTATGCCCGGCGACGTTGACACCGACGGCGTGCATCAATACATCCGAATCGACAGGATCAATTACAGCGATGGCTCTCATCCGGAGAATTGCCCGGGCGACGTTGATCTCTGGCCACCCGAAGCTGACGGCTACGGCATGGCCTTAAGACGGAAAGTACTTACCGATTATGGCAATAATCCTGACAACTGGACTATCGCTGTCCCGTCACCCGGCGAGTAAACGCTAAAACTCAAAATTAATTGTAGCAGACAACCATCTGTCTATCCGGTTGATAGATGGGTTGTCTCATGGCAATTCATAATTTCATTAAGAAAACGCTTTTTTGAATCTTGACCGACATCACAACTCATCTTATGATAGGAACAATTCGGATGAGCGTGTTTTTTAAAATGGAATGAACATGAATAACAAAACAGTAGAAAACAGGTAAGGGGACAAGTAATGATGCGAATAAAATTGCTGACTGCTTTGTTGTGTATTGGGATATTGGCGGGCTGCATGGAGCAACAGAAGAAAATGGAAGCAAATACATTTGGTGACGATCTGAAATTTCTTAAAAAGCACACGGACGTAGTGGTTTTGTCGGACGAGACGGGCGATGGTCAGGTGACCGTTGTGCCGAAGATGCAGGGGCGTGTGATGACCAGCACGGCGGGGGGGCTTGACGGATTCAGCTTCGGCTGGATTAATCGCGAGTTGGTAGCCTCCGGCAAGTTCGTCGAGCATATGAATGTCTTCGGCGGCGAAGACCGCTTCTGGCTCGGTCCCGAGGGCGGACAGTTCTCGATTTTCTTCAAGAATGGCGTGCCGTTCGACCTCGAACACTGGTTCACGCCGGCACCGATTGATATCGAGCCGTTCGAGCTTGTCTCCAAATCCAAAAGTCGTGCCGTCCTGAAAAAGGACATGAAGTTGGAGAACTATTCGCGCACCGTCTTAAACCTTCGGGCCGACCGCGAGGTTAAGATTATCGAGCGGAACGACGCAGTAGAGCTGCTGGGAGTGACACCTGCTCCAGCTATCAAAATGGTGGCCTTCGAATCGACCAACAAGGTGACTAACACCGGCGAGAAGGCATGGGAGAAAGAAACCGGCCTTCTCTCAATCTGGATTCTTGGTATGTTCAATCCATCTCCAGCGACCACTGTTGTGATTCCATTCAAAGCTGGGCCGGAAGATAAACTCGGAGCACAAGTCAACGATGCCTACTTCGGCAAAGTTCCCGCCGACCGGCTGGTTGTCAAAGACGGTGTATTGTTCTTCAGCGGTGACGGGCAATACCGCAGTAAGATCGGCCTTTCGCCTCTGCGAGCCAAGCCGATACTCGGCAGCTACGACGCCGTCAATCAGGTCCTCACAATAGTCCAATACAACAAGCCAAGAGGCACCTTGAGTTATGTCAACTCGATGTGGGAATTGCAGGACGAGCCGTATAAAGGCGACGTTGTCAATTCCTATAACGATGGTCCTCCCGAGCCTGGCGCCGAGCCTCTCGGGCCGTTCTATGAGCTGGAAACTTCATCGCCGGCGGCGGCCTTGAAGCCGGGCGAAACGATCTCGCACGTACATCGCACGTTTCACCTGCAGGGCACGGAAGCAGACCTTAATACGATTGCCATGGCTACGCTTGGAGTCACAATAGAAGAGATTAAATCGGTGTTCTAAAAGTTACCGACTGAAAAGTGAATGAGTCTGACAAATCCATTCAGCAGTTGTGGGATTTGATGGATCCCTGCACACTATGTCCGCGTGAATGTAAAGTCAATCGCAATAAGGGGCAGATTGGCTTTTGTGGCGTCGAAGATATCCCACTTGTTAGCTCCGTCGGCCCTCATTTCGGCGAGGAAAGTGTACTGGTCGGCAGAGGCGGCTCGGGCACGATATTCTTTGCCGGCTGCAATTTGGGCTGTGTGTTCTGCCAGAACTTCGACATCAGCCACCACCGGCACGGCCACCAAGTCACCACCGAGCAATTAGCCCAGTCGATGCTGGAATTGCAATATTACGGCTGCTGCAATATCAATTTTGTCACGCCCACGCACGTGGCGCCTGTGATTGTCGCTGCACTTGAATTGGCCCGAAAAGAAGGCTTAACGCTTCCGACCGTTTACAATACGGGCGGCTACGATTCGGTCGAGACGCTAAAGCTGCTCGAAGGTTTCATGGACATTTACATGCCGGACATGAAATATGCCGATGCAAAAGTCGCCGAGGAGCTTTCAGCCGCTCGGGACTACCCACAGGTCAACCGCGATGCCGTAAAAGAAATGTACAGCCAGGTCGGTGACCTGAAAATCTCCAAAGGCGTAGCCACTCGCGGCTTATTAATCCGCCACCTCGTTCTACCGGAGAACCTTGCCGGCAGTATTGAAATTATCGACTTTTTAGCAGAGCAAATCAGCCCGAAAACAACCATCAATGTCATGAACCAGTACCGCCCGTGCTATAAAGCATCTGCTCATCCGGCAATCAACCGCCGCCCAACCAGCGAAGAAATCCAAACCGTCCGCCGATACGCAATCCAAAAAGGTCTGAATGTACTCGATTAGGAGAATGCAGATAGTCATCATATCCATCTCCAAAAAGATGAACTTTTTAACCAAAAACAATGTATAATAATCATGTTGACTTGACTTACAGTTATTCTTAATCTTCTTTGGAGAACTGGATGAGGTTGCAAAAATTCGTTTTAGTGTCACTGCTGATAAGCTCAGCAGCTTCAGTCCAAGCCGGGGGGCGTTTTGTGTCGAAGCAGACAAGGGATCGTCAACGTGCATTTCAGAAGGCTTTCGACCAGAGCTGTATTGTCGAATTCGAACTTAATTACGATTTCTCTGTGCCGGGAGAAACTCGTAACATAAAGTTCATTGTCCTGGTTCCGAAAAGTATTCCCGGCAGGCAGAATATCTTAAGCACAAGTTACTCGCCCAGACCCTCCAGAATTTTCAACAAAAACTCGAACCGTTACGCCGAGTTCGTTTTCGATAAACCAGGACGGCAGGAAAAAGTAAAGATAAGCATCAAAGTCGAGTTGTTCAGATATGACCTGTTCACCGCGAGAAAGAACCGCGAACCTTACTACCGGCAGAACGAACAGCTTGGGGATTTTCTCAAGCATGAGAAGTACATTGAAAAAAATCACCCTCGAATTCAGGAAATCGCCGACGAAATCGAAGGCGAGACGGAAATAGACATCGTTAAGAACATATACGATTACGTTCTCGACAATATGGAATACAGCATCTTGGGCAGGAAAGAATGGGGAGCTGCCAAAGCTGTTCAGTTCGGAAAAGGCGATTGCACCGAGTACTCGGACCTGTTCGTAGCTCTGTGCAGAGCCAGGAACATCCCAGCCCGCGTGACTTCCGGCTACACCGTCGGATTCGGCAAGGCTTCAACAAGACACAACTGGGCCGAGGTCTATCTGCAAGAGTACGGCTGGGTGCCTTTCGATCCGAGCAATGGCGATATTAGGAATCCCTTAATCCGCGGCAGGGCCTTCAGCAACCTGCGACCTGTGTATATCTATCTTTCCGGCATACGAAATGATGAGCTGCTCGGTAGATATAACTTCGGCGCCTATACATACTGGGGCGACAGAATCAAATTCAAAGATTCAATCGCATTCAAACATTCTCCTCATTGACCCAAGAGGGACGCTGATGAGTAATCTAAAGGGCTTTCAGTGTGTTTATGGTTTATTTCCATTGACATGAAATTCATGACCGATTCTGATTTGGTAATTCAAATGTGTTACTCTTTAGCTCCGTGTTTGCGGAACAGTTCAATATTTTTGTGTCTTTTGTATTTTTTTGCAATATCAATCGGTGACTCGCCTTTATTGTTTGTAGCATTGACGTCAGCGCCATGATCTATCAACCACTCGACAATATCACGATTATCATGCGCGGCCACATTGTGCAAAGGAGTTCGTCTATCATTATCCTTTACATTAATTTCAGCACCCTTGCTGACGAGCAGTTTGATAATAGTATCGTGTTCCATGGAAGTCGCAATGTGCAATGGGGTTTGGCCAAAATTGTTCTTTGCATCGATTGCGGCTCCATTAGCTATGAGGATTTCCACAGTTTTTTCATAATCGCTTCCGAGGAATTGCCAGTAATTTCTTTTGGTTACATCATGTAGTGGCGTAGAACCTTGAGCATCTTTTGTATTTACATTCGCACCATTGGCAATGAGAATTTCAACTACCTCTGGGTGACGTTCATAAGAAGCTAAGTGTAGAGGTGTACGATTTTTTATAAACACCTTAGAGCCTATATAAGTGTAAGGTCACGACTAAGTGCATCTTGCGGTATTATTTGAAAAGTTGATAATTCGCTCATGGTTTAATTGGAGATAAATCAATCATGAGCAATGAACAGAAAAATTCGAGTAACCGGGATCGGCAGTTCTGGCAGAAAACTATAGAGACCTGGCAAAACAGCGGTATGTCTATTAGAAAATTCTGCAAGGCTGAAGGGCTGCGAGAGTCAACTTTCTACAACTGGCGAAAAAAGCTTACTGACTCACTGTCACAGGTAAACAAACAAGTAGTCAAGGATCCATCAGCATTCATAAAGGTGGCGTTACCCGAGAGCGAACATGCTTTTTTAGAACTTGAGCTTTCTTCAGGCAGCACTTTGCGAATTCCTGCCGGCGCGGACAAAAAAACATTAAGCAGCGTCCTTTCAGTTCTACGTGAGGTGCGTCTGTGCTGACACTTCCATCATCGGTAAAGATATTTATATATACCCAGCCTGCCGACATGCGATGCGGATTTAATAAACTCTCGATGCTGACGGA
>WOR8_10008206_pt1 | contig 12605 bp, 10 predicted proteins | sample DeeMarSeWOR38_10_FD_19890 | JGI IMG/M metagenome (IMG submission 19890) | reverse complement strand
ATCGCTATCTTCGACCGCAGCTGGTACGGTCGGGTGATGGTCGAGCGGATCGAAGGATTTTGTACCGACGACGATTGGATGCGCGCCTACCGTGAGATCAACCAGTTCGAACGCCAGCTGGTGGACTTCGGCACAATTCTTTTGAAGTTTTGGATACATATTAGCAAGGAAGAGCAGCTGCGCAGATTTGAATCCCGGGCAAACGATCCGCTGCGTCAATGGAAATTAACCGATGAGGACTGGCGCAACCGCGAGAAATGGGATGTCTACGCCAGTGCCGTCAACGAGATGTTGATGAAAACCAGTACTGTGACCGCTCCTTGGACGATAGTGGAGGGAGATAATAAGCTCTATGCGCGCATTAAAGTGCTCAAAACCCTGGTCGACAAATTGAGCTCTGAATTGAACCATGACCCGTTTGCTGAAGGGATTTTCGAGAGCAATGATAATCAAAAACACAAGAAGAAGAAGGAAAAGAACAAGGGATAACCCGAATTAACAACATGGGAGGCTGATATGCCACCAGAAGCGGAAAAAACTGTCGATAAAGAAGATAAAGTAGATAAAGTAGAAAAAGAAGAAGAAATTCAGGTTGATTTAAATGATCCGCAATACTACATCAATCGCGAGCTAAGCCTATTGGAATTCCAGGGGCGAGTATTGGAGGAAGCCCAGGATGAAAGCAACCCGCTTCTCGAGCGGGTGAAATTCTTGGCGTTTGTCGGCATCAATCTGGATGAATTCTTCATGGTGAGAGTAGCCGGTCTGAAGAAGCAAATCGCAGCCGGTGTTAAAGATTTACCCCCGGACGGAATGACGCCAGCAGAGCAACTTGCCTCTATTCGTAAAATCACTTTAAGCCTCATGACAGAAGCGCAGGATTGTTTTCAAAATGACCTGCTGCCCCAGCTGGACAAGGCTGGCGTTCACATTCTGAACTACGCAGATCTGAACCAAAAGCAGAAAGAGAATGTGGATAGTTATTTCAATGAAGTGGTTTTTCCGGTGCTCACGCCCATGGCCTTTGACCCTGGTCATCCATTCCCGCACATCTCCAATCTCAGCCTGAACCTGGCTGTTCTCATCCGCAATGAGCGCGATCATTTCGCCAGGATCAAGGTACCAGGCACATTGCCGCGTTTGGTGCCGATAAAACGTTCTTCAGGCAGTGTTCGCAAAGATGGAACAGTGCCACACCACCACTATTTCGTTTGGTTGGAACAGTTGATCGCTGCTAACCTGCACCTTCTCTTCCCTGGTTTAAAAATCATCGAGGCTCACCCCTTCCGGGTTACCCGGGATGCGGATGTCATGATCCAGGAATTAGAAGCTTCCGACCTTCTAGAGAGCATTGAACAAGGGGTCCGCCAACGCCGCTTCGGATCAGTTGTAAGGGTTTCCTTCAACAAAGAGATGCCTTCTCACATCCGGGACATTTTGATTGAAAACTTGCAGATGGATCCAAACGATGTCTACACATTGGAAGGCCCTCTCGGTCCTAGCAGTCTCTTCAGCCTTTACCAGATCGAACGATTCGACCTGAAAGACACGTCTTTTGTTCCCACCATGCCGGCGCCTTTTCAGGGAGAAAGTTACGATGGAAACATCTTCGCTGCCATCCGTAAGAAGGACATTTTACTCCACCATCCTTATGATTCCTTCATCCCGGTGGTGGATTTTCTTAATTCAGCAGCAAATGACGAAAATGTTCTGGCCATTAAACAAACCTTGTACCGGGTTGGACGCAACTCGCCGGTTGTTAAAGCGCTCATGAATGCCCGCGAGACCGGAAAACAAGTGGCCGTCCTGGTGGAGCTCAAAGCCCGTTTTGATGAAGAAAGCAATATCGGTTGGGCACGCGCATTAGAACGTGAAGGCGTTCACGTCATTTACGGATTGCTCGGATTGAAAACCCACTCCAAAATCGCCCTGGTCGTCCGCAAAGAGGGGGAACACATTCGACGATATGTGCACCTGGCAACCGGAAATTATAATGCCATCACTGCTCAATCCTATGAAGACATTGGCATGTTCACCTGCGATGAGGATATCGGAGCCGATGCGACTGACTTATTTAACTACCTAACCGGGTATTCATCGAAAGGGGAGTACCGTAAACTATTAGTTGCACCGATTAACTCATAGATCGTGAAATCGAGCACCAAAGAAATGGCGAACAAGGTCATCTGATCTTTAAAATGAATTCCCTGGTAGATAAGCGCATGATCAAAGCGCTATACAATGCCTCGATGGCAGGCGTGAAAATCGATCTGATCGTGCGTGGTATGTGCAGTTTACGACCTGGATTAGAAGGGATCAGTGAGAACATTCGCGTGATCAGCGTCGTAGGTCGTTTCTTAGAACACAGCCGGATTTATTACTTCAGGAACGCGGGCCAGGAGGAGATCCTGCTAGGCAGTGCAGACTTGATGCCGCGGATGTGATCCGCTATCTTCGAGACGACGTTCTTTCTGAATACATGAATGATAATATGAAGACCAGGATCATGCTTCCAGACGGTTCGTACGAGCGGATCAAACAACTTACCAAACAGGATCCGCTCAATATCCAGGTCCGGCTATTCGAAATTCGGGAATCAACCAATCACGGGAACTAATCAAATATGGGCATTTTGATCGAGAGTGCGGTCAGAGAACAAATAGAAACCCTGGTCACTTATGGTTCGACCCAGGCCATCCGTCGCCGGGCAAAATTGCTGCTGCTTTATGATGATGGTTTAACAACCGTACAGGTAGCAGAGCAAGTAGATTTATCAACCAGCCGCACACGTTATTGGCGTAGGCGCTTCGTCTCTGAAGGCATGGAAATCTTCGCTGAAGAACCACTGCCTATCGAACAAATTACCGAACCTGTACCACTTGAGCAGGAAAACATCGCTCCTGCGCCAAAAGAAGCAAGCCAGGAAGAGGTAAGTTCGTTCGTTGAGGCAGCTCCCACTCAAGAGGGAGAAACAGAAATCCGACCCGTTTCCCTCGAAGATCTTCGCCAGCGTTACCCTACCAATCTCCGCCGGGCAGAACACAGACGAGACCTGGCACTGACTTTATTCGATGGCACCCGCTCCATCCATCGCCTCCCTATAGATCAACGCAAGCTCTTGGAGGCTGCGGCTCTTCTGCAATGCCTGACAGAAAAACAAGAAGCCAAGCAAGCGAACAAATCAGGCTACATTTTTATCCTCTCGCATCCCCTGATCGACTTAAGCGAAGAAGAAAATAGAAAAGTTGAAGCCATCTTGAGTTACCAGAATGGGGATGCAGATGATCAACCACATAGAGGTGCAGACCAGCCTATTTCGCCTGCCGACCTGGAAGTACTCGCTCTGGCATCACTATTAAGGATCGCGGATGGATTGGATTCCTCCCAGAGTCAGGGTACCAATATCGATTCTATAGAGAGCGATCCGCTGGAACTGAAAATCCTGGTCAGCGGTCCGACAGCCAAGAAGGATGCCCGCAAAGGGAGGAAAGCTGCCAAACTGTGGTCCATGTTATTTGGGCAAAAGGTGCGCTTGCAATCAGTCACCCAAATGGATCAAGGCCTGGATGATGGTATGAGTTTCCTCCTGGAATTGAAGAGCCCAGGCGTTGAACCTGACGATCCCTTATCTGAAGCAGGTCGCAAGGTTTTGATCTACAACTTTGCCCAGATGGTGCGTCACGAGGCAGGAACCCGCTTGGGCGAGGACATAGAAGAATTGCATGATATGCGCGTCGCCACGCGTAGAATGCGGGCTGCCTTCGAGGTTTTCGCAGATGCATTCGAAAGGAAATCCATCAAGAAGCATCTTAAAGGACTACGAGCAACCGGCCGGGCCTTAGGTCGTGTGCGTGATCTGGATGTCTTTATGGAAAAAGCGAGTCATTACTTGGATACACTTCCAGGAGATCAGCACCAGGGATTGGAACCTCTCCTGAATCTGTGGGAAAAGGAACGCGAAAATGATCGGGATAAAATGCTGAAGTATCTTAACAGTGAGGCTTATGAGAACTTCAAGCGCGATTTCCTGGATTTCCTGACCACTCCGGGTAAAGGTGCAAAAACGGTTGCCGATACAGACCCCCATCTTGTGAGACACGTCGTTCCAGTTCTGATCTATTCCCGCATGGCAGCTGTACGGGCTTATGGTCCAACCCTGGACTCGGCTACCATTTCCCAGCTGCATATGCTGAGAATAGAATTCAAGAAATTACGTTATTCGCTTGAATTCTTTCGCGAGGTGCTTGGAGAGGGTTCAAAAGAACTGATCAACGAGATAAAAAACCTACAGGATCACTTGGGAGATCTGAACGACGCAGATGTGGCCTGTAATATCTTGCGGCAATTCTTGGATGATTGGGAATCCCGCCAGGTATATAAACCGATCAGCGAACGAGATAATCCTGAGCCAATTGTGGCCTATTTAGCAGCCAAGCACGCCGAACGTTACTTCCTGATAAGCACCTTCCATGACGTTTGGCTAAGATTCGACCAGCCTCAAATGCGCTCAAAACTTGCCACAGCGATAGCCATCCTGTAAAGCCCCCACTCATTCGAGCATTTCGCGCAATACCGTCTCCAGGTCCCTGCCCTGGATCAACATTTGAGCAAATGCCTCTGGCAAGCCTTTCTGGCGGATAGCAGCCACCGCTTTATCCACATCATACTCAACTCGGAAGTGTTGACATCTAATACCTTTCGAGTGCACCTGGAGAAGGGTATAAGCAGCGCGTGGATCACCATCATCTGGTCTGCCTACACTACCTGTATTGAGGAAATAAGTGTTTTCCACCTGGCGGATAAAAGCTTGGTGAGAATGGCCAAAGATGATCGCTGCCAATCCATCGCCGTGGTTGCTCTCTGCCAGGTGCATTAAGTCTGATAAGCGCTCCTGAGGAGTGTCAGGTTCTAACAGCTCCTCGTTTGAGGCCGGGCTGGCGTGAACCAATAAGAACCTTCTATCCCCCACTTCCAGGATCTTCTGTTCCGGCAAGGTGTGTAAGAATTTACGGCTTTGATCAGAGAGATTATCATAAGCCCATTTGAAAGCCAACCATTTCAGCGGGTGTTTCTTCTTACGCCATTTCTTATCTTTCTTCGGGAAATTCAGCACCTTGAGATCATAGTTCCCTATGATGCTGATAAATTTGTTCTTTTGGGTTTTTTTGACAACCTGATCGGGGAAAGGACCATAACCGACAAAATCACCTATGTTCCAGAAGGCAGCCGCACCATTCTTCTTGGCATGAGAGAGAACAGCTTCCAGGGCCGGTAGGTTGGCATGGACATCCCCCAGAAGCGCGATCTTAATCTGTTCCGCAGGCATCCGAGAAGGACTTAGGAGGATGGCTTGGGGGATGCATCTAACAGTGCGCGATCCACGTCGCGATCGATCTCCCAGGGATAAATGATATGCGCATCGGTAGTGGCAGCGTAATAATTGGGCCGTGCGTCGCCAAATAGATTGCGATAAGGATTAAAATGCAACACACACGAGAAAGGATACCCCCCAGCAGCTTCAACCCGATTCCTGACTGAAGTGATCGTACGACCAGAACCCCATACATCATCCACAATCAAAGTTAGCCGGTTTTCAAGTAGGTGATCTGCAGGAAACTGAATGAAGCGCGGCCAAACATAGAGACCGGTTTGCTCCATCTCCATTTGCGCCGGGAAATCCACCGCTGCTGTGAGGATATGCGTGATATTCATCGCCTCTGCCAGCAGCCCTCCAGGAATTATGCCGCCCCGAGTGATCAAGACCATCGCATCGAACTCCTCATCAAACTGAGGCAGCAGGTGATCGAGCAGCTTATCGACATCTTCCCAGGTTAAAAATTCACGCCTCATTTGACCCATCCTAAGCTCCTAAACATTGAGAATTATCTACAAAGAGTGCATCTACCTTATACTATTATAGCAAGTTTGTCGGATTTACTTCCACCCGCCAATCTCCCAATTTTCGGCCGGACAGAAGCGATTGTGGATTTGGTCCGCGCAAGATTATTTGCCAGCGATAGAGGCCTTTCAGACGTGCGTAAAAGGGAGGTACAGGACCGACAACTTGAGTCGTCTTCCGGTTTTCGCTCTCCATCCAGTTTTGAATCCTGGCCGCCAATTCTTGAGCTTCGCCTTCCGCCTGAGTCGCGCTTGTTCGCCTGATCTCCAATCGCACCAGCTGGTTGAATGGGGGATACCCGATCTGGCGGCGGTTCTCCAATTCACTTTGATAAAAAGAGGCGTAATCATGAGCTGCCGCCGCCTGGATCACATTGTTTTCTGGACGGTATGTCTGCAGGATAACTTCCCCGCCCAAGGGGCTGCGGCCTGCGCGTCCTGCCACCTGGGTCAATACCTGAAATGTACGCTCAGCAGCGTGAAAATCCGGCAGGTTCAATCCCACATCCGCCAGGATGACACCCACCAGGGTCACTAAGGGTAAATCCAGCCCCTTGGCGAGCATTTGAGTCCCAATGAGCACATCGGCGCGGTGGGCCTGGAAATGGCTCATAATGATCTCGTGAGCACCCTTTTGGCGGGTTGTATCATAATCCCAACGTATGGTGCGAACTTGAGGGAAGATCTCTTGCAGGTCCGATTCAACGCGTTCGGTACCCATCCCGTATTGGCGGATATGAGTCCCCTTGCAGTTTGGGCATACATGCGGCATTTTTCGTTGGTATCCGCAATGATGGCAGTTCAGTATCGGATTGGGTCTGGTGTCCAGAAAACCTTCTGATCCTGCTTCACCTCTCTTAGAGATGAGAGCACTGGCAGCTCGCGCTGGTTGGTGGTAAGTTAAAGGTGTGTCACAGCGTGGGCAAAGAAGGCTGTGCCCACAGTCACGGCAAAACACATAAGTCGCCGTCCCCCGCCGATTCAGGAAGAGGATCGCCTGCTGTTCCATCTCCAACACCTTCTCAAGAGATGCAAGCAGGGCGCGGCTGAAAATCGAGCGGTTGCCAGCTTTGAGCTCTTTGCGCATGTCAACCACCTTCACAGGTGGCAACTCGATCGTCTCTGCCTGGTGCTCCAGGGGCCTGTATTTGGACGTTTTACCCTGCAGTGCAAAGCGCTGCATCTGGTCTTCTACAGTCTGCCGGTGAGCGAGAATACGAGCTGGTAAATGCAGGTAGATCCAATCACCCAGCTCGGCATGATAACGGCTTACCACATCGGGGGTGGCAGAACCCAATATACACACGGCTCCTATAAGACGCGCATAGGCGACAGCTGCCCGACGGGCGTGATAATATGGTGGTATCTCCGCCTGATAATAGGTATCATCATGGCTTTCATCGACGACGATCAAACCCAGGTCCGGTAATGGTGTAAATAATGCAGACCTCGGTCCTACTACAACTGATAATTCCCCCTGCCGGGAGCGCCTCCAGGTGTCGTAACGTTCACCGGTCGAGAGCTTTGAGTGAACCAATCCGACTTGACCAGGGAATCGGGCCAGAAAACGCCGCACTGTTTGGGGGGTTAAGGCGATCTCTGGGACCAGGACAATGGCCTGTTTACCATGTCGAATCACCTCCTCCACCGCCCGCAGGTAGATCTCAGTCTTCCCCGAACCAGTAACCCCATGCAGCAGATAAGGCGGGACAACTTCTCCTGATTCCGATCCTTGAAGAACAGAAACGATCTCCTGCCAAACCTTTTCTTGCTCCCGGGTTAATTGAGGAGGTTCTTTGGAGAGGTATTCCACTCCCTTGAGGGGGTCACGCCAAACCTCGCTCTCCCCCAGCACCAGCAATCCACGCTCTGCCAGGTTTCGTAGATCCTGTAAATTTCCGCCGCTGGCCGCATATACCCAGCTCACATCAATCGGCCCGGGTTCCGCCAGCATATAGCGCATGATCTCCTGTCGCCTCTGAAGGGCTTTGGAGCCCTTTCGCCCTAATGCATCCATCTGTTCCTCAACCTGTTCAGCTGAGCAGGCAAGGTGAACCGTGCGCACTGATTTAGGACCTACACTTGGTGTCGGTAAAACTGGTTGAGTATTTACACGACCACGTTTGATCAATGCTCGCATAGAAGAGCGCCAGTTGACCTTGGGTAATGCCCTGTCGATCTGGCGACCTAGCAGAGGCCCGCGTCTGTCTAGCAAATCCAAGATCCTTTTTTGCAGATCGGTGAGAGATTTTCGCCGTCCGGATATCGAACCACCATCGAGCGAGTATAAGATATCGGCCATTTGGGTTATCCCCGCCGGTAACATCAGATTTATGCAGGCAGATAATTGCGCTAAAGTACTTTCCGCCAGGTATTTTGCGAGTGAAAGCTGTGCTTTTGTCAGCACCACAGATTGATCTACCAGCGCATAAACCGGGCGTGTCTCAGGCACGGATGGTTGCGCCACTTGCCCTAACACCACTCCCTGAACCCGCCGTTTACCGAAAGGAACTTCAACCAGATGACCGGGGAGAACCAATCCCTCCAATTCAGGGGGCAGGTGATAATGAAATACACCCTCCACCTGAGGGACATTTACCACGATTTCAAGGTAGGTGGGCATAATCGCTTTTCAAGGATCCCAAACGATAAAGATCTGTTGACTTCCTTAAAGTTGATAAATTTTACGTGGAAGTATCACCGTCAAGACGAGTTAATCTCAGCCGGTCGATTCGTAAGCCATCCATCGTTTCAACCTTGATTAACACGTTATCGCATTCAATACTATCATCTACATTGGGAATACTTCCCATCTTACCTAATGTAAATCCGGCGATGGTATCGTAATACGGATCGAATAGATTTAGGCTTAAGTAATCGTTCACATCCTCGATCAAGGTCAATCCATCGATCAGGATCGAGCCGTCCGGAAGTTTCTCAATTTCCGGCGTCACTCTGTCGAACGGATCGCTGACCTCCCCTACGATCTCTTCCAGTAGGTCTTCCAGCGTTACCAGACCGGCAGTACCCCCGAACTCATCTAATACGATCGCGATATGCTGGCGATTATCACGAAATTGCCGTAATAAAGCGCTGACCAGGATCGTTTCCGGCACAAAGATCGGTTCCTGCACCAGAGAACGAGCCGTAGAATCCTGCCATCCAGGTTCTTGCATCTTTTGCAGCAGGTCTTTGACGTGGATGATTCCGAGGATCACATCTAAATTGTCATCATACACGGGAAATTTTGTGTAAGTTGATTCAGTAATCAGGGGGATGATTTCCGCTAATGGTAAATCAGCTTCTACTGCGGTGATCTCCGTACGGGGGATCATCACCTGGCGCGCCAGCAGGTCTCCAAACTCGAAAATCGCATGCAGCATCTCGCTTTCCTGGGGTGCAACCACACCGCCTTCCGTGCTGGCGGTGACGATCATCTTAAGCTCTTCAACCGAGTGGACCAGTTCGTGTCCTGAGGCTGGTCTCACCCCAACCCACCTTAAGAGGGTATTGCCAGCCCCATTGAGAGCCCATATGAAGGGTTTGAAGATGCGCTCGCTCCAAAGAGTAGGCCGGGCAATGACCAAAGATGTCCTTTCTGGATTTTGTAGCGCGATCGATTTTGGTGCCAATTCCCCAACTACCACATGCAGAAAGGTGATAATGACAAAAGCCAGACCCGCTGAAATGCTGTGCGAGAGTCCAGGACGCATTTCGACTGGGAACAGATTTATTACCGGTTCGATAAAATGAGAGAGAGCCGGTTCTCCGATCCACCCCAAACCGAGGCTTGCCAAAGTGATGCCCAGCTGGGTTGCAGCGATCACCCGATCTGGATTTTTGAGCGCCTCCTGGACCGCTTCGGCGGACGTATGTCCCTTCTCCACCAGCTCAGCAATGCGCGTCTGGCGCACACTCACCAAGGAAAATTCAGCTGCCACGAAGAAGCCATTGAGGAGCACCAGGATGACAACAGCGACCAGTCCAAGCAAATCTAGAGTAAGCGAACCTTCCATATAATAAATCTACTTCAATGCCAGCTAAACTCTGGTGATGACGGCCGCCGCGTATCCGACGACCTCCTGGTGATCGCCAGTCACATCCCCAGAAGTAGCATAGTTGAGGATCTGCACAGTATTTGCTCCCCATTCACGGGCTGCCCATATAACTGCTGCAATCGCGATCCTGCCGCAGGCGAACCCCTTGCCTTGCTCTTCTGTGCGTAACACCCCTAGAGGGTCAAATGCTTCCACCTGGCGCAGCATTTCACCGTCCAACTTATTTGCCTCAGCCTGAGAGTAAAAGTGGGAAAGGTCGCTGCTGGCTACAAGCAATGCATTCTTATCACGCAGGACTTTAGCTATTGACTCGCCCAAAGCTTGGCCGACTCTGGAGCTTTGATCACGAACCATGACCGGTAGCAAATGGAACTCGTTCTCTAGAGCACGTTGCAGAAAAGGAAGTTCTATCTCCAACGAATGTTCCTGGTCATTGCGGATTGGAGTCAGCTCAAATCCTAGCGCCTGATCGAGTTCTGTATTTAATGCCTCAATGGCTTCTTGATCAATCATGATTTGACCAAGAGGGGTTTGGTAAGCCATGTGAGCAGAGGTCAGCAGGGGTTGCGCATATGGATGATGCATTGGAGAGACCACAGCAACCAGGTCTGGCTGGATACCACGAACTGCGGCAAAAGCATAGCCCGCCACGGGGCCCGAGTACCTGTGTCCGGCGTGCGGTGCGATCACAGCCATGACCTCGCCTATGATCTCTGGCAACTCCGCCACCTTCATGTATTCATCAACACTCTCAGCGAGCTGCCTGGCATCCCCAGGATACCAGCGACCCGCTATCGGTGAGGGGCGGACATCAAGATCGATATCCATTTGACACCTTCTTTCCATACTTCATCGAACATTCCACTATACCGATTTTAACATAATCCGCGTTTCGCGCCGTCCCTTCAGATCCCCACAGGAGATCGGGGCGTAATCAATGTCGGTCACAGCATGAGGAATATGCAGCATGAACCTATGTTATACTAACCATCCAAAATTCTGGAAGTAGATACCATTCAAATTTGAAGGACACTCTCGAATATCAAGGAGACGCAAAGCATGCTATATAATGTTGAACTAATCTATTGTGCAGCTTGACACTATACCGATCGAGCCGTCAGTTTGGCGGCAGAACTTTTGAAGGAATTTGAATTCAAAATCGATTCGTTTTCGTTAGTACCTTCCGATGGGGGTCGCTTTGAGGTAAGCATCAACGGGGATCTGGTCTACTCCAAGTTACAAACAAACCGCCATGCCGAACCCGGAGAGGTGGCTGGTCTGGTGCGTAAAGTAATTAACTGAGTCGCTATTCAGGGAAAGGGATCTTAGTAAATTTATTATCTTGATCCCTTTCTAATTATTTAACCGTCATGCGCGTCGTACTGCAGCGCGTCAAACATGGACGCGTGTCAGTGAAAGAAGGGGTCCTGGCCGAGATCGGACCAGGGTTGGTGATCCTGGTTGGAATTGGTCCTCAGGATGGGGAAGAACAGGCTCGCTTCCTAGCCGGGAAGATCGCCCAGCTGCGCATCTTCGAGGATCAAGATGGCAAAATGAACCGCTCACTGCTGGATATCGGTGGGGGTGCGATTGTAGTCTCGCAGTTCACTTTGTACGCCGATACCCGCAAAGGTCGGCGACCCTCCTTTACAGATGCTGCTCCTCCTCAAATTGCCCAACCACTGGTTGAGCGTTTCGCATCGTTCTTGAACGAAATGGGCATTCCCACCCAAACCGGTCAATTTGGCGCCCACATGCTGGTCGAAATCGCCAATGACGGTCCGGTAACGATTATCCTGGAACGATAGCGCTACTCTTTGTCCCCCTTCCCAGACCATCCCAAACTCCACAAAACTGCATCCAACTGGACCCCAATCGCGCCGACCTCCAGGAAGGCATCCACCTGATCAGGGTCGTACACCCCACCCCCCGCGATCACCGGGACACCGTATTCAACCAGCTCCAAGACGCTGGCAAGCGCCAGTGGGTACACCGCCGGTCCGAATAATCTACCGCGCACTCTTTGCCCCTGTTTATTCAGCAGTGCGCCTCGCGGCGGCGCCAGGCTGATCGCCGTCAGTGGTGTTGCAGCCACAACTTTAACTATTGCACCAGCACTTTCCATCGGCACCCGCACGATCAGCGGCAGTTCACCTGCCGCAGCCTGGACCATCTCGCTTGCCAGCCCAGCATCGACATCGGGCGGCAGCCTCCTCTAGTGGTGGCACCATCCGGGCTACATGATCAATACTGTCAGCCAGCAAGTGTACAATGATCGGCAGAGAAGACCGCGCCCAGCGCGCTGCGTAGCGCCGCATCGCCGCCCGCAATCCAGGATTTGGGTAGCCGGAGTGCAGCAGGAATCCTCCTGGATACTGCAGGCTGGTTCGCGTTCTGGCTGGGGTGCGTCGCTGGTAGCTGATTGGGTTGGTGATGAAGGCACCCAGCAGCTCAAGATTTACTGCTCCCTTTGGTTCGGGCGCAAACCCCAGGCTACCAGCGGCGTTCATCAGCGGCGGGGAGATCTCCAGGTCATATTTAGGCGATGAGAGATTGTAGGGCAAATCGTTCACCAGCTCACCCCCTTGAGGACGGCTTGCAGGTCAAATACCGGACCATCCCTGCAGGCCAGCTTCCAGGAACGCCTGA
>WOR8_10005183_pt1 | contig 12608 bp, 7 predicted proteins | sample DeeMarSeWOR38_10_FD_19890 | JGI IMG/M metagenome (IMG submission 19890) | reverse complement strand
TAGGTTATATCTACGTTGATACCGGGGCCATGTACCGGGCCGTTGCAGTGCTTGCCCGGGACACTAGCAAGTCGAACTCGCTTGATGAAGCGTTGCTTGAGGCAATCTGCACGGAGCTTGATTTGCAGTTCATTTCAAGTAATGGTGAGGCAAGGCTGCTTGCTAACGGGCGGGACGTTACTGAGGAAATCCGCAAACCGGAGATCAGTTCGCTGGCTTCAGCAGCGTCTGCCAAAGTGGTGGTACGGGAACGACTTTCGAAAATCCAGAGGAGCATGGGTAGTGCCGGGGGGGTTGTTCTCGAGGGTCGCGACATGGGCACCGTGGTTTTCCCTGACGCTGACATCAAATTCTTTTTGGATGCCAGCCCCGAGACTCGAAGCAAGAGGCGCTATCTGGAGTTGGAGGCTAAGGGGGAAGAAACAACCCCTGAGGAAGTTTATGAGCTAATGCTTGAACGAGATCATAATGATCGGCATCGGCAGTTGGCGCCTCTGAAGCCTGCAACCGACGCCGTTGTCGTGGACTCCAGCAATCTAGAAGTCGAAGAGGTGGTGCAGCTGATGCTGGATCGCATTGGCATAAAGGAACGGCGGGACTGAGCTATTTATTCCTGGCAAATCGCGCCGGTTGCTGGTCGGTATATTTGGGTGCATCGCATTTAATTTACAGGGAAATTGTTTGTAATTCAGTATTGTTTCTGTTATACAGATAGCAACTTTCGCACGGGGTCATTACTGATAGCCCGGCGAAAATGAAAGAGGAAGAGGAGAAAAGAGGCAAGAGGGTTAAATTCGTTATGGGGGTAATCGGTTAATGGTAGAAAAAAAACAAAACAACCAAAAAGAAACTAAGGAAGTCACCGAGGAAGTCATCGAAGAAAAAGAAGATCAAGTAGAGACAATGGAAGCGACTGCCCAAGAGGAGGCTGAAGTCCAGAAAGCTGAGGCCCAGGTGACCGAGGAAGAGTCTGCAGAAACCACAGTGGAGCAGGAGACCGAGGCGGTGGAGATTGAGGCCACTGTAGAAGAAGAGACTCAGACTCAGGAACCCCAGGAACAAGCCGTGGAAGTGGCTGTGGAACCAGAAGATGAATTGGAAGAGATCGAGGCCGCGGACTCCGAAGCAGATCAGGAGCAGGAACTGCTGGAACAATCCTTCGAGGAACTTTACGAGGAAAGCCTCAAGAGCATTAAGGAAGGGGAGGTCGTACGCGGGAACATTATTCAAGTAAGCGACGACTACGTGATGGTGGATATAGGCTACAAGTCGGAAGGTCAGATCCGCATCTCTGAATTTGTGAATGAAGAAGGTAACATAGTCGCTAAAGTTGGCGACGAAGTTGATGTCCTTCTTGAACACCACGAAGACGAAAACGGCGAGATTGTCCTTTCCAAAGAGAAGGCTGCCAAGATCAAGGTTTGGGATGATATTAGCGACATATACAAAGATGACGGCGTCATCGAAGGACGGATTGTTTCCAAGGTCAAGGGTGGGCTCTCAGTAGACATTGGAGTTCAAGCTTTCCTTCCTGGTTCTCAGGTAGACCTTCGGCCAGTTCGCAATCTTGATAGTCTGATTGGACAACAGTTTGAGTTCAAGATTCTGAAATATAACAAGAAAAGACGCAACGTCGTACTCTCTCGTAGGGTACTTTTGGAGAATGAAAGGGAGACGCTCAAGACTGATACTCTGCAAAAACTGGAGGAGGGTAAAGTTCTTGAGGGTATTGTCAAGAATATCACCGAGTACGGCGTCTTTGTGGATCTCGGTGGAATAGACGGCTTACTCCACATAACGGACATGAGTTGGGGGCGCGTTGGACATCCATCTGAGATGTGTTCCATAGGCGATACCATCGAGGTAATGGTACTCAATTTTGATCCTGAAAAAGAACGGGTATCCTTGGGTCTCAAACAGTTGAGCGAAGATCCGTGGAATACTGTTGATGAACGATATCCGGTTAGCAATCGGGTATCAGGGCGCGTTGTTAGTTTGACAGATTACGGAGCTTTTGTGGAACTCGAGCCAGGCATTGAAGGGTTGATTCATGTCTCCGAGATGTCATGGACTGTAAAAATTCGCCACCCGTCAAAAGTTGTTTCAGTGGGCGATACTGTCGAGGCGGTGGTTCTAAATCTGAACAAAGAGAACAAACGCATTAGCCTGGGCATGAAGCAGGTGGAGCCCAATCCGTGGGATATTATTGGCGAAAAATATCCAGTTGGCACCACTATTCAGGGAAAGATTAAGAACATTACCGATTTTGGACTCTTCATAGGTATTGATGAGGGTATAGATGGTCTTGTTCACATCTCCGATCTTTCCTGGACTAAGCGTATCAAGCACCCCTCGGAACTCTACAAAAAGGCAGAAGAAATCCAAGCTATAGTTCTGAATATTGATAAAGATAACGAGCGCTTCTCTCTAGGGGTAAAACAATTAAGCCCTGATCCGTGGGAAGAAATCCCCAATCGATACCCGGTGGGAAGTTCAGTTGTCGGCACGGTTACCAATGTCACGGATTTTGGCCTGTTTGTCGAGTTAGAGGAAGGAATTGAAGGTCTGGTTCACGTCTCGGAAATCAGTAAGGAGAAAATCAAGACACCTGTCGGGATGTTTCAAGAGGGCCAGGAGGTGACTGCCAAGGTCGTAAACATCGGCAAAGAAGAGCGCAAGATAGGGCTTTCCCTTAAGAGGTTGGAGGAACAGGAAGAAAAGACCAGCTACTACGAGTATGTGGATAGTCCCAAGGCGGCCACTTCCAACCTTGGCCAGCTACTGAAGGAAGAGTTGGAAGGACGCTCCGACGGCCTGCTGGGCGGGGAAGACAAGGAATAAGCAGCATCTACGGCCAGTCTCTGCTTGGAGACTGGCGGAGTATAAAGGGGAGGCAGGAAGGTGGGCAAACGTTCCGTCTTTCTGGCGGCAAGCGTATTAGTTTTAATCCTTGTTGTCCTTCTTAGCAGCGTTGCTTGGTTATCACACTTACGCGGCCGTGATGCAGGTTCTATGTTTGGTGAAAAGGTTGGAGTCGTGGAGATTAAGGGTGTTATCGCCGACCCCCAGCCATCCATAGAACAGCTGGCCGAATTCAGGAATGATGGTTCGGTGAAGGCCGTGGTGGTGAGGATTGAATCCCCCGGCGGCGGTGTGAGTCCTTCGCAGGAGCTTTACGAGGAAGTCCGCCGTACAGTGCGAAAGAAGCCGGTGGTGGTTTCCATGGGCGCTGTGGCTGCTTCTGGGGGTTACTACATCGCCTCCGCGGCTCAAAAAATTTATGCCAATCCAGGCAGCATCACCGGCAGTATCGGGGTAATCCTCCAGTTCACCAACTTCGAAGAACTCCTCAAGAAAATCGGATTCCGGATGGAAGTTGTTAAGAGCGGCGTTTACAAGGATGTGGGGAATCCTGCCCGAGAGATGACCGCCGAGGAGCGAGCCTACCTGCAGGCGATGATTGACAACGTCCACCAGCAATTTATTCGGGATGTGGCGCGAGGACGACGCATGCAGGTGGAACAAGTGCAAGAGGTTGCCGATGGCCGCATTTTTACTGGTGAGCAGGCCAAAGAACTCGGACTGGTGGACGAATTAGGAAATCTCAAGGACGCAATTGATGCGGCGGCCAAAATGGCTGCCATCGAGGGTGAGCCGAAGGTTGTTTACCCCGAAAAGGAAAAACGTTCTATCCTAGATTATTTCTTTGATCGAGTCACAGACAAACTTGCCAACAATCTGCAGCACTACATGGGACTTTTACTACTTCCTCCTCTTCCGGGGGAACCCAACCTATCCTAGCCCGGATAATTCATGAATCGGCTGCTGCGACCGCAAGTATGATCGTCCTCCCGGGCGTCCTCGGGGCTTGAAACCTGCGACGTACTGCTCAAGTACGCCTCGGATTCAATCCCGCGGTACCGCGGGACGGTTGCCCGGTGGCACGCCCATCTTCACGGTCTCGGCGACACAAATTCATGAATTATCCGGGCTAAGGATCTCCTGATGGTCTCCAAGTCTCACTAAACTGCAACCATCATATTCCCGTCAACAGAGTGCAGAATTTAAGAATCAGAATTTCCGACAAATAATAAAAGCACAAATCTGCAATCTGCAATCAACATTCTGCAATCGGTAAGACTCCAGTACCCCAACACTCCAATACTCCAAGAAAGAGTCTTACAAAAAAACACCCACTTCTCCCTGTCCTTCACGAATAATCTCGGGAGCATCGTCTATCAGTGATACAACACTGGAGGGCTTTGAAGGGACAGGACCGCCACTGATTATTAGATCGAGGGCATGACCTAACCTTTCCTCAATTTCAACTAGAGATTCCAAGATGACACCGTCTGGGTCGGTGGCGCTGGTACTGAGTATAGGATGGCCCAGCTCCCGAACAATCGCCAGGCAGATAGCATGGTCCGGAACCCGAATGCCAGCCGTCTTACGTTTGGTTAACATGATCTTGGGCACCAGCCGGGAGCCTTTCAGGATAAAGGTATATGGTCCGGGAAGGAGCCGCTTCATTGTTTTGTAGGCGTAATTGGTTATTTGGGCGTACTGGCTGATGTTTTTGAGGTCCGAACAGATGAAGCTGAAAGGTTTGTGTTTGGATCGACGTTTTAGTTGATAGACACGTGCAATAGCTTTCTTGTTTAAAATATCGCAGCCAATACCGTAATAGGTGTCAGTGGGATAGGCGATGATTCCTCCCTTGCTGAGGATTTCCACCGCCCTACGAACAAGACGTTTTTGAGGATTCTGAGGATTTATCTCCAAGATCATCATATTGCTGTTACCTCTGGGTTAGCCCTATTCTCGCAGAACACAACGATAAGAACAAGGGATGTCTATTGCATCAAAGCGCAGATCTCACATCCCACATCCATCAACGGATGTTTTTTGTCCAGGCAGGATCAAATGTACCGAGCCACCTTTTTATCGTTTTTTTGAGGATTGCATAGTAGGCTTCGGAAGAGCCAAAAAATCTGCGGCCAAACCAATAGTTTATCTCTAAAAAAAGCGGTTGGTTAGATTTGTCATTACGGTCGAACATCAGGTCGATGCCGGCTAGGTCAATCCCTGTCTGTTGGCAGAAGTTACGGACCTCGTCCTTGGCTTTCTCTAGGAGATCGGGGTGAGAGTGACGATCTATGACCCCGCCAGCGCTCAAATTTGTTAGAAATTTCTGGGGGTCGTTCTGTACTCGCCAGTAACTCAGCAATTGATCGTAGAGGACAACGACCCGCACGTCGCGGCCGCCATGGTTAATCCATTGCTGGGTGATGAAACCCCTCATGGAGTTCCTTTCCATAGGCTTAAGCAGATCAAGAGTGGCTTGGAGTTGCCCCACATCACGGATTTTGAAGACCAGATGGCCTTCGCCGCTGTAGTTTCCCTTAAGAACAAAGGGAAAAGGAAAAGGAAAACGAGCCTTCTCAGGTGGAAAACGTTTGCAGTAGTCGTCCACGTCATCAAATGTAAAGGTTTGGGGATGAGGAATCCCAGCAGTGCGGAAGAGCAGGGTATCTCCGATTTTTCCAGGATGAGTGAAGCGGTGGTCGTAATTCGGAAAAACCCGATCACAGTAGCTCCCGCAGAGTTCGTACAGATCTTGCCGTGTCCCTTGGGGAAGGATGACAGCATCGGCCCGTTTAATTAGTGTTTTTTCAGCCGATCCTGGAGCTCTGCCGGCAACAATGACATTGACATCAGCATCGATACACGGATGGAAGGAAAGGATCATATATTCAGAACCTTTTTCGAATTAAAAATCTGGTCCTCGCAAGGCAGAATGTCGAATTTAGACGAATAACCAAACTCGGAGCTGCAGACTAAAATTGGATTAATCTATTTTATTTACCACGAAGTATGCAGTGGAGGAAAGCTCAGAAAACGCATATGATAGAGTGGATGTAAGCAGCCATGAGGGACTCGAGACATTTCCTCGGCCTACCATTGATTTACTGCTTTTCTCATGTGTAGGCCTTTCAGTATAAGATTTTGTATTAAAAGGTATACCATGAAAGGCGCTAGCAAGATCCCGGTGCGACTTGTGGCGACAACTCCCAAGGGAGATATTTATCTAGGTGTGGAGAACGGTGCGAAGCACCTGCCCGCAGGTCCGCAAATCGCAAAGGAAGAATCTGAATTACTCTATGGTCCCTATCTGGAGGCGGTGCATTACTTGCTCAAGAGGAACAACTGCCAGAAGATATTGGAGGCTTTGGCTCACCGACTCACCCGATCTTTAAAGCTTGAGGAGGTCGATTTCATTGAGATTCGGACAGAAAAACATGGCGCTTATTATCACGTGGCCCGAACCGATCTGAGCGTTTCTGGACAGATAGTGTCATTTGCGGTCAATGTGGCTGTTTCCGACGCAGCCAGATCGCAGTTAGAGCGTGACTTCAAACTCTTGCACAGATTAACAAAACGATATAATTATAAATTCTTGCCTCAGGTATACTTTAAAGGTGCAGGCACTTATCGGGAACCTGGCAAGCCATTGCGCTGGCTTTATATGTTTGTGGCGGAGTGGTTCCGGGACTACCACGAATTCCACCTGCATCTAGACCAATCAGATGGTTCCCGCCGAATGCTTTTGTGGGACCTGGGTGGTGGATCACGCTATCTGTCCAAAAACCACTGTATCGAGCTCTACCAACGGGCGGCAAAAATCCTAACTGTTTACTACGATTGGAATAATTTCAAACAGATATACCCGTGGCATCACGCAGCCGGTGACTTTGTATTAAGGGAAAAGGAAGGCATAGTAGATCTCCGTTTGGTTACGGTGAGGGATTATGCGGCAGTGGTAGATTTCACCACCGGCAAGAAAGCCGGCAAGCTCTTGGCTCTTATACTCTTCTTCTTGCACGTAACCATACAAATGCGCATCGACCGTCTGGATGGAGTGGGTGATGTGGTTTGGGCTGAAGATTACTGCTTGGACGGTGTGGTGCCAGGCTTTCTTGAAGGACTCACCGAGGGGGAGGGGAGGTCCAGGCGAGGAATGCCATCGCCGTTGGAAATTCATGCCCTCCTGCGGAATTTTAGCGGCGAGGAATGGATGCAGTTTCTGGTTGAATTGCTAGAAACGTACAGTTTTTCTCAGGAGGAGTTAGCTCTCATCCGTGATCACGGCGACGGACACATTGAGCGTTTACAGCAGGTGCTAGCAAAATCCTAAGAGCGGGGTAAGCATATATCAACTAAATGATATTATAGCTAATATTCATAGTAGATAATTAATAATTCAGATTAACTGATTTGATATAAAAATCTAATTTCCAAAACTCATGAATTTTATTAGATTAAATCCAATCATCCTCTTCACTTACAGGTACAAACCCCCGTCGCATGGTATTTTCCGTTACCGAGCGGGGATCCATGAACTGAAGAAGATAATCGGGCCCACCGGCTTTGGAGCCAACACCAGACATCTTGAACCCTCCGAAAGGCTGGCGTTCCACCAGGGCACCGGTGATGTCCCGGTTGAGATATAGATTGCCTACTTTGAATTCCCTGCGGGCTTGTTCCAAATGTTTTGGGCTGCGGCTGAAGACACCGCCGGTGAGTGCAAATTTGGTGGAATTTGCAATGTCGATGGCTTGGTCAAAGTTCTTGGCCTTCATAATGGAAAGCACCGGCCCAAAGATCTCCTCCTGGGCCAGACGATGTTCAGGTTCTATATCCGAAAAAATAGTTAATGAAACATAATAACCTTTAGACACTATTTCTTTTGCTATCAAAAGTTTACCTTCTTTACTTCCAATTTCTATATACTCCAGAATCTTTTGCTGAGCCGCATGATCCACCACCGGTCCCATAAAGTTGGCGGGATCCTCAGCCGGACCGATATTGATTGATCTGGCCGCTTGCACCAACCGGTGGACAAACCTATCATAGATTGGTTCCAAGACAATTGCCCGTGAACAAGCTGAACACTTTTGGCCTTGAAAGCCGAAGGCGGAGTTAAGTATGGAAACGACCGCCTCATCCAGATCAGCATCGTCGTCAATTATGATTGCATTCTTGCCGCCCATTTCTGCGATTACCTTTTTCACACTCGTCTGCATGGGCTGGAGTTTGCTGGCTCTTTCCACAATGCGCAGCCCGGTCTCCATGGAACCGGTAAAAGCAATAACAATTATCTCGGGGTGGTCCACGAGGTAATCACCGATTTCCCTACCTCGTCCCGGGACATAGTTGAACACACCCGCGGGCAAGCCGGCTTGTTTGAAAATCTCTGCCAAGGTGAAACCAACCACGGAGGAGAGGCCCGATGGCTTGTAAAGTATGCAATTTCCCGCCACCATCGCCGCTGCACTCATACCGCAACTGATGGCCAGCGGAAAATTCCAGGGAGCGATGACCGCAGCCAATCCTTTTGGCTGATAAAAGTAGTGGTTCAGTTCACCTGGGGCTCTTCCCATCTTTCTCTCACTGCCGAGTCGGATCATCTCTCTTCCATAATATTCAAGAAAATCAATAGATTCTGCGACATCTCCATAAGCCTGGTCCCATTGTTTACCCACTTCCAGCACTTGCCAGGCAGCCAGGTCATAAATGCTTTTGCGGGCGATATCTGCAGCCCGGAAAAGATACTGCGCTCTGGTCTGAGGTGAGGTATCTCGCCAACCAGGGAAGGCTTCCTTTGCAGCGGCAAGGGCAAGATCGATTTCTTTAGAGCCTGCCTGGCATACATACCCAACAACTTCGGAAGGGTTGGCTGGGTTGACGGATGGCAGAGTATCTTCGGTCTTTATCTCTCTGTCTCCGATCAGCAGTGGGTAAGTACGTCCAAGCATGGTCCGAACTTGATCAATTGCCTCAGGAAAAGCCGCCCTAACATCCGGCCTGGTGAAGTCCACAAAGGGCTCGTTGGTGAAAGGATGAGTCCCATGGTATTTTGCAGCTTCGAGTTTACTAGCTGTAGGAGCCTTCGGTCTTTCTGTAAGTATTTCTAAGATCTTAACCGGATCCTCCAAAAGTATTTCCGTGTCCATATTTTCGGCAAAGCTCTGGCGTAAGAAGGACTCGTTGGCCGTGTTTTCCAGCAGGCGGCGCACCAGATAGGCCATGCCAGGCAATAGCTCTCCGTAAGGGCAGTAGAGCCGCACTCGTTTGGCAACCTTGACAAGTGCCTTTCGAACCGGTTCCGCCATACCATACAGAACCTGAAACTCATACCGACTCTCTGGCACACTGAGAGCTTTTGCCATCTCCAACACTGCGGAAATACTACGGATATTGTGAGAACCGCAGGCGAAGTGACAAATGTCATGATTCTCCAGAATGATCTGAGCCTGACGCTCAAAGGCGGCATCGGTATCAGCCTTAGTGGTGTAAACGGGGATTCTCCAGCCATTTTGTTTGGCGGTAACCGTTTCGTAGTCCCAGTAGGCGCCCTTCACTAGGCGGATAGAGAAGGGTAGGGCCTCGTCTCTTGCCCATTTGAGCAGATCCTCCAGATCCTGGTCGGTGTCGCGCAGATAGCTTTGCAGTACCAGGCCCAAGTGGGGATAATCCCGGAACTCAGGAGAGGAGCGTAATCTCCGAAACACCTCCAGGGTCATATCCTTGTATATGTAATGCTCCATGTCTATTCTAACAAAAGCCTTTAACTTCTTAGCTTTACTAAGAATAGGAATAAATCGTTGATAAATAGCGTTAACTGATCCCTCGAAGTCACTAGGTGTGGCCTGAGAATACAGACTGGAAGGTTTTATGGATATATAGAGTTTGGAGGTATGACCCCAGTCCAGGTCCGATTCAGTATCACCGAGGCTTTTCCAACTTTTTTCTTCCTTCTGCAAAGCATCGAGAAGCTCGAGATAGCCTTGCTGATACTGTTCAGCTTCCTCTTTGCTGACCGTGGCTTCACCGAGTATGTCCACTGTAAAGGCAAAGTTGTTTTTTCTTAATTTTGTCAATACTTTAAGAGCTTGTTTGGTGTTGTCGCCAATGATGAATTGTTTGGCCATATTTTCAATGTTTGCCCTGATGGCTTTGGCCAACACCTTGCCGGTAAGACTGCCGCCGAGGCCTGCACCTTTGGCGCCCCATTTGAGCACCGAGGGTATTTCTTGGTCTTCTAGGGCGAAATACTCTTCAATGTGGCGACTGAGAGACTCAGCGGTGGTCAAGTAGGGCAGTACGTCCACAAAACGGAAAAGTTGGACTTTGAAGTCCTCATTACGCATGCACCAGTCCATGAGTTTCCCGCTCCACCAACTCTTATTGAATATGGTGGGTGCCTCATCGCTGATGGTTTCAAAAAACTCTCTACCGCGTGCCTTGATGAGAGATTCAAGCTCTACCTTATCCATGTTTGTCTGCCTCCAGAGACGTTACAGGTTGTGCTGGCGTAAGTACCCATTCAATTCCTCTAATTATGATGAAATATTCAGTCTATTATTATATACCAGTACAGCTCACTGGCAAAAGGAAGGTGTCTTGGGACTGATAGACATAGGCGACTGAAGAATTGGTTATTGAGATAATACCCGAGATGGAGGAGGGGGCAGTTGGAGAAAATTCTGTTGCGGATCCAAGGGGGAATTTAACTAGAGATCCTAAAGTTTACATAATATACATTATCAGACTATAAATATGTGGCGCGGGAAAAAATGAACTGAGAAAAAGCCAAGAATCTCTTCCTGCCCCACAAATGGAGACAAAAAAGGGGCCGGACCACGAGTCCGGCCCCAAGCGAATATTATTCCTCTAAGGGAAAGGAAGAACTGTCTCCTTTCCCCTTTTTGTCAATTGAAGCTCTAATTTCAGGAAAAATACCAAAATTAGACGCAGCCGGTGGGCTTGGGCAGCCCAGCCATCTTACAGGCGCCTTTACCCGGTCCAGAGGGAAAGAGCTCGTAGATGTACTTGAGTTTGTAGCCGGTCACCTTGGTCAGAATCCGTACCATGGGGGCAATACCGTGCTTCTGGTAGTAGTCCTGCAGTACGTGGATGACCTTCCAATGCTCCTCGGTGAGCTCCTGAATGCCCTCAGAGGCCTTTACGTAATCAACCCATTCGGTGCACCAATTGTCGAAAGCATCGATGAAGCCGTCTTCATCAATCTCGAAAGTTTTTCCCATGTGTTCCGCAGTTGCCATGAAATTCACCTCCTGATTTTGTTATCGGACCCCGTCGCCAACCCCAGTGTTGGTCTTCCGGTTGTCCAAGTCTTTTTCTTTTTTTTCAGTGTCGTTGGTTAATACACGCTGATGAGCCAGCGCCTGGCGAATCAGCCCTTCAGCCCATTCCAGTGTGCCGATGGCGTGCACATGCGAATAGGTGGCCAATACATTTTTGTAGCACACCCCATCCTTTCCATCCAGTATACCGGTTCCCCTCCTCATAGCAAATACCAGCGACTTGGGATCCAGGTCAGATTGGGTTACCCGGGAGTAATGAAACTCATGTCCCCTTAGGGTGATCCCAACCGGATAAAAAGGATTTATTTCAAGTACTTGCAACTTAGTATAGCCATGTCCCTGTGGTTTTTTCTCAAGCTGAAAGTCCATTGGCAGGGCCCCTACCATGGGATAGCTTCTGCCCTCAATATCCAGGCTCCGTCCCAGGTACATGAGGCCTCCACATTCAGCGTAAACCGGCAGTCCAGCTTCGATTGCCGCTTTGAGGGACCCTCTGAACTGGCTGTTGGCAGCCAGTTGCTCCGCATGTGTTTCTGGAAAGCCGCCACCAATATAAATCGCATCCAAGGCCGGAAGTGCTCTGTCCTGCAAGCTGTTCACCGCTACCAGCCGGGCTCCCCGCTTTTCCAACTCCTCCAGATTCTCAGGATAGTAAAACTGAAAGGCAGAATCCTTGATAACCCCGATAACTGGCTGGCGATAGGCCTTGCTTACCCTTTTGCTGGGATAAGCTGGTTTCCAGTTTAATGGCGGGGCCTGGTTGGCGATGGCGATTACTTTTTCCAGATCCAGGTATTGTTCCACAATCTGGATTCGGGCCAGAATGGCTTCCCGTGCTTCCGGATGCTCCTCTACTGTCACCAGACCCATGTGGCGCTCAGGGAAGTCATCTTCCTTAAGCTTTGGGATGGCGCCCACCACCGGTATTTGGCAGTAGCGTTCAATGGTGGTGCGCAGCATCTTCTCATGCCGGGGTCCGGCAACCCGATTGAGGATGACACCTCGAATCGGGACTTCCGGGTCGAGGTGCTGGCAGCCGAGCACAGCGGCAGCGGCAGTGCGAGTGACCATGGTAGCGTCTACCACCAGGAGCACCGGCGCTTGCAGCAATTTGGCCAGTTCGGCGGTACTACAGGAGCCCTCGGCATCCAGACCATCATAGAGGCCGCGATTACCTTCAATAACCGCGCCCTGCGATTTCTGCGAGTGCTGCCAAAAAGAGTCGAGGATTTGCTCCCCGCTCATCATATATGAATCCAGATTGTAGCAAGGCTGGCCGGCAGCAAGGGTCAACCAGCCCGCATCAATATAATCTGGACCCTTCTTGAAGGGAACCACCTCCCCTCCCCTTTGCTGCCAGGCAGCTATCAATCCAAGGGCAAGGGTGGTTTTTCCTGAACCCCCGCGCAGTCCTGCAACGACCACGCGGGGTCGTGTGTT
>WOR8_10006846_pt1 | contig 12609 bp, 9 predicted proteins | sample DeeMarSeWOR38_10_FD_19890 | JGI IMG/M metagenome (IMG submission 19890) | reverse complement strand
CTCCTGAATGACCCTGATAATGAGCACCCTCACCCTCCGCCGGGGAAAGAGGACCACGTAGCCCCCCAGGACGCCGGAGATGGCGCCCGAAGCTCCAAGGCTGGGGATGCGGGGATCCCCGCCGAAGAGAACGGTCGCCAGTATGTGGGCAAACGATGCGAGAATGCCGGTCAGGAGATAGAAGAGGATGTACCGCCTGCGACCGAGTGCATCTTCAACGTTGTCCCCGAAGATCCAGAGAAAGAGCATGTTCCCGAAGAGGTGCGCGAATCCGCCGTGCATGAACATCGAGGTCAGGAGCGTGAGGTAGACCGAGACGGGAGTCGGCTGGAGTCCCGGAACCTGAAACCGCTGGCCAGTCCTCTGGTCTACGTAGACCTGGGCCTCACTCACGAGGTCACGCCCCGTGATGATCTCCTCGGGGACAGTGGAGAAGGCGTAGGTGAAGCCCACGTTCGATCCACACCCCTGGAAGACGACAAAGACCAGAACGTTCAGGACTATCAGAAGGTAGGTCAGAAACGGCGTGATCGTCCGGTCGCGATTGTCGTCACCTATCGGAAACATTACCGCGGCTCCTTACCTGAGGCGCTTCCGGTACTTCTTCCAATGCTCCTGCCTTGCCCGCGTCACCCAGCGGTCCCGGCGTATCCTCCCGTGGAATTGCAGTTTCTCGTCAAACTTCCGTATATCACGATCGTTCCACGCGGCAATCTGCTTGTACGTTCGGATACCGCTTCGGTTCAACATCCGCTCCAGGACAGGCCCGATGCCCACAATGCTCTTCAGGTCGTCCTTCGCCGCGACCCGCCTGCGCGGCTTCCGGGCCGGTCTGCGAGGCTTTCCCTTCTTCACCGCGCGAGAAGGACGCCCCCTCCTTTTGATCTCCGATCGAAGCTGCTGCAGATCCTGCTCCTGTTCGGCACTTCGTTCGCGAAGCCGGATAAGCTCGGCCGTGTCCGCCGCCTCTTCGGGTGTCGGTGTGACCTCCAGCTCTCTGGCCCTGAGCGACGCTTCGAGTTGCCGGACCTGAGCGGACCAGTGGATGTTTCGCAGAAGCCAGGCTATGACAAAACCCAGCGCAAAGGCTACAATGAGACAGAGGACGATCGCTGCAACTACGGTTCCAAGCATGGTTCACTCACCTTTCCGAACGTGAAACTCGATGCGCCTGTTCATCCGCCTCCCTTCCCGCGTGGCGTTGTCGGCCTGCGGCATGGAAGACCCGAACCCAACCGAGGTAATCTGCTCCGCCGAAACTCCTCTGCCGATGAGATACTCACGAACGGCATCGGCCCGCCTCTGGGCCAGAGAGAGGTTGTAGGCCTCCTCCCCCAGCGCATCGGTGTGCCCCTGGACCTGAACGTGGAGGTCGGGGTGCGTCGTGAGGATCTCTCCGATACGATCCAGCAACGCCGCGCCCCTCCCGCTGATGACCCAGCTGTCCAGGGTAAACTCGACGGTCTTCCCCTCCACCTCCGCGTCTATCAGCCGCTGGACGGAATCCACTCTGGGCGATGGCACCGCTTCTGCCATCCCGATCGTCACAGAGTGAGAGACCGCCGGTGAGCCTGCTGCCGGGGCTTCCACCTGCAGGCTCTCCCCCGGTCCGCGTCGCAGTCTCTCAGCGATAGGACCGGCATGGATGAGACAGCAGAGGAGACAAAGAAGCAGGAACGCCAGAATCCCCCAAAAGATGACGGTTCTTCCGGTCATGCGTGTTCTCTCTGTAAGGTTGTACCGACGAGCTGCCCGTGAGAGCCGTGGGCTAGCGTGCAATGCGCTCGAGGCCGTGTGTGTGGGCCGTTGATAGGTAGAAGAGTATAGGAGAAAAGAGTGGGAAAATCCAGAACCGCCCGGGCGTAGCGGAGTCGCGTTGGCCGGGGCGGCTTGACTCTCTCCGCTGATCTGGTATATTTGGCGTTTTTCAGCCGTTCCGGGGCGTCGGCGTGGCCAGAGCGATCCTCAAGAACACGCCCCGCATTCGCAAGGGCAACAACAGAACATCGATGAGACAGCTCCTCCTGTGCAGCTTCTCCCTCGTGCTCCTCGGATGCGCGGGCCAGAACGACCTCCACCTTTCCCGACGCCTCCACACGCTGATGGAGAAGTATGTCGAGGCGTACTACCGGCTCAACCCGTTGACCGCAACCTACCTGGGCGACAGCCGTTTCAACGACAGACTGAGCATCGATCTCAGCGAGTCACATCGCCAGGAAGCACGGGATCTCTACTCCGGGTACCTGGAAGAGCTCCGGGAGATCGACCGGGATCGTCTGGACGAGCCTGATCAGCTCAACTACGAGGTCTTTCATGAAATCCTCCAGGCGGGTCTCAACGATCTTCGATTCAATGACCACCTCCTCCCGGTGAACCAGATCTTCTGTCTCCCTCTCCTCATGCCCATGCTGGGCTCGGGCAGATCGGTTCAGCCTTTTCAGACCGCTGATGACTACCGCGACTTTCTCTCCCGTATGCAGGACTTCACCGTCTGGATCGATACCGCCATTGCGAAGATGAAGTACGGGGCGGAGATCGGCCTCGTGCACCCGAGATTCATCATGGAAGAGTCCCTCTCCCCCCTACAGGCTCAGATTGTCGATGACCTCTGGAGCAGTCAGTTCTCCCTCCCCCTGCAGCACATGCCGGACGGGTTCAGCGAGTCGGAACGCCAGGAGCTGACCGACGCGTATGAGACGATGATCAGAGAACGGATCATCCCCTCGTACAGAAAGCTGTACGAGTTCATCCGTGACGAGTATATACCCGCCTGCAGGTCTACGGTAGGGCTCTCCGATCTCCCCAACGGGGGGGCCTGGTACCGCCATCTGGCGCGTCACTACACGACCACCGACATGCCGCCCGAGGCGATGTTCGAACTGGGAAGAACCGAGGTGGAGCGGATACGGGGCGAGATGGAGAAGGTGCAGGAAGAGGTCGGGTTCGATGGCTCGCTGAACGACTTCTTCGAGTACGTAAGGACCGACAAGCAGTTCTACTATGCTGATCCCGATAGCCTGCTCAATGGGTACCGCGCGCTGCGGGGTCATATCGAACAGCATCTCCCCAGTCTCTTCGGCACTCTCCCCAAGGCGGACTTCACCATCCAGGCGATTGAGCCGTACCGGGCCAAGAACTCACCTCCCGCCCATCTCATTCCGGCCACACCCGACGGCTCCCGGGAGGCGGTCTTCTACGTCAACACATCGAGTATCGAGCAGAGGCCCAAGTATCTGATGGAGGCGCTCTTCATACACGAGGCTGTGCCGGGACATCACTTCCAGATCGCCATCCAGATGGAGGCGGCCGGTCTTCCGAAGCTCCGGCGCATCCCGGATTTCACCGCCTATGTGGAGGGATGGGCCCTCTATGCCGAGGATCTTGGCAAAGACCTGGGAGTCTATCAGGATCCCTACTCCACCTTCGGCAAGCTCTCCGGCGAGATCTGGCGGGCAATCAGGCTGGTGGTGGATACGGGCTTGCACACCAGGGGGTGGACGCGTGAGGAAGCCGTCGCCTACATGCTCGACAACAGTGCCACCTCGGTGGTGACGGTCAACGCCGAAGTGGACAGGTACATCGTCATGCCGGGGCAGGCGCTTTCCTACAAGGTGGGACAGCTGAAGATCCGCGAGCTGAGGTCAAAGGCTGAGGAACAGCTCGGGGACCGGTTCGACATCAGATCGTTCCACGACGAGCTTCTGAGAGACGGTGCGCTCCCCCTCGGGGTCCTGGAAGCCAAGATGAACCGCTGGCTCGACAACCGTCAGTCACCATAGCCGCCCCAGAGAGGTCTGCCGCGGCCGCTACTCTGCTCCCAGCGGCTTGGACGCTCCACCCGAGGGCTCTACCCCCATCTCCTCGAGTATGTGGACGGCCCCTGCGAACTTCTCCGTTACAAACATGACGTAGCGGATATCAACAGAAATGCTCCGTTGTATCGTGGGATCATACTGCCAGTCGCCGGTCATCGCTTCATAGTTCCCGTCAAATGCCAGCCCGATGAGCTCACCCCTCCCGTTCATGACCGCGCTTCCGCTGTTCCCGCCCGTGATGTCACACATGTGCGTGAACGCCACGGGGACGTCGTCGAGATCAGGATCGGCCCACTGTCCGAAATCCCGGAGGGCATGTAGCGTGCCCAGTTTGGCCGGCATGTCGAACGGTTCGATGCCGGTGTTCTTCTTGATCACTCCCCCCAGCGTGGTGAACGCTCTGTAGGAGACCGCATCGGCAGGATCGTAGCCGCGAACAGGACCATAGGTGAATCGAATGGTCCCGTTGGCGTCAGGGTAGAGGCCCAGACCCTTCCAGTCGTAGAGGGCACTCAGATAGCGCCTTCGTATCTCCTCCGTTTTTGCATAGAACTCCCTGTGTCGATCCGAGCGCTCCTCCAGATCCTCGACTATCCCGGCCACCATGTCGATGAACGGATCGCCCAGTGCCTCCAGCTCGGCAACCGATTTGCCGAAGAGTGACTTTGCGTATTCCGGATCGGCGAGCCTGGGATCCTCATATGCGCTCCTGATAAACGCTTCGGGATTTTTCAGGATCTCCTCCATCCCCTTGATATGCGACCCGTCGGGAAGGGCCGCCATGACCCTGAGCGTGCGCAGAAAGAGGGCCTCGTCCAGGGGATTGTGGTAGCTGAGATAGCGGTACTTCAGGCGCTCGACTGTCCGCTTCACCTCTCTCTCGGAGAACCCGGGATCACGCTCGGAGGCCGGTTTCTCTCGATCGCGAGCGACGTCGTACGCCTCAACGGCGATCTGGGGCAGCGTTCCGCTCAGCCGGAAGAGCAGACTCAGGGCATCGTCATGCTCCTTGTAATGAGTGAGCATGGTATACTGCTCTTCGGCCTCCTTCAAGAAATCACCGTACTCCTTCTTCAGCTCAGGCCTGCCCGAGACAAACTCCATCAACCCTTTCTCCAGATTTCTCTTCTCCTCAACCAGATTTTTTCGGATCATCCCTTCCACCTGCCCCTGTGCGTTCTTCATCGAGTTGGCCAGGGAAGCCTTGAGACTGGCAGCCCGTATCGTCCCCTCCGGATCACCCTTCGTCACCTTCTCGATCAACTCCAGGATCTCGCCGTACCGCTTCACCCTGTCGGGGTATCCATGCTTCAGATTCCAGTCGGCCGAGGCAGAGGTGCGCCACCGGACCGTCCCGCCCGGGAATCCGATGATGTAGGTGAAATCACCCTCACGCAACGGGCTGCTGGCGATCCGGAGGTAGTTGTTGGGTTTCACAGGGACGTTCTCGGGACTGTAGGCCGCCCCGGAACCATCCGGTGCAGAGTAGACACGCATGAATGTAAAATCGCCGGTATGGCGCGGCCACATCCAGTTGTCGATGTCCCCTCCGTACTTGCCTATCGCCTCGGGCGGGGCATAGACGATGCGAACATCGTCATACCTCGTGAAGACAAACTGCATGTACATCCGCCCCTTGTAGAAGGCTGCTATCTTCACCGTGACATCATCCCGGTCCCCCTCCAGCTCCTGCGTCAGTGAGGCGATCTTCTCCTTGATCTTTCTGTCCCGTTTCACCGGATCATCCACGCCTTCCCCAGCGGGGAGAACCAGGTCGCTGACGTCGGTCACGCTGGAGAGAACATAGGCCGTCACGGCGGGAGCCGGCAGCTCCCCCTCGCGCGTGGAAGCAAGGAAACCATTCTTGATATAGTCTTCTCCGGCGTCCGCAGAGGCCCTCTGAAGACCCCCATAGGCGCAGTGATGATTTGTAAGGATCAACCCGTCAGGAGAGACGAAAGAGGCTGAGCACCCCCCCAGCCAGACAATGGCACTGGTAATAGACACTCGGTCGGGATGGTAGATCTCTTCGAGTGTCAGCTCCAGACCCTTCTCCTCCAGATCGAGCCTGTCCAGCTGCGTGAGCATCCACATTCCTTCATCGGCAACGAGCAACTGCACTGAGAGCAGTACCAGGACGGCAGTCAGGATGGTTCGCAAGAATACCTCCTTCTCTGTGTTCATGATCCACTGGGGGGATTCCCGCATGCCAGGCGTCAAGAGCAGACGGGGAAGAACAGGTGGCGGGTCTGAAATCTCTCTGTTAATCTACTGCTTTCCTGGCAAAAACAAAAGTCCCCTGTGCGTAGGGAGTTCTCTCCCTGAGTCGGCCGATCATAAGGCCTGGCTGTGATGGAAGAAGAAGAGCGAGGGTGAGTTTCGGGTTGCAGAAAACTGAAGAGAATCACCCCTCACGTATCAATCATCGTACCAGGTCCGGAGCCGGGAAAGACCGCCTCCATTACCTCCAGGGCGAATCGGGCGGATACCGTCGCGCGGCCTCCTCCCATCTCCATCCCGACCTCCACCGCCTCCAGAACTTCCCGCTGAGAAGCCCCCGCCCGCTCGGCCTGTTCGATGTGCCACTGCATGCAGGAGTGGCAATCGGTGACGACCGAAATCCCCACAGCGATCAGCTCCTTCGCCTTCCTGGTCAGAGCTCCGTCTGCATAGGCAGCCTCTTCCATTGCGAGGAAGTGCTTGTAGACCCTGGAGTCCAGCTTGAGCAGCTTTCCATGCGCCTCCTTGCGCTTCCGGGATATCTCCTGCAGCCTGTTCATGGCATCGCTCCTTACTCTAGAGTCGCAACAGAGGCGACTATCGTGTTTTGAGGAAGCTGTAAATCGAGGAGAAATCCTTCTCCCCGAAACCGTTTCGCATCGCCATCCGGTAGATCTCCTTCACGACGTTGGAGACAGGCATCGGAACACCCGCCTCGTAGGCAGCGGTGGAGATCATCTGAAGATCCTTCTGCATCCACTGGAGCGGAAACTCCGGTTCGTACTCCTCACGCTCCAGCATCTCCTTCTTCATCGAGAGGAAGGGCGCGGCAACGGGCGCTCCCAGCAGTGCCGTGAAGAGCATCTCCCGAGACAGACCGAGGGCCTGCCCGAGGATGACCCCCTCAGAAAAGGAGACCATCGTCGCAGCCAGGATGGAATTGATGACCAGCTTCAGAGATATCCCCATCCCGCATCCCCCCACGTGCACGATCCTCTTCCCCATCATCTCCAGGAGGGGTCGACACGCCTCGAGGTCCGACTCCTCTCCGCCGACCAGAAAGCCAAGCTCCGCACGGGCTGCAAGATTCTTGGAGCCTGCAACAGGCGCCTCCAGGAAACGGACGTTCCGCTTCCGCGCCTCCTCGGCCATCCCCCGCGTGAAGGAAGGGTTCACCGTGCTGCACTCTACCCAGAGGAGACCCGGCTTCTGTGCGCCGAGCAATCCCTCCCTCCCGAGCGCTGTCTCCGATACGGCCTCCGGGTGGGCCAGGATCGTGAAGACGATCTCCGCCTCCCTTGCCACAGCAGCGGGAGTCTCCGCCCAGACCGCCCCGTTCTTCAGGAGTTCCTCGGCCTTCTCTTTCGTCCTGTTGTGGACGATCAGCCGGGTTCCGTGTCTCTGTAGATTGGCGGCCATCCGGCTTCCCATGATGCCCAGTCCAATGAATCCAACCTTCATACCTACCTCCATCTCAACTCCTGATGCGCGGGATCAACATCGGAACCTCCTTCATGTACTCCTCGTACTCCTTGCCGAAACGCTCCATGAGCAAGGTCTCTTCATACCTGGAGAGGTAGACGTAGAAGAGAACCGTCATGACCCAGACAACGAAGGCGAGAATCGAGAAAGAGGCCACCAGCAGCGCAACATAGAAGAGTATCGCGCTCAGGTATATGGGATGCCGGACAACACGGAAGACCCCCTTCCGTATCACCTCCGGCTTCTCGCGTATCTCTCCAAAGACGACGCGCAGACCCGATGTCGCCAGGTAGCCTGATATCGCCAGCACAATCACCGCCAGAGGGATCCGAAGAGAGGCGGAGACCTCTTCGGTCAGGAATGTCGAATAGCTGAGAAAAAAAGAATCCGCCACCCACACCCCGACGAAGAGGAGAAAGAGCACCATCTGCCCCGCATCGCCCAGAGGATGCTCCCCCGCCAGGTCCTCTCTCTCCCGGGTCTGTACCCCTGCTGATCTTTCTTCCTGTTCCATGGCGCTCCTCGCATTTCCATTCCCGCTCCGATTGTCCGAAGACGCACAACGCCGGAATGTAACGAGAAATGGGCAAAAACAATATCATTTGACCCCTCACTCCTTTCTTCGTACCTTTTCCAAGGCCCAAATCAGCCTCTATTGACCCGCTTGCCACGTGGACGTCATTTCGATTGTCATCCTCCTCGGGATCATTCAGGGATTCTTCATCGGGCTGCTCCTCCTCATGATGAAGAGCCCCAACCGGCGAGCCAACCGGTTTCTGGGCATACTCTATTTCGCATTCTCCGTCAGCATCTCCCATTTCTTCTTCCTGCGAACAGGACTCTACCAGGCCTACCCCCACCTCATCCGTGTTCCCTTCCCCTCGCTCTTTCTGTTCGGACCACTCTTCTACTTCTACGTCCGGATCCTCACCGACAGGTCCACCAGGCTGCGGCCTGTCCATCTGCTCCATCTCCTTCCCTTCGGCCTTACGGTCCTGATGACTCTCCCCTTCTACCTCTCCGGCAGAGAGGCGAAGCTCTACTATCTCAGCAACATCTTCGAGACGGAAGCCGTCCACCTGGGGATGATCATGGGGGGAATGCAGCTTCTCCATGTCTTCGCGTACGTTTTGGCCGTCCGGACGATACTCCGCCGCTACGACGAGAGAATCAGAAGCACGAAATCCTCCATTGAGCGCATCAACCTCCGATGGCTCTGGCTCTGCACCGCCTTCTTCATCGGAGTATTTGGACTGATACTCGTCTTGATCGTTCTCCAGGCGATCGGCATCCCGACGATCCATGTCTACGGGATTGCCATTCCGATCATTGTCTCGTTCATCATCTACTTGATGGGATATCTGGGCCTCAGGCAGCCGGAGATCTTCTCCGCCTCAGAGGAGACGGGGAGCGGAAGGAAGTACGCCCGATCCACGCTCACACCCGAGAAGGCGGTCCAGCAGCTGGAGAGACTCCGCAGCTTCATGAAGCAGGAGAAGCCGTACCTGGAGAGCGAGCTGACGCTGACCAGGCTGGCCGACCGGCTGGATATCCCCCCCCACCATCTCTCACAGATACTGAATGAGTCGCTGAGGCAGAACTTCTTCGACTTCGTCAACAGCTACAGAGTCGAAGAGGCCAAGCGACTCCTCCAGGACCCCAAGAAGTCAGCCTACACCGTCCTGGCGGTGGCCGAGGAGGCGGGGTTCAATTCCAAGACCGCCTTCAACACCGCTTTCAAGAGACTGACGGGTGAAACCCCCACAGAGTACCGGGCAGGCAGGCTGGACAGCCTGCAAGCCGCCTCCTGAACCCTCCGGAGCCCGTTCGTGTTTATAGGGACGAACCAGAAGTGCCGTCCGCGCCTATAGTCCGGGGCGAATGAGCTCGTATTCGGCCGTATCTTGGGGTAGAACCTCAAGAAACGGAAGGAGTCATAAAATGAGTAGACTAACCGGAATTGCAGCATCGATGCTGCTGGTCTTTTCCACCGTCACCCCTCTCCTTGCGAACGCCCCCACCGGAGCGATAAGAGGAACCGTCACCGACAGGGACACGCAGGAGCCTCTTATCGGCGCCAACGTGCTGGTCGTCGGAACAAAGCTGGGCGCCGCAACCGATGAGAACGGGGAGTTTCTCATCAAGGGGGTCCCCGCCGGAGTCCGGTCCCTGGAGATCCGGCTCGTCGGGTACCAGGGGATCACGCTGACCGATATCGCCGTCAGCCCGGACCGCTCCATAACGGCGAACCCCAAGCTGAGAGAATCACCCCTCGAGACCGAGGGGGTAACGGTCACCGCGGGCTACTTCCCCACCAGCGATGTCGCCCCCCTGGGGACGGTCGGCTTCAATGCGCAGGAGATCCGCCGCTCACCGGGATCCGCCAACGATGTGAGCCGCATCCTGATGGCCCTCCCGAGCACAGCTGCCATCTCTGACAATGCCAATGATCTGGCGGTCCGCGGGGGCAGCCCGATGGAGAACGGCTTCTATGTTGACGGCATCCCTATCCCCAACATCAACCACTTCCCCGTGCAGGGTTCCACCGGCGGACCCATCGGCATACTGAACATCGATTTCATCGAGAACGCCGATTTCTACACGAGCGGGTTCTCAGCAGGGTACGGCGACCGGCTCTCCTCGGTGGTGGACATCCGATTCCGGGAGGGGCGAACCGAAGGTCTCTACGGGAAGGCGTTCATGAGCTTTGCCGGCTTCGGTGCCATGGCCGAAGGCCCCCTCCCCGGCTCCTCCGGCTCCTGGCTGCTCTCCGGAAACAAGAGTTACCTGGACCTCGTCGTGGAGGCAATAGGCACGGGCGTTGCACCCCGATACGGCGACCTCCAGGGGAAGGCCTCGATCGATTTGGGGCAGAACCACCGGCTGACCGTCATGGACATCTTCGGACAGAGCACTATCGACTTCGACAAGGAGAAGTCGATCGAGCAGGGACAGCGCTACTACGGAAAAAACCGGAACACGCAAAATACCATTGGCACGAGCTGGAGATCCATCTGGAGCAGCAGGTTCACATCCAACACCACGCTCTCCCTCTCCACCACCCGATTCGAGGTGGATTTCTCCAAGGTGAACTCCGACGAGAAGGCTCTTGACTCTGACAACAAGGAGTGGAACCTGGCCTTCCGCTCTCTCCACTACCTCATGCTGGGGAAACGGGACCGGCTGGAATTCGGGGTGGAGGCGAAGTACGAAACTGGTGATTTCAGCTACTTCCGGCTGGGCGATACGACACGGCTCGGCACCAAGAACCCCGACCTCGCGGTTCAGCGAAGACTCCGGGCCCCCAAGATCGGGCTCTTCGCCACCTACGTTATGAATCCCCTGGAACCGCTAACTATGCGGGACCCCGCTCGGAGTACTACGAGCTGAACGATCGGATTGAGCTCTCACCCAGGCTTGCCCTCTCCTACGCTCTCTCCGACCGCCTCACGCTGAAGGCAACCACGGGCCTCTTCTACCAGCAGATCCCGTTGATCGTCCTCTCGAGCGAGGACCGGTATGAGAGCCTCAAGAACATCTCGGCGTACCACCTCGGCGTCGGGATGGATTACTTGGTGACCCCGGACACGAAGCTCTCCATCGAGGCGTACAACAAGGAGTACTGGAATCTGCCGCTGGATGCGGCCGATCCCACGCTCTCGGTAGTGGACGGCGCTCTCTTCAATCAGCGGTTCACCACCTACCAGGATCTTCAGAATGCCGGGAACGCCTACACGCGCGGAATCGAGATCATCGTCCAGAAGAAGATGGCGAAGGAGATCTATGGGCTCATCAGCGCCGGCTACTTCCGGAGCAGGTACAGCGACCTCGACGGGATCTGGCACGACCGAATCTACGACAACAAATTCATCTTCAGCGTCATCGGCGGGTACAGGCCGGAAGGCACCTGGGAGTTCAGCGCCCGGTGGACCTACGCAGGAGGCGGTCCCCACACTCCGTTTGACCAAAATCTCTCGACACAGGCAAACATCGGGATCATCGACCGGGCGATGATCAACGGCGATCGGTATCCGGCGTACCACTCGCTCAACCTCCGGATTGACAAGAAGTTCTACTTTGACCACCACCTGCTGGACATCTACCTCAGCGTCTGGAACGCGTACAACAGGCAGAACGTTTCGGCCTACTTCTGGAACAGCACGGAGAATCGGCAGGACACGCAATACCAGTGGAGCCTTTTGCCGATCGTGGGTGTGGAGTACGAGTTCTAGAGAAGATCAAGAGAGAGTCAAGGTGGCCACGCTGAGTGGCCACCTCTTTGTTCCACTCTACTTGAGGAGCAGGAGTTTGCGGGTCGCGATGAAGGGCGTCCTCAACCCGCTCCCCTCTGCCGGGTCCACCCGGAGGCGGTAGAAGTAGACACCGCTCGCGAGGCCTGATCCATCAAAAGGGATCTGGTAGCTCCCGGCCTGCTTCTGCCAGTCAACGAGAAGCGCCACCTCCCTCCCCAGCAGATCAAACACCCTGAGGCTGACAGCCGATGCCCGCGGGAGGTCGAACCGAATCGTCGTTGAGGGATTGAACGGATTGGGATAGTTTTGGAAGAGACGTGCCCGCTTGGGGAGTTCCAATGACGCCACGGACGTCACGATCCCGCTGAACTCATACATATCCTGGCTGGTGATCGGCCTGCTCGTCCGGAACTCGAAGACATCCCCGGGCTGGGGAAATGTTTTCTCTGCGCTCCCCGAGAAGGTGAGCCCCCAGCTGAGTTGCCAGGCACCCAACGAGTCGGGCTCCAGGAGATAGATTTCATCGAAATTCGACACGACCTCGTTGAGGTCATAGTCTGCAAAGGCAAAAACCGCCTTCTCCCCCTCGGTGAGATTCAGCACCGTGAACGGGACCGGTTGAGGAGGAAATCCGGGCAAATCGCCGCTGGAGGTGTCCACCACCGATCCGGAGAATTCGATTCTGTAGTCAGCCGGATGCGGAACTCCCGTGACGAGGTCGCTGCCTATCAGGAGAGTGGGCAGGTACGGGCTCAGATTCACAATGGTCGGCGCCGCGGAAATCCACCCGGTCCTCTCCGGATCGGGAATAACCTCCGTGAAATCCTCCACGAGCAACC
>WOR8_10006086_pt1 | contig 12610 bp, 18 predicted proteins | sample DeeMarSeWOR38_10_FD_19890 | JGI IMG/M metagenome (IMG submission 19890) | reverse complement strand
TCATCGAGAATCAAATGGGCGGACCAGATCCAGAAGAAGAGTTCATGGCTGACTGGATGAAGAGAGCCATGTCGATCCGGTGGCGCTACAACAAGGACAAGGGAACCTACGAATACTTCATGCTCGATACATGGTTGCCGGCAGCTGACATCAATAAGGTTCTGAGCGCAACCGAGATGCGCGATGCGTTCACTGACATGCTCGCTCCTGGCATCAAAGTTCCCATCGAGATCTTCTGGAACTACGATCTGTTCAAGAAGCGACCATTATCACAGTACGAAGGAGAGAAGGTTCCGATCCAGATAGCTCCAGGGCAAAAGGTGTATAGACAGATATCTGTCCAGCACTGAAGAGGTCAGTGGTCTTGGACGAGCCCTGCGTTTTTTCCTTGGGAAGTCGTTCCCGTTTAATCCGCAGGACCAAAAACTTTGGATCATAAAGAAACTAGAACAGCACATGGATAGTCTTGAGCATCAGCGCAACAGAGCACAAGAAGCAGGCGACTACAAACACGCCGCGAACATACAAGAAGCCATAAACTTAGTTGATGAGCGAATTGAAGACTATCGCAGACGATAACAACCTTAGAAGGGCACCAGATGAATTGGGATGGACATTCGATTGTTGTCCTGGGTGTATTCATTCTCGGACAATTTATAATTTTGATTTGGAGACTGTCTGCTATTGAGACAAAGGTTAATTCGATTTGCCAAAAGGTCAGAGAAATCGACGACATTGAACACAGACTCACAAACCTGGAATCAAGGTGCGATGAGCGACACAAAACTTAAACCCGGAATACCCGAAACTCGTTACGTTCCACAGGGGTTTAGAATCGGAGAGCACTTCTGGCTATATGAATTTAGGTGTAAGTGCAAGGATCGTGGATTCTCAATGCACGATGGGTACTGTGGCGGAGCTGTGATTGTTGATCCACATATAAGAGACGTTGTTGATGCTATCCGATTCGTTAAAGGCAAAACGCTTATCGTGTCTGGATACCGTTGCTGGAATTATCATAAAAGCATCTATGAGCTTCGCCAGCGTGAGCCCACTAGAAACAGCACTCATCCGTCGGGACAGGGTGTTGATCTCTGGACGCAAGAAGCTCTACGGTATCCAGACGATGAAATCTTTTTGAAGACGCTCGGTGTCACTGGGATTGGGTATCAAAAGAGCGACGGAAAGATTATCCATGTCGATGTAGGACATGAGATATACACTACGTGGACCTATTGAAAGGAGCTGTCATGTACAACAAAGATGAGGTACTGACGTTCGGGGATTCTCTGTACACATTTCTGAAAGGTCTTCGTGATGGTATCGACCAGAGTGACATGATGAATCTGGTCAATACCATGATGAACGCCCCGGCCATTATGAACGAAGCCAAAGAGGACTGGGACGCATTTGGATCTCACCTGGGATCGAAACTTCTCGACAAATTTGGCGATGATCGTATCAATCCAACAGGAGACGTGCCACAATGAACGAACTTCTCACTGGGATTCTTGGATCGAACATCCTGGGTTTAGCAGTCAAGCATCTGATTCCTTCCAACAAGGTGAACAGGTTCATCCCACTCATCAACGCCGCTGCTGCTTCTGGGTACTACTTCTCTCAGGGTGTCGATCCAGCTAATGCAGTTGTGAGTGGAATCGTTGCTTCGATGGCAGCGAAGGGTGTCCACTCTCAGGTCGTCAAAGAAACCCCGCTCTCGCAGATCCAGCTCAAGACCTGGAACGACAAGAGCCAGGGGATCTGACCTTCCTATAATAGAGGGGGCCACCTTTTTTCGGCCCCCTCAATTTTTCCTCTTGACAAACGAAGGGAACCTTTGTATACTACGTTACGCAGGTAACCTTAGTAACGAAGGTAACGAATGTCACATATCTTCGAACCGACTGGTATACAACAATTTACGTTCTGCCCCTGGAAGTATTACCTGGACAAGATCCTTGGGGAGAAACCAGCTTACATCTCCCCTAGTCTGGTTCGGGGCCGGATTGGGCATGACGTGCTGACACACGGCATCGAAATGTTTGATGGCGTGTTCGACTCGGCAATGGCTTATTATACGTCGCCATCATTCAGCGAAGCAATGCAGCCTCTTCAAATAGAAGAAAAAGATGTCGAAAAGATGAGAGAAGATCTTAGGCTCATCTGCCAAAATACAATGGCTGTTTGCCGAGCAAGACAAACTGAGTTTTTATACCAGGAAAAGACACTTGGATTCAAATTGGAATATGGTGGCGTGGTATTTGACTTCGAAGGAACCATTGATGCGATTGCAACGAACATTAGCACGCCAAGCGGCTATGTTGAAATTATTGATTGGAAGTTTGGAAGAAAGCAATCAGACGAACAGATGATGCGAAATCTTCAGCACGGTCTGTACTATTATGCAATGCGTGAACACGGATACAACGTACAATGGAACTCATGGGTACATGTAAGCGACTTTCTCCCGTTCAAGAGAGACACAAAAATGAGCAAGAAGGGAGATCTTCGCGGACCTGGATTCTATCCCATAGTGATCAGAGACGAAGACATCCCATATATTACTGAGCAAGTTGGAAGGATATGCCTCAAGATAAAACGCGGCGAATTTACACAAAACGCTTATGGTCCGAATGCACCATGCCCATTCTGTGAATACAGAAACAATCCTAAGTGTCCACGATTCGTCTTTGGCACGCAAACGCGGGAGTGAATATGAGCGATAATCTTCCGGCAAAGCCGGAACAGTTTGACCACCCAAGCGACTCAATGAGAATGGGTGGAGACGATCTTCAGAATGATTTACCAATTATGAAGATCTGGTACAACATGACCAATGCGCCGGCTGGATTCGAGAAAGGCAAACTCACGGTCGCTGGTAGCGAACAGTTTGATTCTCTCGATGTCGTTCTCCTTGGAGCTCGATACGTTGGCAACATCTTGTGGCCACCATTCGATCCGAAGAACGAGAATCCTCAGCCGACATGCAAATCGTCTGACGGCATCATGCCGGACGGTGGAGAGAATCCATTCCAGATGTCATGCAAAGAATGTATGAGAGCCGACTGGGGATGGAAAGAGAAGACAGGAGATCCGCCACCGTGTAAGAAAACAACCGCTTGTCTGTACTATCTAAGAACAGAGAAGTATCCGGTTGCGATGACGGTTCAACGGGTCGCCAGGAGCAAACAGTTCCGTGGGCTCCGAAGCGCATTGGAACGTAAGACGTTGCAAGTAGCAGACTTGATAGCATCAGTACCTGGGGCTCAGGTAAATTGGTGTTTCAATCTGACGATGGAAGTGATACCCTACGGCTCTTACTATCTACCACAGTGGACGATTGAAGAGCAGCTGGAGAAAGAAGAAGTCGAGCAGATGAAGAAGATTTTTGAGTTCGCAGCTCCACTCTTTTTCTCAGCAGGTATCCAAGAGATTGCGGACGGTGATCGTCTCTCGAAGGATGAACCATCCGACGACGACGACCTACCGTTCTAGTTTTATGGCCGTAGCGACGTTGGAGTTACTTCGATCTTGTAAATCGTTCTGTACGCTCTGACACTTTTTCTCGGCCTTTGAATTGGCGGTAGCGACGGAAAGGGTTACTTCGGTAGAACAATACCCTTACACGGTATAAGTTCAGGTTCAAATCCTGAGTCGCCCACTTGACGGGCGACAAGTTCATGGCGAAAGCCAGTCACCCTTCCACTTTTCTCCGCCATCTGTTTTTGGCCGTAGCGATGAAAGAGTTACTTCACTGGTTCGAATCCGGTTAGGAGCCTTCGGGCACCTATCGCCAAGTGGTATGGCACAGGATATCTAATCCTGATTACTCTCTCAAGTGTTCTCGGCCTTTTGAATTGGCAGTAGCGAGCATAGAGTTCCTTCGGCTGGTAACCACAGGTTCAAATCCTGATTCTCTTTGCGCTCTTCTCTGCCATCTGAATTGCCGGTAGCGATGTATGAGTTACTTCGATGGATCAATGTGTCCCAGGTTCGAGTCCTGGTCCCTGCACTTGGGCAGGGATAGCTCAGTTGGGTAGAGCAATTGAATAGAAAGCCTCTTACGATTTTTCTCCGGCGTTTGTTTGGAGCCCTGGTGTGATTGATTCCTACCGAACCGATCACTCCTTAGCAGGTTGACAGCCAGGGCTCCGCTAAGTCCCCCGAGAGAGGGGTAGCGATAAAAGGGATACTTCGCTTTAATCCTACATTTGGCTTTAGCGAGCCATGCCCTTTTAACTGTTCTCCCCTCTTTAATCTCTCCTGAAAGGAGTAGCGCATGGCAAAGTTCAATCCAGCCAGAAAGACTGGTCCCGACACGGAAAACTTAGAAGGCGCACCGGCCTATTCCGAGTCTCCAAAGCTGGAGTTTGTATCACTTTTGCTCACATCTTTTGTTGAAGACAAGTTCTATGAGTCGGCGAGCGCACAGACAAAGCGCACCGTCGATCTGATGAACCGGATTCCAGACAAGGAGTTTCTTGCAAAGGCCGCGCTCTTCGCTCGTAACGAGTATGGAATGCGGTCGATCTCTCACGTTGTTGCTTCTCACTTAGCGGAAACTGCCAACGGTGAAGAGTGGCCCAAGCGTTTCTATGCAAAGGTCGCTCGCAGACCTGATGACGTGACAGAAATCATCTCTCGGTACGCAGCTTCGTACAATCGGCTTCCGCGCCAGATCCCCAATGCCTTGAAGAAGGGATTGGGAATGGCACTCACGAAGTTCGACGAGTATCAGGTTGCCAAGTACCAAGGGAAGTCAAAATCTGTGAGCTTGGTCGATGCGGTGAACATCTGCCATCCGAAGGAAACAGACGCAATCAAAGCTCTGGTCACTGGCACCTTGAAGCCTGCCGATACTTGGGAAGTCAAGATGACGCAGACCAAGGGTGACAAGCAGAAGAAAGAGCAGGCATGGACCGATCTCGTCAAGAGCCGGAAGATTGGATACTTCGCGCTCTTAAGGAACCTGCGGAACATTCTCCAGCAGGCTCCAGAGTTGGTCAAAGACGCTTGCGAACTTCTCTGTGATCGGAGAATGATCAAGAAATCTTTAGTGCTTCCGTTCAGGTTTCTGACGGCGATTGAAGAGATTGAGAAGTTGAGCGGCCCGGGTGTTCAGATTGTGCTCACCCACATCAATGAGGCCATCGACATCTCAATCGACAACATTCCCGAGTTTCCAGGTCGGACGTTGATCGCAGTCGATGGCTCTGGCTCAATGAGTGGAAGGCCAATGCAAATCGCTTCGGTGTTTGCTGCGGCCCTTGCCAAGCAAAACCCAGATGCCGACATGATCATCTTTTCAAACCGTGCGCGGTATTACAATCCGCGCCGGGGAGATTCGATGCTATCTATTGCAGACAGGATCAAGAAGAAATGTGAGTATCAAGGCACCGACTTCCAGTGTGTATTTGATACCGCGAATCAGCCGTATGATCGAATCATCATACTGTCTGATATGCAGGCTTGGGTGCGTGCCTATGGATATCGGGACAGCAATCCCGGTCCAGCACTCCGAAAATACAAGCAGCGGTTCAACTGTGATCCATGCGTTCACTCGTTCGATCTAAATGGCTACGGATCGCTTCAGTTTCCTGAGCGGAACGTCTACGCCTATGCAGGATTCTCCGAGAAGGTCTTCGATGTTATGAAGATCATCGAGTCCGACAAGGAAGCTCTCCTGCGGAAGATCGAAGGAGTAGAAATTGGCTAACGAAACTGCGGTCCCGGCTTCGAACGAAGCAAGGATCGTTGTCGATGTGTCGCTCGATCTCAAGAGACGGTTGTACTCCAGCCTATCTCTTGACGGTCTGACAATGAAGGATTGGTTTGTAGAACAAGCCGAGTCCTATCTCGAAAAAAGAGCAAAGCGGAAGACGAAGAGGGTGAAGAAGTAATTGCTTCGCCCTCTTTGTTTGGGAGAAATATGATTGAAGTTAGAATTGTATTCCGTGCGAAAGACCACAAGAACGATACGCTCAAAGCAGCTATGATGATTGGGCAAGACGGATCGGTTGCGCTGTCTCGGTACGGACGACCGAATAAGCTCTATCTTCAGAAGAGTATGGAAGGATATGAACGATATAGGGGTTGGGATCTTATCTTCGAAGCGTTAAAGCAGGCGCTTAACTATGGAGATGAGGTAGATGATAACGCAGGAAGAAAAAAGGAAACTGGGAAGAAGGTCGAAACACAAGGGAAACAGACAGGAACGAAGAACAAGAAAGTACCTAGAGAACCTGGGGTATAACTGTACGAAATCTGGTGCATCGCTCGGGCTGTTTGACATCATTGCGATATCCCGCCAAGAGGTAAAGCTCGTCCAAGTGAAGAGCAATAGAATGCCTGCCCGAGAAGAAATGGAAAGACTCAAAGAATTTGCTGAAGACGCATGCCCAGACGTGTGTACGGTAGAAATATGGGTATGGAAGGATTTCAAACGCCAACCTGTGGTGAAGAAGCTATAATCCCAACGGTGTTGTGTCCGCGCTGGTAGCGCGGGGGTAAGAAATGAAGCATCTAGGCAACCTCTACCAGGGGTCACAAGTATGACGGCCATACAAACAAAGGACGGTGAGTGATGGGATTGGGTTGGTTTTGGTTACTCACAGATAAAACAATGTGGAGATATGCCCTATCTCCACCAGTGAGCTATGGATATGACATACCGCGTTGGCGTGTGGTGCTATGTAGGTTTAGGGGGCATCCATGCGGCGTTGTTTATTACAGCCCAGGAAGTGAGCCTGACATGCGGTGTAAAAACTGTGGGGACTATCTTGGTTAAACGAATGGAGGTGACCAATGACCGACGAACACGAAGACAAGGCGCGGGTGTTGAGTGACTACGAACTGAGCGACTACGAACGAAGTGAAACATATCAAATGCAGGAGCAATCCATCAAAGAGCTTTGTGACGAAATCGACAGGCTTCGCCGCCAGTGCGCCGACTATGAGCGCCGGATAAGTCTGGTCCACAAGATTGCGTTGGAGGCGATTCAAAGGTGGGCAGATAACGACGAAAACGCAAAATGTGCGGCGGAAATTGCCGCGCTAGAAAAGGAGCTTGACCAATGACCGACGAGCACAAAGACAGGGCGAAGGAAATAAATGCCAAGCAGTAGAAACCCAAATGACTATACCGATCAGGAACGAGCCCACCAGCACGCTGAGGTTGCGCTGATTGGTCACGTATTCTGGCAACCGGATAACTCGCTAAGGATCTTTGAGCGCATCAAAAACCCAGACGTTTTTAAGTCGTGGTTGAATCGACAGATCTATAAAGCATATCTGCATATCTCTGGTGTTGGCGAACCGATTAACTCTGCATCAGTGATGAGATACTTCGAAGAGGTTGCAGAGAAGAAACCAACCGGCGTGCTTCCCTATTTACTGAAGGCGTCCGATGTTGCTGAAGCTGACATATACACAGAGCAGGCCATTGACCAGCACATTAACATTGTGCTTGAAGCTCACTACATGCAGAAGTTTAGAGAGCTATCACGAAGAGCACACAACATGGCCGACATCCAGCGTCTCTCTAAAGATGTTTTGGATTGGAGTATCACCGAGATCCCATCGCAGAGAACACCTGCTGTTATCGTCAACCAGCTTATCAACAGACAGGAACTTATTTACGATGGATCTGTAAAAGCTGGATACTCGTGGGGTCTTGATGCGATGGATCGCATTCTCCACCTTCGGCCTGGATACTTCTACACATTGGGCGGACTAAAGAAAAGCGGAAAGACACTGTTTGCACTGTCGCTGCTTGAACACAATCTAAGAGAAGCAGAGCCGGCACCGTGCTTGGTTTTCTCGATGGAGATGAGCGATGAAGCTCTCTTCGGTAAACTGTTCTCCAGCGTAACAGGCGTCAACTCCAGGCTTATACATACGAAGTATCTGCCAAGAGATCAGTTCGACCTGATCAAAGAACATGTAGATGAAATGTCACGAATCCCACTGACCGTTGATGATCAAGCAACAATGACCATAACTGACGTGGTAATTCGATCAAGAGGCTGGAAGTTTAAGAACAACATTCCAGACGGGAGCGGAATCATTGTAGTTGACTTTATGCAACTACTTCAATTGGAAGGTAAACGCAACGACACAACAGCAGAGCTACTAAAAAACGCTGCGTATCAAATGACCAGGATGGCTAAGGAGCTGAAGGTGGCAGTCGTCGCCCTAGCGCAGCTTCGGAATGAAGCAGAAGGCCATGTGCCTCATATAAGATTCCTAGAGGGATCAGGCGGCATCGCTCAAGCATCCGAAGGCATCCTATTACTCGATCTCTATAAGCGCAGAGACGCTAACTACGAATCTGGGTCTGCCTTTGACGATATCGACATCCACATTACGCAGCGAAGTGGTATGTCTGAGACAAAGGTACGCTGTCAGGTTGATCTAAAGACGGGTCGTTTCTATGAACGAGTCGAAGATCCCTGGCGCGAAGAAAGGGTGACCCCGGATGAACCAGAATTATAGAGAGTACGATTACTGGGTTGTTTATCTTGACATCAAGACCGGACAGCCAACAGAGGCGGTGATAGAATATGAGATAATGCCCAGTGATATCCACATTGACGACGCGGATATCATGTTAGAGTTGCACGAAGCTCTTGGCTACATGCCAGAGATTCGAGATCCACATGACGAATAACGAGAGAGAGTACAATGCCAGTAGCAAAGAAGGCGAAAGCCACAAATAAAATCGAGACTAAGATCTCGATTCCGCAGCTTGAAAACACGGTTGTCAAGCTCACACTTATTGGGTTGCCCGACAGTCCGATCATCGTCCACGCCTGGAGTCAGAAGATGATCCAGGCAATCAAAGACAAACAGGCCGGCATCGGCAAGACCAGAAAGCGTGAAGTAAGAAACCCCGATCAGGAATGGAAAGACTCCTGTTACAGCGTGAACGGCAAACCTGCGTTTAAGACCATCGCTTTTAAGAAGGCGATTGGATCTGCCGCAGCTACGTTGGTCGATGGCGTCTCGAAGACGCTGATCAACAAAGCCATCCACACACTCGGAGAGTTCACCGAACTGCACGGCACCGAAGTCAAACGTGAAGATATGGTGCGCCTGAGCGGGATCGGCAATCCTTCGGACATCCGTTACCGGAAGTCGTTCGAAGACTGGTGGGTTGAGCTTGTTATCGAGTTCAACCAGAACGTCATCAAACTCCAGGACATCATCGACCTTTTGAACCTAGCCGGATACTCGGTCGGCGTAGGAGAGATGCGTCCTGAGAAGAGCGGTGACGGTTTTGGCCGATTCCGGGTGGCGACCAGTAAAGAGGTCGAGATGCTCAAGAAGGGCAAAGACCCGAAAGAAATCAATCGTCAGTTCACCAAGATGATCAGGAGTGCTGCGTAATGAAGTACCTATTCAAAGACAACACACCGTTCAAGAACAACGACGCACAGCCTGTTGGTGAAGAGCTTGAACGGTTACGGCGTGAGAATGGAAACAATCTCACACAGGAAGCAGTTGTGTCAGCGGCGAAGAAAAAAGGATCGCCGCTGCATGACTACTTCGATTGGGATGATACAGAGGCCGCTCACAAGTACCGGCTTTACCAAGCCAGGAAGCTGATCGGATCTATTGAAATCATCCGTCGCGGTAAGCACAACCGACAAATTCAAGTGAGAGCGTTCGTCAAGGTCAACAAAAAAGGCGGGGCATTCGACAGCACCGTTGAAATCCTAAGCAATGAAGAAAAACGAGCGCTGCTCGTTCAACAGGCTCTCGATGAAGCTGAGTCTTGGTCAACGCGCTATGAAGATCTGGTCGAACTTGCAGAAATTCACGGCGCGATCCGAAAAGCCACCAAGAAGCGGGTAGCAGCTTAGCTACCCGCCCCACTTGGCTCGGACGGACTTGGACGGGCCAGGCAGTCATGGATAGGCTTGTTCGGATGTGGATCGACAGGGCCATGTGAGGCCAGGTGTTCTGAGGCTCGGCAGTCATGTCCTGGTAGGCCAGGATGGGAGCGGAACGGTGAGACCACTCGCGGCAGTCACGACAGGGCAAGGTTGTTCCCGGCGAGTTCCGGTCAGGCGTTAACGGGGCTCGGCCAGTTACGGTTTGGCAGTCTCGGCAAGACAGGGAGCGACTTGGATCTCATGGTCATGGATAGGTACGGTAAGACTCGGCAGTCGGGACTTGGCCAGTCGGGGAATTGTTCGGATAGGATTGGAATGTCACGGCAGTCGTGACAGGACGTGGATAGATGTGACTGGTCAGGGACATGGTGGGATTGGAACGACACGGCTAGGCAGTCGAGACAAGGTGACGCTAGGTGAGGTCTGGATAGGAGTGGTAAGATGGGACTCGGCAGTCGAGACGGGTCACGGCGGATCTCGGACCGGCGAATCGGGACTGGGCTTGGATGGGCGAATGCAGTCGCGGCGAGACTGGGATAAGTACGGTCAGATCGGGAACGGATAGGTAAGAAACGGCAAGGCCCGGCAGTCCCGGCGTGGATACGCATGGTCAGGTTGGAATTGACTTGGCAGTCCTGGCAAGGACGCGCTCGGTAAGGTTCGACGCCGCATGACCGGATTCGGACTGGATTGGCAGTCAAGGCTTGTTACGGCGGTGATAGGATCGGCGTTACCAGGAACGGAATGGATAGTCGGTGTTGGGCACGGCAGTCGCGGCTCTTCATGGTCATTTACGGAACGGAATGGACGCGCTAGGTGCGGACAGGTCCGGCAGCGCCCGGTGAGGCCCGACTCGATTTGGCTTCCATAGAAGCCCGTAGAAAGGAGATCTCATACAAAGACGGGTCAGGAGTAAGGGTATGGAATTAAAGCTCAAATCCGTGTATCTCTTTTTAGTAGAACAAGATGGGAAGTTTTTCTGCTACGACATGGAGATGCGGTACGAGCGTGGAGATGCCATCTCAAAAAGACGTGTTCGAACAGACAACGTAGGAACTTTGATCAGGGAGTTTGGGAATGTCGTCACAGTGGAAGCTCTTCGACGATCCAGACACGGAACCAATCAAGAGAAAAGAAAAAAATGAGACGACAAAACCACTCGAAGACCAAAGCGTCCGCAAGACAAGCATCTATGAAAATAAATGTCCAGAGTGCAAACACCCACCACGCTTCGAAGTCACGACCGGACTCGATAAACGATTCTGCACAGCCAAAGCACTGTGCCCGGTCTGTGGCAAACTGTTGGGCACCGATCAGTACGTCCTAAGCGACCGAATGATAAAAATGTTCGAGAAACGAAAGGCGTAGCGGTGGCACTGACACCCAAAGAGTATAGTACACAAACCTTCACATCCACAGGTACAGACTTCCCAAATTATGTGTGTCAATACATACCAGAAAGAACAAGCTCTGGATGGGAAGAAGATATGCAAGATTTATTGCATAGCAAGATCGGTAAGGCAATGGAAAACGTGAAGAAGGATCTCATCTTGGGACTCTTCTTCGATCACCCCCGCATGAAAGGAGCGGAAAAGATGAGTGGATCAGCACCGTCATCTCGATACCCTGACGGGATGCTTCCATACAAAGAAGAACGGATCTACTGCTTCGAGTTCGTTGTGGTCGATAAGAAAAACCACAAAGTTCTGAAACAAGGACACGTCTTCTGCAAAGATGAGAAATTGGCACTGGCCGAAGTGGATATCAAATCCATAGCCAAAGAAGCCAATGTCTCAATGGAAGATCTCGAATGGCGTATCTGGGATGTCCTCTACTTCGAAGAGGCTCAGAAAGTCCAGGTTGTTGACCGAGAAGATCTCGGCAACGTCTAAGCTATCGCCTAAGGAAGAGAGTACCGCGCTCGCCGTGGGGTCTATGGCCCCAGTAGACCAATCGGCAGAGTCACAGGACTTAAAATCCTGACAAGTGCTGGTTCAACTCCAGCCTGGGGCACCAAAGAAAGAGAGTACAAACATGAAACCAAACCCGATGCTTGAACTGGCCTTCGATATGGTCAAACCCGAAGACCAAGGGGAATGGGCAAAAAACGTGCTTCGCCTAATCGCCAATAAAAACGTGCCCGACAAAGGAGAAGAAAAGTGAGCCTGGAAGTCGCCCGGATCAAAGGAGAGAACCTGAGCCTCAGAATCAAAGTCAGGAACCAGCGGCGTCAGATTCGACAACTGCAAAACTGTCTGACGGAAGCACGATTGAAATACCAAAACCTGCTGACAGGCCGGACGAACATCCAGAAAGACATTGAAAAAGCAACTAAGCTCATCAATGAACTTCTGTCGTTGCAAATCACAGAACTTCAAAAAGAAGTAGATAACCCACTCAATAACCCAATCAACTTATCCTGGCACTGTGGTCATTGCCGCTAATTGTAATAGTTGGAGTGCTTTTGGCGAAACATGGGGATAAGATCGGAGAGTGGCTTGACAAGAAATTCAACAAAGAGTAAGGTAAGGATCGGATGGTGTATCTAGTTTAACAGCAAGCGAATAGCCGTCGCACGCCGTCCTTCGGGAACGATGCACCATCACCTTCCTTCCCCCCTGGCGTGCGGCGGCTTTGAACTTAGGAGCAGCCAATGGGCCGGAAACAACAGTGGTTCAAAGCCTGGAGCTATGAGGCGCTCGCCGATGATCGAC
>WOR8_10005177_pt1 | contig 12614 bp, 11 predicted proteins | sample DeeMarSeWOR38_10_FD_19890 | JGI IMG/M metagenome (IMG submission 19890) | reverse complement strand
CCGGAGGAGGGCCGCCAAAAGGCGGCATTCCACAGGGCAGGTACTCAATGACCAAAACAAAAAACAGGTTTCGAATTTTGGTCATTGTGATTTGTTATTTGGAATTTCTATGGCCTTCAGTACTTCAAAACAGCTCGCAATCTTTAGGTGCATTGTGATTAGCTAGGTTGGGGAGAAAATCGACGAGATGTACACCTGGATTATAATCTTCCTAGTTATCGTCGGAGTTATGTTTGGGCTGAAACTCGTTTACGTTCTTTGCACTGCCCTGGTTCTTCCCATTACCCGAGGAGCACTCTACGTCTCAACCTCCCGGGTGAGAATTTCCGCCTTTATGGACGCTGTACCGATGCAAGCAGGGCAACTCCTGGTGGACATCGGCTGCGGGGACGGGCGAGTTCTTCGAAAGGTTCAAAAGAGATACGATGTCAAAGCGCTGGGATACGAACTAAATCTCCTGGCCTATTTGAAGGCTAAACTGCTGTGCCTCGGTCTGCGAAACATAGAGGTGAAATGGCGCAATTTCTGGACAGCGGACCTGTCGGAGGCCGACGTTGTGTTCTGCTATCTCTTTCCTGATGTGATGAAGGATTTAGCAGCAAAGCTCAAATCCGATCTCAAGCCTGGAGCTGTGGTTGTATCGTGCAACTTTGATTTGCCTGGTTTCATTCCCGAACAGATCTTGCGACCTGGTAACTCCTTGCACAACAGTCCCATTTATGTGTATCGGTTAAACAATTGATCCGGGTGATTCCTCCTACCCAACACCGGCGAGACTTATGTTAGAAGAGTTCCAATCCATCGTTTATGCGCTGATTCGCCCAGAGCAAGGAGCGGCCATCCCCATTGCTTTGGATTTCACCCACCAATTTGATGGAGAGCGCACTGACAAGGCCAGGATAGCACAAACACTAAACGCTGCATTCCTCATGGTTCTTGCAGGTGAAAACCACCCGGCAGCATCCGCTGCCATGCGGTTTCTCACTCGCATGGCAAAATCCCCCGAGTGGAGAGAGGTATCTGAGTTTTACCTCAGCGGCATAGAGATAACGCACCGGGAAGTTAATGCTAGGTGCAAGCGGGATCCAGAGTTCGCCGACTGTCTAAAAACGATCTCAACCTGGCTGTCCAATAAAGAAAACTTGAAAAAAAGAGAGGAGGTTGCCGAGCAGATTTGGTCCGTCTTTTTTCCGGAAGCCAATTCTATCCGAGCAAACTGGAATGAACGCTTAGCTGCCCTGCGGAAAAGACGTACCGTTACCATCACGCAGCTGAACCAAGCCCCTATCAATGATCCGGCCCGACAGATACTCTTTACTTCAAACGTCCTTCTAACTTTTCCTCCGCAATCCAAATCTGCTGATGAACTTTCTCTCAGCAATGAATTGAGCAAAAAACTCAACCTGGCAAAGCAAGGAGCCCAGCTTTACTGGTACGATCATCCAATCCAAATCGGGGTGGAACCTGATAAAAACGAAGTACTCTACGGCCTCCGTGGCCTGGAGGATGCCCTGGAGTTCGAACGTAATCGTGGTGCTCATGCTGACGATGCCAAGCTTACCTGCCTGCTATCGGTATCAGTGACCCACCCAAGCCTCCAAACCATTGCCAGACCCTACCTCGAGGAGGAGCTCTCGAAAGCAGGTGGTTTGCGAAACATTGATGTTTACGTTTTCAGTGAAGCAGACTGCCGCCGACTACTAGACGATATTCTTGTCCCGGCTGCCAATCATTTTTGCGGAGGCAACGATTCAGAAGAATTATTGAGCGTGTTCGGCGTAGATGGTGAATATGGCAGGCACTATAGTTTCTTAAAGGCGATAAGTGCTTTCTGGCAAATTGTTATGCAACCGGAAATAGAGGCAACATTTAAGATCGACCTGGACCAGGTTTTCCCCCAAAAAGAACTGGTGGAACAAACTGCAGCATCCGCTTTTGAACATTTCACCACTCCTCTTTGGGGGGCCCATGGTCTCGATTCAAAGCAAAGATCCGTAGAACTCGGTCTGATTGCCGGAGCGCTGGTTAATGAAAGTGACATCGGCAAGTCCATATTTACCCCTGATGTGACTTTTCCAGACGGCGATCTTTTACCAGAAGAGTTTATTTTTTATAGCAGGTTACCCCAGGCGCTCTCAACTGAAGCAGAGATGATGACCCTTTACAACACCTTGGATCTAGATGGGAAAAACACATGCATCCAACGCGTCCACGTAACCGGCGGAACTAACGGTATTCTAATTTCAAGTCTCCGTCGCCACCGACCCTTCACCCCATCTTTTATAGGTCGGGCAGAAGATCAAGCCTATATCCTCTCCGTCTATCCCAACCCTAGAGTCAGATTGGCCTACGCGCACAAAGACGGCCTCATCATGCGCCATGATAAGGAAGCATTTGCCCAGGAGGCAATCAAGTCCGCTCACATCGGCAAACTTCTCGGTGACTATATCCGTATTCTTTTCTTTTCTTCCTACAGTGAGGTCTTGCAGGATAACATTGCAGAGTTGAAGAATGAGTTCGACCCTTTTACAGGATGCTTTATCTCCAGGATTCCCACAACAGTTGTCTATTTGCGCTTCGCTCTAAAAGCGGCATCCTTTTTTGCCGGAGGACAGGAAAAGCAAGGGTTGGAGTTCATTACCGGCGGTGCGAGAAGAATCGCAACTGCACTGGAGTTTGTCCAGGGGAAAAATTCTCCTCTCAAACAGCAATATGAGAAGGAACGACTTGGCTGGAATCTTTATTACGATATCCTTTCCGCCTTTGAAGATGCACTGGACCAAAATGACGATTTTGCCTTGGATTTGCGCCACAAGGCGAAACTGATCATCGGTGAGTGTTTGGTCCATGCCAGCGGCCAATGAAAAATATTTTCAGAAAGGGATGAAGAGCTTGCTTGCCCGCATTCTTACTCTTGTTGAACTCATCCTGTTGTCGACAGGGATCTTGCTGCTTGCAGCCCCAGTTTTTTCGGAAGAGATGGACCACCATAGGTCCGCGGAGGCGACCGCGCCATCTGTCACAGACTCCACCCAAGCCAAAACGCTACATCCTGTTCCAGTTGTGGGCTATAGGATCGTTAACACTTATCCTCATGACCCAAGAGCTTTCACCCAGGGATTGGTTGTTGCAGACGACGTCCTCTATGAAGGAACAGGTCTGCGTGGCCAGTCCAGCCTGAGAAAAGTTGATCTTGAAACTGGAAATATCCTTCTGCTCCGGCAACTGCCGGCTCGGTTTTTCGGTGAAGGGATAACAAGCTACGGCAACAGAATCATTCAGTTGACCTGGCGGGCGAGGGTTGGTTTTGTCTACGATAGGCAAACCTTTCAATTACTGGACAGATTCAACTATCCCACCGAGGGTTGGGGCATCACCCATGACGGCAACTCTTTAATCATGAGTGATGGTACCTCAACATTGTATCTGCTGGATCCTCAGACCTTTAAGGAAATAGGCCGGATTGAAGTCCATGACATGGATGGCCCTGTGTCCAGACTCAACGAATTGGAATACGTTCGCGGGGAGATCTACGCCAATGTTTGGAGAACCGACCGCATTGCAAGAATCTCCCCTCAGACAGGGGCCGTGGTGGGATGGATAGAACTTGAAGGTCTTCTGAGCCCGGAAGATCGCAATCGCCAGATTGACGTCCTCAATGGCATTGCTTATGACCCCAAAAATGATCGTTTGTTTGTTACTGGAAAACTGTGGCCCAAGCTCTTTGAAATTGACTTGGTTGTGCTCGAAAAGTAAGGGTCAGCGACCTATAAATAGACCGATTGCAAGCAACACCGGGGTCAAGATGATTATTACTACGTTCCTGCCCATATAGGGTATAAGTCTGGGCACATCATTGGCAAACCTGGCAACACCTTTGACAGTTGGAACTGCGATGATAATGGAGCCAAGGGCCAAAAAACCTGTCAGCGGCAGGTTGCCGGTGATATATCCGAAGATGATCGCCAGATAGGCACCTGCAAGGAATATCACGTATAATCTGACGCTAGCCTCTCTCCCTATTGCGATGGGGAAATGGTGTCTCCCCACACCCCTGTCAGCTTCTACATCTGGAAATTGGTTAAGCAACAACAAATCACTCACCAAAAAGAATGGGACCAGGGACGCCACAAATGAGGTCCAGGAATAGGAACCACTTAGAGCAAAATCAGTGCCCATTACCATCAAAGGACCGAAGCCTAGTCCGGGAGCGATTAAGCAGAGAAAAGGGGTTCTGGTTATCCACTTTGTATAGGCAACAATAGTGACAATACCGAGCAGTCCTACTGGTAAGAGCCACAGCCCCCTGACATACAGAAAATATATGCCCACAATAGCTATGACAACCAGGCTGATAAGACCCGTGATGAGTGCCACGTGGGCCTTGTCTGGATTGTTGGGTAGAGTCCCACTACCCCCACTGAAGGGTGTGGGTTGGGTGTTGAAATCAAGACCGCTTCTAAAATCATGATATTCATTCAAAGCATTAACGCTTATGTGTGATGCCACCGCCCCCACGAAGGCCAGGGCCAAATAACAGAGATCTATTTCAGCTATAGACCAGGACGCGGTTGCCGCACCCAGCAATACGCAGGCGGGAGTCAATATTAGAAAAGGTAGCCGCATGGGACCAAATATCACCGCACCGACTGTATTACCCATCACCTACTACTCCAATACTTGTCGGATGGACCCTGGTTACTCTTCACCTATCTCACCCCTTCGAGCCCTCTTATATTTTGCCAATAGCTTGGTGCCCAATTTTTCCAGGTTTTCTGCAATTATGGTGACCCTATTTTCCGGTATGCCCACCATCATCAAGTCAGGATCGAGGCCGCATCGCAGTCGGTCGCCAAAACCCGTTACCGAAAGGTTGATGCTACCTGTTTTCAGAACATAAGCAGTCGCATCTCCACAAATGCCCTGGAAGCCTGTGGCCATGGAGATCTCGGTCCTGCCGCCGGTCTCATACTTATCAGCCACCGAGATAAACATGGCTTGCTCTGCATTTACCGGCATGAGAAGCACATCATAACCATTGTCTGCCTGCGAAATTGGTCTGAGAAGCAGCGCCTGGATACTCTCATCCTCGAGTTTACATGCCCCGGCAACACTTTTCTTCGCAGCCTCAATGCTGCAGAATACACCCGATCTATAGTGCTTCTGGCCCGAGAGCATGTCCTCCGGATAACTACGAAATCCCAATGTTGCCGCGCCTGACTTGCAAAGGATATCATTTTTCAAGAGGTAGAGGCTCTCACCCTTGGCGGCAGCCATAATCGACTGACAGTAGCTGGCCACAGGCTTTTTAGGTCTGTACACTTCCAGTTCAGGATTATCTTTACTCGATGGGAGTGAAACCGCTACCGGTGAAAAGGCAAGTTGTAAATGATGTTTTAGTGTCACTGAGATCCGTGTATTGTCCATCATTTTTCACGGCCCAAAGGCCCAGTTCAATTCTCTCTCGGTATAATAATAAAGATTGCCTTGTGCCAAGTTGTCATCATGCCAGTTTTGGATCCGCCTTGCAAGGTTATGAAAAGGTCTTGGATGATATATTCGTAGGGAATCCGGGACCGAAGGACCCGGCTTTGGGCTACCCCCTGAGGGGGCTCCAACGGTCTTTCCTCTCTTGCGGAAATCTGCTAGAGTGATGGAGTTCAGTGATTTTAGATTTTAGAATGCAGATTTTAAATTTAAAAGCTTTAGACCAACCGGAGAAGAATGCATCCACCTCAATCTGCAATCTGCAATCATAAATCATACGTGCTCCAGTACTCCAAAACCGCTCGCAATCTTTACCGCCAAAGCCATTGAACTTTGACCTGGCCCCAAGGACCAGGTTTTCGATGTTGAATAAAACAAAGAAAGGAGAAGTAAGCATGAAAGCAGTAGTTTATGAAGAGTATGCCCCGGATGATGATTTTAAGCGAATCTTGCAGGTAAAAGATGTGGAAGAGCCAAAACCAAAACCTAACGAGGTAGTTTTTGCAGTCAAAGCAGCTGCCTTGAACTACAACGATATTTGGGGAATGAGAGGAAATCCCATACCGGTCCCGTTGCCGCACATTTCAGGTTCCGATGCAGCCGGTGAAGTAATCGCGGTGGGGGAGGATGTAACCAGAATCAAAGTCGGGGACAGAGTTGTCTCTCACTCTAATATGTCGTGCCGAGTTTGTTCTGCCTGTACCGATGGTCGCGAATATGACTGTAACAAGCGTACTATCTGGGGCTTCGAGACCGGCCCCTTATGGGGTGCATTTTCTGAGATCACCCATCTTCCTGAAGTAAATGTGATCAAGATTCCGGACAACGTCAGCTTTGAAGAGGCAGCTGCAGCCTCCATGACCTTGCTCACTTCCTGGCATATGCTGGTGGGGAGGGCGAAGATCAAACCAGGGCAAACTGTACTGGTAATGGGAGGAGGTTCCGGCGTTGGTAGCTTTGGAATCCAGATTGCCAAACTTTACAACTGTACGGTGATTGCAACGGCGAGCCCAGATAAACTGGACAAATGTCTCGAACTTGGCGCCGATTATGCCGTGGATCACAGGAAAGATGACTGGCACAAGGAAGTCCGGGGTTTGTGCAAGGAAATCTCCCAGAAAACAGGGGTATCTCCGGGAATCGATGTATCTTTTGATCACATCGGAGAGACCCACTTTAACAAGCAGCTTACCTTGCTGAAGTATGGTGGGACCCTGGTTCAATGCGGCGCCACCACAGGCTGGGATGGCAAAGTCGATCTAAGGCACATCTTTTTCAAGGGAACCAACATACTTGGCTCCACCCAAGGAACAAAGGCAGAAGTTGAACAAGGGTTTTACTGGATGTCTCAAGGGAAGATAAAGGCTGCAATTGACTCAGTGTATCCCTTTGAAGAGGCAGCAGAAGCCCACACAAAGATGCTCACTGGAAAAGGGTTATTCGGAAAAATTCTGCTGAAACCTGAGTAGATATTTTTGTTTATCAATATCTGGTGCTAGTGAGGCTGTCCGACAATGTCATTCTGAGGCGTGAGCCGAAGAATCTCGAGATCCTTCATCCCGCCCAGAGCGGGACTCAGGATGACAATTACTCTCTACGCGGAGTTTATCCTGAGCTTGTCGAAGGGCTCAGAATCACAACTGGGCGCCTTGGACCGTTGTCGGACAGCCTCTAGCCCCTTTTTTACCAGCAGTCCCCTGAACCCTGCGCTTTTCGCTGACCGCTCACCTACATACTTCCCTCTTGACTGCAACGGCAACCAAGAATAAGCTCATGCTAACCCTGCAAGGGCGAGAGGAAAGGAGTTTGACATGAGACTTAATATAAAAGCCTTTGGACTGACCTGTGGACTGTTCTGGGGATTTGGTCTTTTTTTGATAACCTGGTGGATAATTGCTTTTGAGGGTCCATCTGCCGACCCTACCTTTATCGGCCGTATTTATCGTGGCTACAGCCTGAGTCCTACTGGCAGCTTTGTCGGTTTGATCTGGGCCCTGCTAGACGGCTTTATTGGTGGGGCAATTTTCGCTTGGCTCTACAATTTGATCTTAGGACGCATTTCGAGACAGGGAGCATAGCTGGCCTGTGGCCAACGTAGTTCAGGGAACCTTATCTCACCCCTAGGTGTAAGAGGATCTGTAATCGGAAGGAAAAATTACTATGAGCAGTAAACCATTCAAAGCAATGGTCGTGCAGAAAACACCTGATGGCAAATATACCAGGCAGATTGCTAAGACATCGCTGGATGACTTGCCCGCAGGTGAAGTATTGGTCAAGGTTCTTTATTCATCCTTGAATTATAAAGACGGACTGTCCGCCACTGGTCATAGGGGAGTCACCAAGAATTATCCACACACGCCTGGAGTAGATGCCGCTGGTGTTGTGGAGGAGAGCCTCAGTGATGCGTTTCAGCCTGGGGACCAAGTAATTGTCACCAGCTACGATCTTGGCATGAACACCTCAGGTGGTTTTGGACAGTACATCAGAGTGCCAGCCGCTTGGGTTGTGCCGCTTCCGGAGAATCTCTCACCAAAAGAAAGCATGGCTTACGGTTCAGCCGGTCTTACTGCCGGATTTTGCATCTTTAAGCTCCAAGAGCATGGCATCACCCCCGACCAAGGAAAGATATTGGTTACAGGTGCCACCGGTGGAGTTGGCAGTTTTGCCGTGGCAATGCTTGCCAAAATCGGCTATCAAGTGGTTGCAGTAACCGGAAAGATGGATGAGAAACAGTTCCTTATCGACCTTGGCGCCAAAAAGGTCATCTCCAGAGATGAGGCTACTGACACCTCGGGAAAGCCCCTTTTGAAAGGTCGCTGGGCTGGGGTAGTAGACGCGGTAGGAGGTGAGATCCTATCAACAGCCATCAGATCCACCAAGCTGCACGGAGCAGTTACTTGTTGCGGCAATGTAGCATCGCCTGATCTGCACATCAATGTATATCCTTTCATATTGAGGGGTATCTCTCTTGTGGGCATTGATTCCCAGAGCTTTCCAATGAGCTTTCGGCGCCAGACATGGGAAAAAATTGCCAGTGAATGGAAACTGGACGACCTGGATAGGCAGACTTCCTTGTGTTCACTGGAAGAGCTGGACTCAGAAATAGATCGCATCCTGGCAGGAAAGCAAAAAGGCAGAGTGATCGTGGATTTAGGAAGGTAGGAGCAGATGCGTAGGAAAGATAGAGAAATTACCGATATTGCCTTGATTGAAGACGTTATCCGCAACTCGTTGGTTTGTCGTCTGGGTATTTCTAGAAACGATCAACCCTATGTTGTTCCTCTCTGTTTTGCTTACAGCGATAACACTCTTTATTTTCACTCCGCAGGCGAAGGTCTGAAATTGGAGATACTCAAACAAAACCCCAACGTCTGTGTCTAATTCGACATAGACCAGGAGGTCATCCAGGGCGACAAACTGTGCAAGTGGGGCATGAAATACCGCAGTGTTATAGGATTTGGTAAGGGTTCACTGGTTGATAATCTAGAAGAAAAGAAAAAAGGGCTCGATGCACTAATGCAGCAGTATTCAGGCAGATCATTCGAATATGCGGAGCCGGCAATTGACAGCACCGTTATCATAAAGGTTGAAATAGAAAGTATGACCGGCAAAAAATCAGGTTACTAGATAGTACCCATCCATAAACGATCTTTTTGAATGTCATTATGAGGAGCAAAGCGACGAAGAATCTTTTGGCTACTGGCCCCGCAGAGATTCTTCGCGGAGTTTATCCTGAGCCTGTCGAAGGGCTTAGAATCACACTAGGCAGTTTCCGGATGGACACTAGATAATCGAACCAGGGGCGGACGAGTAAAATGAAGGTTACACTGGCACAACTGAATCCAACTATTGGTGATATTCGCGGCAATTTGGCCAAGGTGACGCAGACATTGTCACAGTGCAGTGAGGACTCTCCCGACCTGGTTGTTTTCCCGGAACTCTTTCTCGTCGGCTATCCACCCAGGGACCTCCTGGAAAGACCCTCTTTTATCGCCAGGACTGACGAGGCCATCCGAGAACTCGTAGAAGTTTCCCAGAATTACCCACAAACAGGCATTATTGTGGGCGCGCCTCAACCTGGGCAGCAATCCACAGGCAAAGGGTTGCATAATTCAGCGCTGCTAATTTATCAAGGCCGACTCCTCTTTACTCAGCACAAATCCCTGCTGCCCACCTATGATGTTTTTGACGAAGCGCGATACTTCGATCCCGCCGCAAACGATCCTGTAGTGGAATTCAAAGACCGGACCCTCGGTATTTCCATTTGCGAAGATGCCTGGAACGATCCGGCCCTATGGCACCGGCCTACATATTCTTATGATCCTATCGAGGTTATGGCCGAAAAGGGTGCCGACCTGATGATCAATATTGCTGCTTCCCCTTTCCAACGGGGCAAGGAGAGACTCCGGTACGACATTGTCCGCAGTCATGCAACCAAGCACCGAATCCCTTTTCTTTTTGTAAATCAAATAGGTGCCAACGATGAGCTCATTTTTGATGGCAGAAGTATCTGCATAGACGGGGCGGGTGATCTCATGGCCGTCTTGCCGCCATTTGTGGAGCAGGTGGAAACAATTTCGGTGGATCGGACTGGTATCCGGGATCCTTATGTCCCGCAGGAGGAGATCGCAAGTGTTCACCAGGCGTTGGTTTTGGGCGTCAGAGACTACATGGACAAGTGCGGTTTTTCTTCGGCTATCCTGGGGCTGTCGGGTGGCATTGACTCTGCGGTGACTTGTTGTATAGCCGTAGAAGCAGTTGGAACTGAAAATGTTGTCGCAGTCGCCATGCCCGGACCTTATTCCTCTTCGGGCAGTATTGAAGATTCCAGAAAACTTGCGGAGAATCTTGGTATCAGGTTCGAAGTCATACCAATTTCTCCTGCCTATGAGGCTTATCTCAAGTCCCTCCAGGACCATTTCAAAGGGAGAGAACCTGACATCACCGAAGAGAACTTTCAGGCCAGAATTAGAGGCAACATCCTCATGGCCCTTTCCAACAAATTCGGCCACCTAGTACTGTCGACCGGTAACAAGAGTGAACTAGCTGTGGGCTATTGCACCTTGTATGGTGATATGAGCGGCGGTCTGAGTGTCATATCCGACGTGCCTAAGACTATGGTGTACGAACTGGCAGAGTACATTAACAGACAAACCTCTATCATACCTCTGGAGATCATCAACAAAGCACCATCAGCAGAATTAAGAGAAAATCAAACTGATCAGGACACCCTGCCACCCTACGACATCCTCGACCAGATTTTGCACTACTACCTGGACGAGCACCGCTCGCTGCATGATATTCTGCAGCTCAATTTTGACCCAGAGACGGTAAAGTGGGTGATCCGGACCGTAGATCGAAACGAATACAAGCGAAGACAGGCAGTTCCCGGGCTGAAGGTCACCTCCAAGGCTTTCGGCTCAGGCAGGAGAATGCCTATCGCAGCGAAATTTGAAAGCTGAACTCTATGGAAATGGTAGTTATATGAACACAGGAGAGCAAGAAAAGGACGAACTGGTTCGGTTGGCAGCGGCCCATGGTATTCAACGCTCTTATTCTGATATCTGGGGTAATGTCCATGAAACTCCTTTGGACGCACTGGAGCAGATGCTGGTTGCCATGGGAGTGGATGTAAGGTTGCCGGCTGAAGCTCTGCTCCATCTGGAACACAATTCTTGGACTCAACCGACAAAGCCAGTTTTGGTCGAATCAATTAACCAACTCCCTACCGAACTTTTTTTTCAAGTACCAACTGACAGGGTTGCCAGTGAAGACTCCAGCAGCCAGTTCCGGGTTCAGTTGGAAATCATTGGAGAAAACACCGCTTCCCTCAACCACTCCTATCACTCTGAACAACTGGCGTTCAAAGAGGCCCATGAGCTCGGCGGTATTACCTATGAGCGCTGGAGCATTCCTTTTCCCATAGAACTTTCTACCGGCTACTACCAGTTCAAGCTCACTGTTGCATATAAAGAGCAAAACCATCAACAGACAATCCTGGTCATTGTTTGTCCCGATCACACCTATCTGCCGCCAGGTCTCCAGGGTGATGGCAAGCGAGCAGGGATAGCTATCTCTCTGTACGGTCTTCGTTCCCAGGACAATTGGGGTGTGGGGGACTTGGGAGACCTCAAAGAATTCACTCGCTGGGCACTTGGGTCTCTGCATGTGGATGTGATTGGTTTGAATCCTTTGCATGCCATCTCCAATCGGCAACCCTACAACATCAGCCCCTATTTCCCTTCCAGCCGATTCTATAGAAATTTCATTTATCTCGACGTTGAGGCGATGGAAGATTATCGTGCCTCACCTGGGGCAAGAGAGTTGGTGCAGGCAGAGGAAACTCAGACCCTGCTGGACGAACTTCGCACCTCTGAACTTGTTCAGTACGAGCGGGTGGCCAGATTGAAACTCAAAGTGCTCAAAAAGGTATTCCAAACCTTTCTTCAGAATCACTGGAGCAACAAGACTGCAGTGACCGAACGTGGCAAGGAGTTCCAAACATATACGAAAAAAGAGGGAAGTTTGCTGGACAATTTTGCCACCTTCTGCGCCTTGCAGGCTTTCCTACACAAAAAAGATCCCGAGGCGTGGGCCTGGTGGCAGTGGCCGGAGCCTTTTCATAACCCCCAGTCCCAGGAGGTGAGCACTTTTCGGCGAAGCCACTGGAAAGAAATACTCTTCCATAAATACCTGCAATGGCAGGTGGAAGCACAGCTACAGGAAGTTCAGAGTCTGGCCTATTCAATGGGAGCTTGCGTCGGTCTCTATCAAGATCTGGCTCTGGGTAGTGACCCTGGTGGGGCTGACTGTTGGGCTTTTAGGGATTTCTTCGTGGACGGAATTACCGTGGGAGCGCCACCAGATGATTTTGCTCTCGAAGGCCAAAACTGGGGCTTTCAGCCCCCCCACCGGAAGAAATATCGTGACTCCGGTTACGACCTGTTCGTTAAGGAAATTAGAAAAAATTGCCAGCCTGGTGGAGCACTGAGAATTGACCACATAATGAGGTTATTTCGACTATTCTGGATCATTGCTGGGCAGCCTGCCAACAGCGGCACTTATGTGGAAAACTACTACCAAGACCTGTTCAAAATCCTCGCTCTAGAAAGTAATCGCGCCACACC
>WOR8_10005169_pt1 | contig 12622 bp, 12 predicted proteins | sample DeeMarSeWOR38_10_FD_19890 | JGI IMG/M metagenome (IMG submission 19890) | reverse complement strand
GGATATGACGCCATGTAGTGGCTTACGATGCGTCAACGGTGGTTCACTTGCGTTCGTCTTTCTGATCAAGTCCTGTCGAGTCATGCTCGACGTTTTCCCAACGCTCACGACTGCACCTCTTAATGACGACCGCCCGGGGTGGTCTAACCCGCGAAAGAACGTCACCCCGAATGTTTCTATCGGGAGCGGGTATCCAGCAGATCATTGATCGGTATGCGTGTGAAAAGTCACTGGTTACCTGCCTTCGCAGGAATGACGCGTAAGCGGGACAGCAGTGGATCTGACCCATAGAATGAAAGTAAACCAGCGATGTTGCAGGAATCATACATCCCTGTGTTTTTTGCGCACCGCCCAGACACTACATGTGGCATAGCGTGCCATGCGATGGGTGATGGAACCGAGCAGAAAACGCTTGATCGCACCCTTGTCCTTGCAACCGACCATGATCAGGTCACTCCCGGCCTGTTTCGCAGCGATGAGTATGTCATCGCTGACACTCTCGGCTTCGCGTAATTGTGTTGTCACGTTGGGCGTTGCCCATTTTAGCGACCTGACCGACTTTTCAAGCTCTGCCTGCATGACCTGTTTCTTCTGCAACCAGATACTGTTGATATGCTGACGCACATCCTGACGATAGGCCGTTATCATTGGCATGACATTGACCACCCTGATTTCTGAATTCTCTTCCAGCGGCAATGATGCACACAGTTCGAGGGCTACACTTGCTGCCTCTGAAATGTCATAGGCCAGCATGATCCGGTACGGCGCATTGGTGCCGGGTTCGATCGCTGCTGGAATTTCCTCCCCGCTTTTGTTCTTGACGATTAAAACCGAGCACGGTGCGTATTCCAGTACCCGATCTGACACGCCGCCAAGCAGGAAACGCCTGGCCGAACGGGCACCATGTGATCCGAGTACGATCAGATCGGCATCGATGTCCTCGGCAGTACGCAGAATCTCTTCAACCGGGTTGCCACTGCGCACCATGGTTTCACCCGGCCAGCCATCCTGACGCAAGCGCTTGCCCTCACGCTTGACGAGTTCTTCCGCCTCTTCGTGCAAGCGCTTGTTCGCCTGCTCCAGAGATTCGATTTGAGCCTCATTCAATGCGTCGAGTTCTGCCGGCAGCATCGGTATATCACCGACGACTGTCAGCACCGTCATTTTTGAATCGCGTGGAAACGGAAAACGCAGCATGAACTCCAGTGCATGGTCGGCATATTCCGATCCATCTGTGGCTATCAAAATATTCATAATATGCAACCTGCTTTGCGCCGTGTGGTTATGATCCTCACTAGTGAGCACTCCCAATGTTCAGGGTATATTGAAGTATCACATAGCAAAGGTACACACCCAGCAGCCAGAAACCCTGCCAGCGATGAAACACACCCTCCCTGTTCATCGATATGAAAACTCTGAACGAGTACAGGATAATCAGCATCGCCGGAAAGTGAAAATAATAAAAGTTCATCGGAATAACGAGCGGTGATGCAGCGGCAGCGGCGCCAATCACGAACAGCACATTGAGAACATCGGCACCGACAATATTGCCAACCGTTATCTCGGGATGACCCTTGCGAATGGCCGCGATGGCCGTCATCAATTCCGGCAGTGATGTCCCGAACGCGACCATGGTCGCAGCGATCACATCATCAGGTACGCCAACGCGGATGGCAATTTCAGAGGCGCTTGGCACCAGTACGCGGGCACCAAGGATCACCAGAAACAGACCACCTACGACCAGAACCCAGCTTTTGCTGATGCTCATCAGCTCGTGTTCCAGGGCTTCATCCTCGGGCAGCATGACTGTACCCTGCTTGGCCCAGACGTAGGTGATATAGAGATATACGACCAGCAGTATCAGAAACAGGAAGCCAACCCAGCGATCCAGCTGCGGTTCGCCTTCAGTCATCACATATGAACCGATGGCTATCAGCACCAGTAGCGTAGCTGCGCCGACCTGTACCCAGCCGGTACGGTTTAGAATGAAGCGGTTGACAGGCACCGCTGCCAGCACGCAGGTCAGGCCGAAGATAAGGCCGGTATCGGCGATGATCGAGCCAACGCCATTACCGAGAGCCAGTCCGGGGTTGCCCATGTAGGCGGCCATCACCGAAACAAAGGCCTCGGGTAATGTCGTACCCAGTGATACCACCGTCGCCCCGATAACGATCTTCGGCAGTCCGGTACGCTCGGCAAGATCAACCACACCATCGATCATCCAGTCTGCACCCATCGATAACATCGCGATGCAGATCACGATAATGATCAGAAGCACCAGCGTCGACTGACCGGAGACCAGGCCCTGCAATAGCGTCTCGTCGCCTATCCAGCTCAGTACCGAGTTATTCATGGTTTCTCACGTCAGGTATACACCAGGTGTTTTTGCTCATTTCACTGCCAGCAAGCTCTGGTCTCGAGCGTATTCAGTATGAAAAATATAAACTTATAATGATGTCTGTATAATACATCACTTGCTCAACATGCAATAACTTACAAGTGGTTGATAAGTGACTTTGTAAAAATTCTGGAATAAATCGGGATTGAAAAGGATATATGATCGAAAACAAAAGACGGTAAACCGCAGGATGAATATTCAGTGTCTGCTGCATCGCACATATCCGAGCAAATTGCACTAGTACACGCCAGTGTAGCGGGCAGAACACGCTTCGAAATCGCAGGCTTGTACCGCTCTGACCGGACCAAGCAGAGCCTCGAAACGGCTCTGAGCGATCTCAGTGGCGTCAATCGTGTCACGGCCAGTAGCCTGACCGGACGCATGCTGGTGCTGTACGATCCCGACATCACCCTGGATGATATCGTCACCGCGATTGAGCAGCACCTCGATGCCAGCGTCAAACTCAATCGTAGATCGCGGCGGTCTGCACCTGCGGATAGTCTGCATCTCAAGGACAGCCTGAAAATCAAACAGGTCTTCGAGAGAGCTTCAGGCCTGCTTGGCAGCATTCCCGCCCTGCTCTATTCGCTGCCGATATTCAGGCCGAAACATGCCCAGCCCAGCACCAGTCAGAACATGGAATCCCAGGGCCTCGAGGCATGGCATCTGAAAGATCTCGATGAGCTTTTACAGATACTGGACACCTCCCGACAGTATGGACTCGACCATGACGAAGCCTCACGACGACTGCAACGCTACGGCGAGAACAGCCTGACTGCCAGTGCGGCCCGTTCCGACCTGGCTATCCTGTTCAGCCAGTTCAACAGCGCACCGGTATTCATGCTCGGCGGCTCTGCGATCATCGCCATAGTGACGGGAGGCATGATCGATGCAGCGGTCATCCTGGGCGTTGTGATCATCAACTCTGCTATTGGGTTTGTCACCGAACGCGAGGCCGAGAAAACCATCAGCTCGTTATCCGATACCGGCGTGCGCTCGGTACGCGCGCTGCGCAACGGTGTCGAAACAGAAATCGATGTCGAAGCCATCGTTCCCGGCGATGTGCTGATTTTCACACCCGGCACCTATGTTGCCGCCGATGCACGCATCCTGAGTTCACACCGTCTCAGCGTAGACGAGTCGGCCCTCACCGGTGAGAGTCTGCCGGTCAACAAGAACCACCTGTTCGTTGCCGATGAAGCAACCGCTCTCGGCGACCGCAGCAACATGGCCTACATGGGAACACACATCAGCGGTGGCAACGGCAAAGCCGTTGTTGTCGCAACGGCTACAGCCACAGAACTGGGCCAGATCCAGACCATGGTCGGTGAAGCTGAAGCACCTGAAACACCGATGCAGAAACAGCTGGACAGGATGGGCACCACACTGGCGCTGCTCAGCGGTGCTGTCTGTGCCGGCGTCTTCGGTGTCGGCGTGATGCGCGGTTATGCGATGCTGGAAATGCTCAAGGCATCGGTGTCGCTAGCCGTCGCTGCAGTGCCTGAAGGTCTGCCGGCCGTTGCCACCACGACACTGGCCATGGGCATAGCCGACATGCGTCAACACAACGTCGCTGTGCGCCACCTCGATGCTGTCGAAACCCTGGGTTCGGTGCAGGTCTTCTGCATGGACAAAACCGGCACGCTGACGATGAACCGTATGGCCGTGGTGTCTGTCTACAGCGGCGAAAAGACCTACGCCATCGCCGATCAGCAATTTCTGCATAGCGGCAAGGCGATCAACGCCACCGAACAGCTTGAAACCACGAAGCTGATGCAGATCGTTTCGCTGTGCAGCGATACCGAGTTCGATGACGTTGAAGGCAAAAAAAAACTGAGCGGATCCGCGACTGAAATGGCACTGGTCGACCTGGCACTCAACGCCGGTATCGATGTCGAGACATTGCGCGAACAACACCCCCGCCTGCGCAGCCGTGATCGCGCCGAAGGGCGTCCGTACATGACGACACTGCACCCCTGGACAAAGGGCAAACATTTGCTGGCGGTAAAGGGTAGTCCTGCAGAAGTTCTGCAGATGTGTGAAGCGCAAATCCGTAATGGCCGACGCGTACGACTTACCGACAAGGCGCGTGATGCGATCATGACTGAAAATGATCGCATGGCCGGCGATGCCCTGCGCGTCCTCGGTGTCGCCTATCGCGAGCTTGATGAAGACCGCATGCCCAGAAAGACCGAGAAACTGGTCTGGCTGGGTCTGGCCGGCATGGCCGATCCGATGCGCGAGGGCATGGACAAGCTGATCAGGCAATTCCACCTGGCTGGTATCAACACGGTCATGATTACCGGTGACCAGGCTGCAACCGCCCAGGCCATCGGCAAGCAGCTGGGGCTAAGCGGAGACAAGCCGCTGCATGTGCTGGAATCGAGCAAGCTGGAGAATGTCGAACCGGAACTGCTGGCCGGCCTGGTCAAGAATGTTCACGTGTTCGCCCGCGTCAGCCCGGCCCATAAATTGCGCATTGTCCAGGCTTTCCAGGACGCCGGCCGCGTCGTAGCCATGACCGGTGACGGCATCAATGATGGCCCGGCGCTAAAAGCGGCCGATATCGGAGTCGCCATGGGTGAAAGCGGCACCAATGTCGCTCGCGATGTATCCGATGTGGTGCTGGAGGATGACAACCTGCACACCATGGCCATTGCCGTCAGCCAGGGACGCACCATTTACAACAACATCCGCAAGATGATCCATTTCATGGTCTCGACCAATCTGACCGAGATCGAGGTCATGCTTGCCGGTATTGCGACCGGCATGGGTCAGCCGATGAACTCGATGCAGTTGTTGTGGATCAACCTGGTGACGGATATTTTCCCCGGCCTGGCCCTGTCAATGGAACCGGAAGAAAAAGACATCATGGCAATCCCGCCGCGCAAGCCTGAGGATGTCATTATCAGTGGCAAAGACCTGAAACATATGACCATCGAATCCGGTATTATCGGTGTCGGCACCATGGCGGCCTATATCTATGGGCTGAGACGCTACGGGCCAGGCGCTGCGGCGAGCACACTGGCCTTCAATACCCTGACCCTGAACGAACTCGCGCATGCGTACAGCTCGCGCTCGGAACACCGGCATGTGTTCAATCGCAACAGTGGCCTGCCCCCCAATCCACACCTTAACAAAGCCATCCTGGGCATGGCCGGATTGCAGGCGCTGGTCAGTTTTCTGCCGGGATTCAGGCGCATACTGGGCACTGCACCGATCGGAATGGTCGATCTGCTGGTGATAGCCGGCGGCGTTCTCGGCCCACTGGCCGTCAACGAGGCCCTTAAACCCGCGATGCCCGAACTGATCACTGCGGATGAAGAAGAAATGAATGGAACACTGACAGGAAGCGAAGAAGAAAACCAGGCGGATAAATTATTATGACCAATAACTATATATTCACCTCAGAGTCCGTGACCAGCGGGCACCCGGATAAAATCTGCGACCAGGTCAGCGATGCCATCGTCGATCACTTCCTGAAGCAGGACCCCGATGCCAGGGTCATCGCCGAATGCGCGGTATCCAGTGGTGTGATGTTTATCTCCAGTCACTATGCGTCGGCGGCACCCTCAATAGACATTTCAGAAATCGCGCGGCGCACCATCAGTGAAATCGGCTATCCCCCGGAAGTCTTCGATGCGAATGACTGCACCATCATGTCCAGTGTCATGGATCACAGTGAAACGGACTATACCCCGCTGGATCTGGACGCAATGTCCGACACGGAGATCGACAAGATCACCGCACGTCAACAGGCCAGTGTGTTCGGTTATGCCTGTGATCATACCGAAGACCTGATGCCGCTGCCGATATTGCTGGCACATCGCATCGCTCAACGCATGGACGTGATACAAACGACCAAAAAACTGCCCTACCTGCTGCCCGACGCCGAAATCCAGGTGGGTTTCGAGTTTGAAGACGGCCAGCCTGCACGCATACACAGCATCACCCTGGTGGCTACTCAGACTGAGACCAGTGATGTTGACATCGAGGGTCTGCGTGCTGATCTGATCGATAAAGTCATTAAGCCTGTTTTGAACAAAGTAAAGATCAAGTCGGATGATGACACCATCATACATATCAACCCCGCTGGTCTCCGTAAAGGCGGAGGTCCTTCAGTCCATTCCGGCCTGACCGGACGCAAGACCGGTATCGATACCTATGGCGGCTTTGCCCGTTCCAGCGGCGCTGCGCTGAGCGGCAAGGATCCGATGCGCATTGATCGCGTTGGCGCCTATATCGCACGCTATGCCGCAAAAAATGTTGTTGCCGCCGGATTGGCCAGAGAATGCGAAGTCCAGTTGAGCTATTCGATTGGTAGCGCAGAACCTGTTAGCCTTCGGGTACGCACATTCGGCAGCGGTGACCTGGATGACGAAGTCATCGCAGAACGATTGAACGAGCTGATTGATTTTCGTCCTGGCGGTATCGTGCGTGATTTAGGCCTGAAGACCCTGAGCGCACAGCCAGGCGGTTTCTATCGCAAGCTTGCGGTCTATGGCCACATGGGCCGTGCGGACCTCGATGCTCCCTGGGAGAATACGGCGCTTGCCACAAAGCTGAAATAGCGACCTGTTGTTAATCAGACTTTTGGCGGAAAACGTTTTTCAAGGGAACCGATCAGGACACCGCTAAGCACCGAAAATGCACCAGTAACTGCTGCAATCTTGGCCAGCTCTTTTGGCGGTGGCAGCTGGAAACGTGCCTCTTCGCCTTTTTCATTTTCTTCCTTCATGCGGCCCATATTGTAATGAATCAGGGCCTCTGTCATGAAGACACCGAAGGTTATTCCGGTTACTAAAAAGCGTCCCATAATGAATCTCTCAATACGTTATTCGCGATCAGTATACACCACTACACACTGCCAACCTAGCCCGGCTATTGGATGCAGAGGCTGATTTTCAGCGGCAATCCGGCGACACCGGTTCGCCATTTGAGCAAATTGAATAAACAGCAACCGGAGCAAATGCGTCAGTTCTGATCTACCCTGATCTAATATCAAAATTGCCGTTCAGCTTGCGCTCGCCTTTGTGCAAAAGGAATAGCGGCAGGAGCGGTGTTGACAATGATCGCACAGACCATGTTACCTGAAGCTTATCTCAAAGGCGGCTGTATTCGGTTTTTCCACGCTGCTCGGTTTCCTCGCAGCGATATTCCTGAAAACGCTTGAATAGAGCTACACAGGAACATTGATTTTAACGCAAAGGCTTCGATCCCAGAGACGAAGGATATTGTGTTGGGTGGTATAACCCGTAAAATTCTGGGACCGTTGATACGCAGGGCGCGCCTGCTCCCGTGATCCCGGTGAGAAATGCGGGCCAGGCTTGTTTCGAGCATATTTGTATTTCCGTTATTTCCTTCTTGACCCTGCGGCCTTTGCGTTCCAGTAGACATTTCGCAATGTGCCTTTATGCAATGGGCATCGACTCGGAATGACCATCGAATGGTTGCCATCGTTGATTTAACCTCTTAATGTATGGCGGATTGCAGATTTCTATTACATGAGACACACATGGCGACCATACATATTCAAAAAGCGCACCATTTAGACCACGAGGCAGTCAGGAAGGAGGTGCAGGATCTTGCAGAGAAGCTCAGCAAGGATTTGTCCGCTAAATACAACTGGGAAGGTGACCGTCTCGTTTTCAAGCGAAGTGGTGCCAGCGGTCATATTGATATCGGTGAAGGCATCGTCGACATCGAAATCAAGCTTAGTATGGTGCTCACGCCGCTGAAAGGCAAAATTGAACAAACAGTGAATGGCTACCTGGAGGAGCGGTTGATCTGATCCTCTTGTTTCAGCGCCTCATACTGGGATCGTACAAACTCTTCCCCATACTTGCGCTCCAGACGACGAACGGTAAAGTGCGCGCGTGCCATGCTCTGAAAGTGATGCATAAAGATCGTATTTAGAGTTGCGGCGCTGACAGCCCCGACCACGGGCATGATCTGTGTTGCAGCCCGCTGGGTAACGGTTGCGCCAAAACGGCTTGCGATCGTATTGACGACTTTCAACACGATTGGTCCAGAATCGACCTGAAATCCACGTTGAGCGACCTGAACAACGGCCGCCGTCATATAGGCTGACAATGCCAAGCGTACACCATAGTAACCGGTGTCAGCGGCATCATCGATCTCGGACTTTCCACCGAGGGCAAAAACCTGAACACAGGCCATTTGGGTTTCAACAGTATCGATATCTTCGCCTTCATCACGCGCGATTTCGGCGATGCCACGCAGCATTAACGTGGTCGTTACCGGCAGTTCGAGCAACAGTCCGGGCAAACCAAAAAATCCACCAACACCTCCCGAGCCTGCCACCAGCGCCTTGAAATAGATTTCATGGGCACTGATTTCATGGTGCCGGCGCATCGATGACACAGCTGTTTCCAGGGCCTTGCTGATAGCTTTTTCAGCGGCGTTATGGATACGTCTGTACCATTTTTTGGGTAGCAGGTGGTAGGCGATCTCGATGGGCGTACCGACGACGCCAGATAGACGCGCAGCCAGGCTCGGGTGCTCCAGCACCTCATAGACCGAACGCAATGTGTCCAGATCCTCTCTCTCGATGCTCATCGGTGGCGTCTTCAACAAGGAAGTTTTCCTGTTTTTTCTGGTGGTGTCTGACATCGATATCAGTTAACCATATTATCCTGAAAATGTGGATAGGCCCAGCCTAATATGCATACTCAATGATTGAATCCAGCTGCTTCGCTCGAAATATGTTGATAGATGATTTATCGGATATGTTATATTTTACGTACTGTGTTTTATTCTTAGGTGTTGAAAATATGCCACGATTCGATGATGTCACAAAAGGCGTCGCGCTGGGACTTGGCATCGCAATATTGATCCCGGTTGCGTTGAAGACGCTCGCACCCGTTTTAAAACCCGTTGCACGCTCGGCCCTGAAAAACGGCATTCGCGCCATCGAAAAAGGTCGAGAGATGCTGGCGGAAACATCGGAGATGGTGGAAGACCTGGTGGCCGAGACTCAGGCAGAAATGCGTGCCGCTCGTTTCAGCAGCGAAGATGACCTTGATGAGTCTGCGACCAAGGCGAATACAGCCGGTACGGAAACTGCAAAATCGGCGCCGCCGGATGATCAGTCCAATGTCAGGAACATCGTTAACGAATGACGCTCCCGTTCTATATCGCCCACGCCACTCCCGTTCGCACACGAATCCGATGGGCGGGTGATACATCGGAAAGAAACCGTATCACAGCGCTTGCAACTGATATTGAACAGTTAAACGGCGTTGTCAAAGCTGTTCCGAGAATCACGACCGGGAGCATCATTATTGAGCATGATGAAACGCAATGGCCCAGCATTCAGGCCGAGCTCAGCGAGAAACTGTCGCTGACTTTCACTTCTAAGCCTCCCGCGATGCAACGCAGCGGCGTTGCATCGCTTAACAAGGGCCTCGATGATCTGGATGGCGCCCTCAAGAAAGTGAATATGGACTTCGACTCAGCCACAATTCTGATGCTCAGTGCCCTCGCCATCACCCAGGCGCTGCGGGGCCAGGTAATGAGTTCATCCGCATCATTTCTGTGGTATGCCTTCAATCTGGCCGCGATGGCTCGGAGCAAGGCCGACAAAATACGGGACGACAGTCCGGACACGACTGAATAGACCGGGTCCGGCTCGATTTCAGTTTTTCATCCTGTTCAGGTAGTTCCAGTACGGCTCTCAATTCCGGCTGTCATTTCGGCCATAGGCGAACAAATACCGACCTGGTCATGTCCGCGGAACCTGGGGAACGGGGCATAATCCAGCGTTTAGCACGCAGATTCATAGCCATTACAATGGATCAAGGGAGGATCGCTCAAGATACGACGCCAGGTTGTTCATAAAACCAGATAGGACAAAGTGTAACCGTAATAAACTCGTCAAATTAACGGTCGCTGCTGAAAATTCGATAAAGATTAATCATTATGTGTCCGCTTTCATGCAATATAAGGGTTTGCCAGACGGATTCCACAACAAGCACCTGATTCCTCTTTGCCTGTATCGGAAGAAGATATACACTTGCCGGAAAAAGGTTGAAAAATAGTGTGAGGTACAGCAAATGATCTACAAGATGCTTGTCAATGCGGCGTTTTTAGCCATTGGTTATTACATCGGTAAAGAGGTCAGTCGTAGTGAACTGGCCCGCAAGGAACCGGATATAACCACGAAATCACCTGACAAAGTCAGCGATATCAAATCACCTACGAACAAATCCAAAGGACCCTCTAGCTGAAGCCCTCTGCGGGTAGCGATTTAGCTCGGCGCTTGCAGAAAGCCTGGCTGGCAATGGTCATGCATTGTTTATGACCCTTGCCCCACTGCTGTGCCCAATAACAGCTTATCAGATGAGATCGAACACTGATATTTAAGCGATATCTTCACCATTAGATGCGAAGAAACTCGAAATCCCATGAGTTCATAATCCTGATGCTACTGCACTTGCTCGTCATTGCGAGCGAAGCGAAGCAGGACATGCCTGGAGCATGTAACGCGCGAAGTGCGGCTCCAAAGGAGCAACACATGGATGTGCTGTAATCTCCCAAATCTGGCGCAGCTACAACGGCTTGGAGGCAGTGTTTCAACGCATGCGCAAGATGCAGGAGATTGCCACGTCGCTGCCGCGACTCGCAATGGCGAGCAAGTGGGACAGCAGTGCCCTTGCCTCCTTTGTAAAGACTCCGACTCCGTATTCTCTGTCGATTTGCTACGCGCGTTTTTATAAGCTACTTTTTCTTTCTGGCCACTTTTTTCTTCGATGCAGCCTTTTTCACTACTTTTTTCTTGGCTACTTTTTTCTTGGCTACTTTTTTCTTGGCGGCTTTTTTCTTCGGTGCAGCCTTTTTCACTACTTTTTTCTTAGTAGCTTTTTTCTTGGCTGCCTTCTTCTTGGCAGCCTTCTTCTTCGAAGTCTTCTTCCTGGTCTGTTTCGACGCTGATTCACGGAGCTGGCTGAAACGTGAGCTTATGCCGTCGATTATCCCTTCTGCAATTTCTTCGACTTCGTCCACTAATGTCATCAGCAGTTGTTTTGGCTGAGTTTCAGCAATCGTGTCTTTTACTGATGTGGTTGCATCAGCAGCTGTTTCGGAAATTGTGTCTTTAACCGTGACAGAGGCTCCTGCAACCGTTCTTGCAGCAACCGAAGCCTTATCAGTGACAACATCAAAGCCCTCACGAATTTCGCGCACGACAACCTCTCGTGCCTTGTCTATTTCATCCATTATCGACGAAGCCGTTGTGCTGACAGTACTGCGAATACCGCTTGTGCCTGACTTCTTTTTGCTGGTTTTTGCTTTCTTTTTTGCCATTTGTGATTGACCTCCAGATGGTGCGATACGTTGGGGCAAATTATGATGCATTGTTAACAAAGTCAATATGATTGATCAAAGAATTATAAATCACAAGTTCTTCTACTTGCATGTGAACAGAATTTGTAAGTGATTCTACTCATTCGACAGTTATCCAAGTTAACCACAACTGCGGCCACAAACAGTGGGCGCCCAATGTCATTAATTCGCATTTCGCACCCGGATTTCGGAGTCAGGTGCATCTGCAGTGTTTTTGCGCGCGTGTCTGGACCGAAAAGCATAGCGATAGCTATGGTTTGATGGAAGATGCGTGCGCAAAGACGCTACAGATGTGCATGAAACGAAATAGCGTCGCACCAAGCAGACTGAATTTGATTCCAATCGAGCTTCGGGTTTTATAATCATGCGGTTATTAGGATTACGCAGCGGCCTGGTGAGAAATGCGGGTTAAAGGTCTGGTTTACTGCAATCCCGATGAAACGAGCACGAGCAAGCTTGATTCGGGCAGGTTACCGTATTTCCAGGTTCCTGCTGGACAATACGCCTGACACAACGATCACCTGATGCCCGCTCCCTGACGGCGATTGTGACCTCTGGATGAATGAAAGCCCGTTTTTCAGCAGATCTTATCCCGAGCCCGGGAGCTGTTGCCGTAATGGGTGAATATTTCTATCATGGGTACGTCTAATGTTTTATAAACTGAGGTTAAATCAGTGCTAGAGCAATTGGCTCTCAATAAGATATAACCGGCATCGGCTTGTCTCGAGACTGAATAGCTTTGCGATTTGTTGCTAGCCCGCATTTTTCACCAGGGGGCGGTTCAATCACGCCGAGACCTGGATTCACAAAGGATTTAATGCAGGAGTGGAATAACAGTGCTCATTTTTGACTGAATAGAAT
>WOR8_10005165_pt1 | contig 12630 bp, 13 predicted proteins | sample DeeMarSeWOR38_10_FD_19890 | JGI IMG/M metagenome (IMG submission 19890) | reverse complement strand
AATAGTTGTATAACGATCAAAAATAGTAAATTCTCCTTCATCGATATTATTCTCATCATCCTTATCAAAAAAATTACCAAAAATATCTTGTGTCGCTGTGAGATAAGCAAATAACGCTACAACTATTATTATCACAAGACCTATTACAGCTATTTTTTCTCGTTGCATGGCTGAGTTGAATAAAATCATGATATATTAAGCTACCTCTTATTTTTTAGACCATACTTCTTCAATTAAAAGTCTAATAAATTTGGCAGCCAATAAAGATGATTGCCCACTATCAAATGGTGGACATACTTCAACAACGTCAAAACCAATTATGTTTGATGAAAAAAATTTAATACATTCTAGAACATCAAAAGGTGATATACCAAAAGGTTCGGGAGTACTAGTGCCAGGTGCATAAGCAGGATCAACAACATCGATATCAAAAGTGAAATAAACAGGTTTATCTCCTAGAAATTTTTTAGTTTCAATAAGTATGTTTTTTATTCCCTTTTCTTTAATTGTAAAAGAATCAACATAAAATAAGCCCTTTTTTTGTGCATCTTCAAATTCTTCTTTTTCAGCAGAGCGAATCCCAAGAACTGCAATATTTCCAATATTTATATGCTCAGAAATACGACGTATAACACATGCATGGTTCAAATTTTCATTTTCATATTGGTTTCTAAAATCAATATGAGCATCTAGACATAATACGGTTATATCTTTTGGAAACGCCTGAATAATACCAGGTGTTATTGAGTGCTCACCACCAATTGCAATAGGAAACTTGTTTTTAGAAAGAATCATCGATGTAAAATTTTTTACGTTATCAACCATTTTTTGAGGAGTTTCATCTTTTACATCTAGATCACCATAATCATGAATATTAATATCCCTAAGATCAAAATTTGTTCGTATGTTATATGTTTCAAAGTTCCAGCTAGATTCCCTAATTTTTTTGGGACCTTGACTGGCCCCTAGTCTAAAAGAGGATGTTTTATCATATGGAACTCCAAATATGACAAATTGTGCGTCATTAAAATCTGATTCAGCATCTGCAAAATAATTTGGTAAATTCATATAACTCATGAAAATATAATTTAAGCCCTAGTGATTTTTTTCCTACCAAGTGCTTCTAAATATGATATCTCATTTCCAGGTTGCAATTGTCCTTTATATTCATCAGGAACAACCATCTCAAAGGTTTCATAAGTTTCCATGTCCATAAGTTGAACATTGCTTCCCATAAGTGCAACAACTTGAGCTGTTCTTTTATCAATTATTGGCACCTGTATCTTATGTTTTACAGGATGAACAACGCTTCTTTTCTGTCCATCAAATATGCCTATTGCCTCAATTCTTGCTTTTGCCTCACCGTGCTTTCCAGGTTTTGATGTTGATATACTCATTATTTTACACGGTTCATCATCAATTATCATATATCTATTAACTTTCAAAGTTCGTACTTCCGCCAATTGTTTCATATCTTATTCCTCTTAAACTTTATAAACAACATCGTGTTCACGAGCCCTATCTTTTAATTTTATTCCAACTGAATCGCCAGCAGTCACCTTTTCAACAGGGTTTCTATCAATTTCCATACTATCTATTTTCTGTGTAAGATCGGTATGGGCTCCAACAATATGAATAGTATCTCCTACTTTAAGTTCACCATCTGTTATGTTAATCGCTGCCACACTTACTTTATTGAAGAAATGCTCAACAATTCCAATCTTTTCTTCAACCATAAACAAAACACCAAATCTTAATACAATAAGCCATACTTAAAAGATTTTAAAAAAATTTCTTTAATCTCCCTCTACTAACTCATATATTGCTTTTTTACCATGTTTCATACAGATAAATCCTTCCCAGCGTGAATCCCACTCCATTGGGTTTCCACAAACAGGACAAGCAAGACTATCGATTATTTCACGATGTTGTTTTGTTCGAGTTTTTAACACCTCTGCTTTAAATTTTTTTGTAGCATCCAAAGAATCCATTACATATACATTACCACTTAGTGGTAAAAAAGGCGTACTGTCCTGTACCATTCTTTTTTTTCTATACGCTTTCATTTGCTGTTTATATTTTTCCATCATCGTTTGTCTTCGGCCCATAATATCAACCTAATAGTATTATTCAACACTGAATAAAGCTTTTGTTTTATAAGAATTTGGTGTAACAAAGATTAGTAAAAAAAATCTACATAAAAAAAAAGATTTATGGATTAAGATAGGAGCCTGCCAGTTAGTTGGATTCTGTAAAAAAGATTGTAACTATTTTATATATATCTATGATTGAGTTACAGCTAGAGATTTGACAAAAAAATGGTCAATAATATATATTTTTAAGGAAAAATTTAAGTTAGGCAAATATATATCTAATATAAGTTGGAGGTAGTTTAATGAGAAAAACATCGTTGTTGTTAATTTTGAGTTTTTTAACCCTAGTAATGACATCATTTACTGGAGCAATTCAAAATTTAGAAAACTATGAAAATATTTCATATAAGTTGAATGATAAAAAGGTTGGTATAATTGTAGATGATTTAGTAAAATCTGATATCAAATTTCAAGAAGTATACCCAAACAATAATGTTTTAGCTACAGATAGACAAATTACTTCAAGTGAATATGATGAGGAAAATCCAGTTGTAGATATTGGAGCAGATGGAAATTATCTTTTATTATATCATTATATTGAGGATGTTTTTACATCAAGCCTTGGTATACAACTTTCATCTGATTTTGGAGAGACGTGGCCAAGTGATTTAATATGGTCTTTATCCTCATCAAATTTTAATGATGCTTCTCCAATTAATCCTGATATTGGATTTATGGGAGATAAAATTCATGCTTATGGTACCAATGAGCTAATAACTCAAGATCCTATATTATACTTACATGATTATGTAGATATTTATGATCCTGATACTTGGACCATGTATAGTTTTGATTTGTCTACATCAACATATTGTGCAGAATCAGCCATAGCAACAAATGATACCAAATTAGCAATTGGATCAATCAGAGATTATGATGGGACTTCTGGATATTTTGAAGATACTTTATCGATATTGTGGGATACAAACGGATTAGATGATCTAGAAATGGATGGTGGTGTTTATTGGCTAAATGAGGATGATGGAGAATCTACACCATATTCACATCTTTCTGCTGATGCTGGTGATAAAACCTTTTTTGCGTTCCAAGTCGAAGAAACCAATGGTTTTTCTTCAATACGTTCAGCATATTGTGAAATTGATGAAAACACAGAGTATTCAGATTGGAGACAATCCGGAGTAGTAGGTGGTAAAACTTACAATTGTACCAATCCTGATATATCAGTATCTGGAAAAAGGGCATATATTGTTTATAACATGGATCGATATGGAAATCAAGATATCTATGTTGCAACTTCTACAGCTGGCTCCGTATGGATAAAGTATCCTATTGTTGAATCAATTGACGATGAATTATACCCAGTAGTAACTGCCAATGGTGACGATGTATTATGTGTTTTCATAAAAAATGGGAATTTATATAAAACTAATAGTGAGGATGCAGGTAAAACCTGGAGCGAACCAGAGCAGGTAAATGAAGAACCAGGAACGATTATTGAAAAATTCCAATTTGCAGACATCAAGGGCAACTACGGATTTTGGATGGACAACAGAAATGGAAATTCAGATATTTATTATGCTGAAATTGGATCAGCTCCTAGTATTATAATCGAAGAAATAACACTAGGACTTGGTGTTAAGGCAACTATTTCTAACATCGGTAATGCCCCTGCTGAAAATCTACCCTGGAGCATAAAATTAGAAGGTGGCTTTATATTATCGGGCACTCAATCAGGAGATACAATTGATATATCTGCAGGAGAAACTAAAACAATAAAATCTGATTTTATATTTGGTTTTGGACGTACCTCTATTAATGTAGTTGCGGGTGATGCTACTAAATCCACTAATGGTTTAATAATTGGACCTTTTGTATTAGCAACAAAATAATATATTTCTTTTATTTTTTATATACATTCATTTATTTTCAAATCTTTTCACACTAAACCTTTAATTTTTTAATACGAAAATCACATAATTCTAAAAACAAAAGCTTAAAACCACCTAGACAAACCAAGAGGAGAAAAAAATTAAAGAAAAAGCCATTTTTCTAATTATATTGATTATTGAAACATTCATCCTATCATTTATACTAATTTCTTTCCATGAAATCTTTATGTTTTATAACCTCTTTCATCATACGGATTTTTAAATGAAGCTAGAAGAACTACAACTTGATAAAAAAATAATCGAAGTTTTGAAAGACCATGAAATAACTGAACTTTATCCACCACAAGAAGAAGCACTTCCTTATGTTTTAAAAGGAAGAAATGTAGTTCTTGCAATTCCAACTGCTAGCGGTAAAAGTTTGGTTGCATATATAGCAATTGTTGATAAGCTTTTAAAGGAGGATGGAAAAGCACTTTATGTCGTACCACTAAAAGCCCTTGCACGCGAAAAATATGAAGAGCTAAAGCTTTTTGAAAAACTAGGCCTCAAGGTTGGAATTTCAACTGGGGATTTGGATGATTCTGATCCCAGGCTTGCAAGATTTGACATAATTGTTTGTACATCTGAAAAAGCAGATTCTTTACTTCGTCATAAAATCACTTGGGTTGATAAAGTAAAAGTTTTAATAATTGATGAAATTCATCTTATTCATGACCCTATTCGTGGCCCAACACTTGAAGTAATTATATCTCGTTTTAAAACATTAAACCCTGAAACTCAGATTATTGCTCTTTCTGCTACAATTAAAAATGCATCGGAATTATCTATTTGGCTCGATGGAAAATTAATTCAATCTAATTGGCGGCCTGTTCCATTACGTGAGGGCGTTTTTTATAAAAAAAAGGTTAAGTTCGATGATGGTAAAATTGAGGAGATTAAGGGCTCTGAAAAAAAATCCGTTGAAAGACTTGTAGAAAATTCTGTAACAGCTGGTGGGCAAGTTCTAGTTTTTGTAAATACCCGTCGTTCGACGGTTTCTGTTGCAAATAATCTTTCTTTAATTGTTGAGGAAAAAATAAGTAAATCTGATAAATCCAAGTTGAAAAAACTTTTTAATTCCGTGAAAAAACAGTCACCTGAGTCTACCTCTGTTGATAAAAAACTTTTTTATTGCATTGAGCGAGGTGTTGCTTTTCATAATGCAGGACTTAGCAGCATTCAACGCAGAGCTGTTGAACAAGGTTTTAAAGATCGTATCATAAAAGTAATTGTTGCAACACCAACACTTGCAGCAGGTGTAAATATTCCCGCACAAAGAGTTGTTATTCGTGATCTTTGGCGCTATGATCCTAATTTTGGTATGAATCCTATACCAATTCTTGAGTATAAACAACAAGCAGGCCGTGCAGGAAGACCTCGATATGATAAATTTGGTGAAGCAATTGCTATCGCAAAAAATGAAAATCAAATGCAAGGAATTTATGAAAATTATGTTCTTGGAGAAACTGAACCTATTTTCTCAAAACTAGGAAGTCAGTCTGCCTTAAGGATGCATCTTTTAGCTGCAATTGCTACAAATTTTATTGATTCACTGGATGGTGTTTACAAATTTATTGATAGTACTTTTTATGCTCACCAATCCGAAATTTTTATGCTTAAAGATGATATCGATAACGCTATTGCTTTTTTAGAAAAAAACGGTTTCATTGAAAAAATTAATAATAAAAAGTTTATGTCAACTCTGTTTGGTAATCGTACTAGTTCTTTATACATAGACCCATTATCTGCTTTGCAACTTAAGAAAGCACTGGAAAAATCATGTGATAAAGAGCCTAGTAGCCTTTCGTTTTTACATGCAGTATGCTCTACACCTGATGTTCGCTCTTTGTATCTTAGAAGTGGAGACACTTGGGTTGAGGAAAAAGCAGAAATTGCTAGGGGAGAGTTTTTACTTGAGCCACCAGTTTATGCAAGTGATGAGTATGAATGGTTTTTAAGTGATTTAAAAACTGCATCATTGGTTGAGGATTGGATAAATGAGATTCCTGAAGATAACATTGTCAACAAATACAATGTTGGACCAGGCGATATCCACAATATTGTTGAAATGGTTCAATGGCTTTTACATGCTTCTCGTGAGTTTGCTCGAATGTATAATTTTGATTTTGTTGCAGATATTTCTGATCTTATGATTCGTGTTCAGTACGGATGTAAAAAAGAGCTTCTTAACTTGGTTTCTTTGAAAAATATTGGACGGATTAGAGCCCGTGCATTGTTCAATGAAGGGTTTAAAACAATTAATGATTTACGTAAAGTTCCAATTCACAGAATTGCACAGGTTAAGACAATTGGTGAAGCTGTAGCAAAAAGCATTAAAAGTCAAATTGGCGAAAGCATTAAAGGGGAAAATAAAGAGCTTAAAGAATTTATTGGAAAATAATTATGATAAAAATATTTGGTGCAAAAGGATATATCAAAAATGTTGATAGTTTTCTTGGTGAAATAAATAAATACAGAAAAGAAAAAGAACTTATTATTCAAGCATTCAACGCTAATTTAATATATGATATAGAACACCTGGTTTCTGCTTTTAAACATGCAAAAAGAGCTTTCAAAAATAAAACAAATACTACGAATTCTCTTGAAATGGAAATTTTACTTTATTCCTCAGGTGAAAGACAGTTAAAGCTTGCAATTCCTAAGATGGGAGTAGTTTCTGGTAACTCAAATGTCGCGTTTATATTTATAAAAGAAAAAGCTATGTTAACTGATAGAATTATTAATGAGTTTTTAAACAATATTTCATTTAAAAGAGATGATAAAGTTCTTTTAGGAAATGCTGATACTCTGAAAAAGTTTGGAATTAAAAAAAATGAAATTCAAACAGTTACAGAAGATAAATATGGGCATCTTATTTTGGAAAAAGTTGCCCTGGTAGATATAATAAAGTAATTGCCCGCATGAGGTAGTCTGGATATCCTGGAGGCCTGCGGAGCCTCCTACTCGGGTTCGAATCCCGATGCGGGCGTGCTAAATATTAACACTATTATTTATATGGAGTAAATAGAATTTTTAAATATTAAAAATAAGTTAATATATCTTCTCCTGCATTAGTTAAGAGATATTTCATAACTTTTCCATTTTTGACACTTAAATCGGATTTAATTCGATAGAATTTTAAATACATATAATTTAATTAATTTGATGAAATATCGTAAATCCAGAAGAAAATCGAAATTATTAAAAAAAAGGTGGTTTTCTGGATTTTTTCCTGTCGAACTATTTGATGGAATCAAAAGACAACAAATTTTTAGTTTTGGCTCAATAATAATATTATTGCTTTTAATTTCCCCACTTATTGTTTGGCTTTCTTATAATCCAGACTCTATAAAAAATCCAATTATTGCTCTTGCAAAGTTTAACGCTTTTATGGCAATTTCAACTCTTTCAATTAATTTCTTTTTATCAACAAGACTTAAATTTTTTGATAAAATATTCAAAGGTTTAGATAGAATGTATAGGATCCATAAGGTTATTGGTCGAATATCCTTATTTTTTATAATCTTGCATCCAATATTTTTAATGATTTCAAATTTTCAAAATTTAGACGTGGTTTTGACATTTATTTTACCAATTGGTCCTTTTGAGATAGCAATAGGAGTAATGTCAGTTTACCTCTTTTTAATATTGCTTTCATTAACAGTTGCAATAAATTTACCTTATCATTGGTGGCATAATAGTCACAAGATTTTAGGAATAGTTCTTTTATTGGCAGGATTTCATGCAATTTTTTCTGGTTCAGATATAGGAAGTTATCCAGCTTTAAGATTCTGGATTATTTTTTTGTGGTCTCTTGGTCTTGTTTCTTGGCTATATATGCTTTTGTTTTACAAGTTATTAGGACCAAAATTTAAAGTAAAAATTGAAAAAGTAGATCGTTTTGAGGATGTTACAGAATTGACTTTTAAAAAACCTAAAGGATTTGATTATCAACCAGGACAATACCTCTTTATTCGTTTTCCACGTTTTGAAGGCTATAAAGAATTGTTTCCATTTTCAATATCAAGTAATCCCTTTCACCAAAACATGAGGATTTCTGTTAAAAAAAGTGGTGATTTTACTTCTAAAAAAATCCCAAGAATAAAAATTGGTGATAAAGCAATAATAATGGGGCCATATGGTACCTTTGGTGAAAGTTGTCTGAAGCATGAATTAGATATGCTTTGGATTGCAGGTGGTATTGGAATTACTCCTTTCCTCTCTTTGGCAAAACATGAATCAAATTATCCATCTGGAAGAAAAATAATACTGATTTGGGCCACAAAAGATAAATCTACTGCCTTTCATGATAAGGAATTAAATACAGTGGTGAAGAAAAATAATAAATTTGAATATATTGCCTGGTTTTCAAGTAAGAAAGGTAGATTGAATATTAATGAAGTTGAAAAAATAGTCAACAATAAAATGCAACTTAAAAATATTAAGATTCTTATGTGTGGACCACCACCAATGATTTATAGTTTATCAAGAGATTTTCATAAGATGGGGATTACATATCATAATATCGTTTTTGAAGATTTTAACATGTTGGACTGATGTAATATAATTTACTATACTAATGCCAAATATGAAAATCAATCAACAGATGAAAACATTATTATTTTAATGTTAAAACCATACTCAAATCTCATTTCTAATTATTTGGGCATTTAACGTCCAGCCAGTAATCCCGATGCGGGCGTGCTAAGTATTAACACCATTAGTTAATCGAAAGAAACAAAACTTTTACCGGTAAAAGCTTATTTAAATCTCGTCAGCTGTTCTCTTTATTTTTTTATTAAAAGAAAAAAGTTTATTAATATGAATTTTTGCTATATTAAAGGAGAAATTTTTTTATGAAAAAGATAGTGGGTTTAACACAGAATAATAAAAAAATTGTAATTTTATGGGTGCTAGGTATACTTGCCTTCTTTGGATACGCTTATTTCGGCGTAAATGAAATTCCCGTTTATCGTTCGAATATTTCATTAATTTCAACTCAAGAAATCGCAACTGTGTCGATAATTCTAATGATATTTGCCGTCCTTTCTCTAATAATAAGAGACTCGATAAATCGCTTGTTGAACATCATTGGAGGAACAGTACTTGGGCTCGGATTTCTAGCTGCATTAGTTGATGGAATGGACGTAAATTTATCTGGTTTATACAACATGATGATGGGCTTTGAAGTAATAATAATGATTATAATCATTATGTTTGCTTACAGAATGCCCAAAACACAAACATGAAGAATTTCGTATTTCATAATAAGTTTCATAGGGTACTCATTTACACTTTTTGTAAAATTACATAAAATGAGCTAGCTAATATGGGATTTGACTTGCATTTATCAATTTCAATCTGATCTTTATCAAGTTCATGACCCAGCTCAGAGTCATTAGGATGCTTATAACGGAATTTTTGAATAAGTTTTTCCAAAGGTGTAAAATATTCAAGCCACCAGAGACCATTTATTAATTCAAATTGAGCGATAAGTGCATAGCCATACTTTTTTATTGATTTGAGCTTTTTGGTTTTATCTTTTTTTTCATCATGAATTACTAAAAATCCGTTAGTTTTTAAAAATCGATGCCAATTCTTTATACCATTTTCAAATCCTAGTACAAATATTGAGCCTTCACTCCAAATAATATCAAAGGATTCTTCAGGGAAATTCATATTTAATATTGAACCCTTAATAACACTCACTCGTTTATTTAATCCCTTTTCATTTATTTTTTTTTGTAGCAAATTCAATGATGTTACATCAATATCTATCCCAATAACATGTCCATCAGATATTTTTGCTAATTCTATTGTTGGTACACCGCTTCCACATCCAACATCTAAAATATGAGGGTTCTTACAATTAGGGATCAATTTATATGCCTTTCTTGTGTATTTACTCAGATTTTCCCGTATATGATCTTTTTCAATTCTATACAAATTTAAATTTGACATTTGATTTTCATCTTCTTCTTAATAAATCTGACAATTTGACTAATATAAGATATAATGATAGAAACAATAAAATATCTTTGTTATTTTCGTGGGCATTTAACTTCCAGCCATTAATCCCAATGCTAGCTTAATAATTAATATTAAGATCATTATAAAACGGGAGGTAAAAGTTTTTAACTTACTCAGATAAAGAAAAATTTTTTACAGAGTTGTTTTAATTGAAAAAAAACGGTAAAAAAGCTTGTTTTTATTAATTATAATTTTCTAATCGTAAGAAAATGCATAACTATATAAGTAATGTAAACAGTATGGTGATAAGGAAGGAAATAAAAACTTGAGTGTTCATTTCCAATGTTGAAGTGGATTTGATTTTTTATTTTTTTATAAAAAAAACCTATAGTGAGTAATAAATGAATAAGAGAAGAAAACGTAATAATGTTATGAAAATACAAAAAAAAGTAATTAGATGCAAAGCTCAAAATAAACCAGTGTTTGAACATGAGGTTTGCTCTCAATTTGATCCTAGAGTAAACTCAAATAATCAAAATATTTGTGGTAATTGTAGACACGCATTTTGATGTTTTTTTAAATATATTGAAATTGGTGAGATTAAATGAAGGGAATTGTTAATTGGTACAGTGATAAAAAGAAGCAAGGATTAATAGAAGGTAAAGATGGTGAAAACGTAATGGTATATGAAAAAGACATCCCATTTTTAACATTACTTCATGCAGGTGATCATGTAGAATATTTGGTGGAAAAAACAAAGAATGGAATCAAAGCAATAAGAATTAAAGAATTAACAAATTAGAAGGAAAAGAAAATGAATTTTGAAAACATTAATATTAATAAAAGATTAAAGAATAAGCTAAAGGAATTTAGATTTGAGGATTTGACCCTAATTCAAGAAAAATGCATACCTGAAATTTTAGATGGCAAAGACGTGGTTGGTCAAGCAGAGACAGGTTCTGGAAAGACGCTTGCTTTTTGTTTACCTATTTTGAACAGGATTAACCCAAATAACGGTTTACAAGTGCTTGTTTTAACTCCAACTAGAGAATTATGCATTCAAGTAACTGACGTTTTTAGAGATTTTGGTAAAAATCTTGGAATTAAAGCAATAGATATATACGGCGGGGTGAACATTAAACCTCAGATAAGGGATATTAAGAGTGCTAATATAGTAATTGCAACACCTGGAAGACTGTTAGATCATATAGGTAGAAGAACTATTGATTTAAGAAATATTAGATTTTTAATTCTCGATGAAACTGATAAGATGCTAGAAATGGGATTTATTGAGGATGTTGAAAAAATAATATATAATCTACCAGTAGAAAGACAAACTTTAATGTTTAGCGCTACTATTTCTGAAGATGTTTACTGTATAGCTAGAAAACATCTAAAAAACCCAGTGATGTTTAGAACAAAACAATTCGTAGATACAGATAAATTAAATCAAAAATATTATGACATTTTCAATCAGAATGACAAGTTCTCTCTTCTCGTACATTTACTTAAAAATTCAACATCGGGTCTTGCAATTGTATTTTGTGCGACTAGAAAGGAAACAGATATTGTAGCAAGAAATCTTCGGCAGCAAGGAGTAAATGCTTCTGAGATACATGGTGGGATGGGTCAAAACAAGAGATTAAAATCACTTGAGCGTTTAAAAAACCAAAAAATAGATGTTCTTGTTGCAACTGATGTAGCTGCAAGGGGTCTTGATATAAAAGACGTTTCACATGTTTATAATTATGATGTCCCTAAAACACCCAAGGAGTATATTCATCGAATAGGTCGTACTGCAAGAGCGGGTGAAAACGGAAATGCAGTAACATTGCTTACAAGTAGAGATCATGATAATTTCAGAAGAGTCCAGAGTGACGACAAGCTTAGAATAGAACAAGCTGATTTTCCACGATTTGAAAAAGTATCTTTTATTAGAGCATATAATAGAAGAAGAGGACAGTATTTGAAGGCAAATAAAGACTGGAAAAATACAGGGCATTTAACCTCCAGCCGTTAATAACGATGCGGATTTGCTATATATTAACATGATTGACTAAAGGAAAAAAGAATTTAAACTAAAATTATTTTATTTATCTGTATTATCTTTTTTTTTTGGTTTTGGTATTCCTATCCATCTTGGTGTCTTTTCAATATATTCCTTATAAGATTTTCCATAATGTTCTAAAGTTATTGTCTCTTCAAACGGAGACAAATAAGCTGTGATGGAAATAAACAACACTGTTATAAGTATATATACCCAAGAAATACAAGCAATACCTATACCAAAATAAAGCAAAAACCAACCAATAAACATAGGATTTCTTGAATAACGATAAACACCCCTAGTAACAGGTTTATCTAACGGAGTGGACAAAAAATTTATCATTGTTATAGCAATCATATTCAATCCTGATAAGTAAAAAATCAATCCTACATATAGCCAAATTGTTCCAAGTTTTAACGGCATAAAAATGCTATAAATAAATGATCCTAACATAACTATAACCATTAGATCTAAAAGAATTCTATCCTTCCTTTTTGAAGGTGGAACAGCTTCAGGCCTCCTTTTAGAAAACAGAAACTTGACACCAAAAATCCAAAAAATGATTAAAGGA
>WOR8_10008166_pt1 | contig 12632 bp, 11 predicted proteins | sample DeeMarSeWOR38_10_FD_19890 | JGI IMG/M metagenome (IMG submission 19890) | reverse complement strand
AGAACTATGGAGCAAACCCTGAGGTTACTGATGTTCAGATGGAAGTCATAAAGTGTGAAGCTGGACCAGCTATTATAGATGAACATTTCGATGGCGGTACTTTCCCACCAGAAAATTGGACTACTGATTGGTGGTCACTTTCTTATACAAATATGGCTGGTGGTGAATCACCAGAGGCACGCTGTTACTATTATGATCAGTATTATAGCGGTGGCGTATACCATTATGACTACTATGATAACTACATACAGAGCCCGCAGATAGACTGTACCGGTGTTGAGAAGGTCAACCTGATTTTCAGATGGGCAGCTGATATATATACCGCTAATGCTTGTTCTGTATATCTGAAGTATAGGAAGAACTCGACCAGTCCTTGGAAGGATGTCACACCATGGGATAACCCAATACCTAGTGATATGACTGCTGATGTCTATGAGATCGGTTGTTATGGTTTCGGTGAATCATTGGGTGATGAGTTCCAGTTCAAGTTCGAGTATCTTGGTTATTATTCTTACTTTAGATACTGGTGGCTTGATGATTGTCATCTTGAAGCCTGCGGTGGTTGTGCTGATTATGCAGAGATAGTTGAGGATGTAAGTATTTCACCAGGTGAAGAACTACTTGTTGACTTCCCACCATATAATCCACCTGAATGGCAGAATGAAAGCTATGAGGATACTTGGGAAGAATATCCGATACATGCATTCACATTGCTTGTTGATAACAAATCAAAGAACAATGACAAATGGAAACTGATAGACCTGTATTATCCATTCTTACATGATGTTGAGGTATCAAGCATTGATTCTCCAGCTGAGAGGTCAATACCTGGTCAGGTATTACCAGTTGAAGCAACCATTAAAAACGTTGGACAGTACGCAGAATGCTGCATACCTATTGATATCTTGATAGGTCAAGGAGTAGTAACAGATACACTTTTGACTGAAGATATGTATTACGTTATACCTACAGGATGGCATGATGAACATAAGGACTACGTCTATTATTACGGATGGAGTTTATCTTATACATCTAACTCTGGAGGAACATATCGTGAAGCAAGACTACCTTATTACTATGCACGAGCTGATGATCAGTTCTATAGTTATGCAATTGATATGACAGATTATCCAGCTGGTAAACTGTACTTCAAATCATATATTGACCACTGTTGATATCGCTGGTGGATCTAGTACTGTGTATGTCGGTTTCTGGTGTATGGGTAACCCATATTACTTTGACTACTGGTATCTTGATGATGTACGGGTAGATGCTGTTGAGCTGGTAGAGGAATATTCTGATAGTATGTGTCAAGGACCTGACATTGAACCTGGTGAGACCAGAGTATTTGAGTTTGATGATTGGACACCAGATGCTCTACTAGAGGAAGAAACCTGCTCTAATGATTACCTAGTGAAAGCGATAATTGAAATGGAAGGAGACAAGAACCCGGGTAACGATGTTAAATCAGGTAAGTTCTCACTTGACTTCTGGCATGATGCTGCTGTTGAGGTAGCAAGCCCCATTGGTGGCAGGCAACCAGAGGATTGGTTAGGCTTTGATGATGGAACAGCTGTCAACGCTCTAGGATTAACCAGTGGTGGAACATTCCAGTATGCTATTCGTTTAACTCCAGATGAACTCGCAGATTGGGGAGGTTCATCAATAACTTCAGTTAAACGTCATCATGATTGGACCACACCATTCACAATGAGTGGAACAGTTAAGATATACGGTCAAGGTACATCAACTAGTCCTGGTGATCTGATAACAGAACAAGATTTCGATTGTTATGAGGCGTATCTATTGAGGTAACTCATGCTGCTGGGCAGTATCCTGCTGCGATGGATGCTATGTGTAATTATCCTGGAAAGGGTGATTGGATATATCTAACAAGCTGGGTTGAGGTTAGTATCTATGGTTTCAACACTGACTGGCTTATTAGAGCTGGAGTTGAAGCTGGTGCTTGGGACATTCCCAGAGCTTGATCTAACCTGCTGGGCAGAGATATATGAGTACTATACTGATCCAGAGAATGGAACACTACTCTACGAAGACAACGTAACAAACATAGACTTAGACGTACCACTCGGTGGCACAGAAACTTTAACATTTGATGATTTCAACTTTGCAAATGAAGGAATATATGGTTTATTCCTCAGCATGCCAGATGAAAACGATGACATACCTAAGAACAACGGTGTCACATGGGGTATCGGTATTGACGATACAGATCCAGTAGCAAGCCATGCACTTAATCCAGCCACACCTGATGGTGAAAACGGTTGGTATGTAAGTGATGTTGAAGTTACACTGGATGCTTATGATCCTGAGGTACTTGGTGTATCATCTGGTGTAAAGGAAATAAAATACAGGATTGACGGTGGAACAACTCACACAATAACTGGAAACCATGGAACATTTGATGTAGATACAGACAAAGACAACAGACAGACCCACTGATTGACATGGTTTACGAATGGTCACTTAGTGAAAACCCAGGCAGCTGGTGGATGTGGTTTAACGTAACAGCAAGTGATGCAACAAGTAAGATGGACCGTGTAGAATACTACCTGAACGATGTATTACAAGATACTGTTTCCGGACCAGGACCAGACTACTCATGGAAGTTCCTATACAGCGGTGGACTACACATAACAATAAAAGCAATAGCATTCGATATAGCTGGAAACCAGAAATACGATGAGATAGTAGACATAGATTTTATAAATACTCGTCATTTTAAAATAAATTTAATTTTCATTTTTTAATTCCTTATATATTTAGTTATATCTAAGATATATATTAACATACTCTTTATATACTACTTGTTATATTTGAAATGGAGCAGAGGGAGGGTTTATGAATAAAAATCTGAAAAATATTGAAACGATTTTGATAGCTTTATTTGTTACGATGGTTATAATTTCAAGTAGCTCAATATCAGTAACATTAAATGAAATATCAGAATCAAATAATCATAAATTAGATGCAGATGAAGAAGAACTAATTATAAATAGATATTTAACTGGTTTAGCTCCAAGAAATAATAAAGAAAAACCGGTTTTCGAAACAGCAATAAAAGATAATAATGAATTAAATGCAATGGTTTCTAATAATAAAGAATCATTAAGTGACACCTTTATGTATGGATATAATGCTTATGCATCAGGTATAAGTGAAGGTCCAGTATTTTTTAATATTACAAATCCTGGTTCAATAACTTTGCTTGCACCAACATCCTCTGGTGACTTCATGTCAGGTGGAACATGGATGGCAGCAGAAAGATGGATATGCTGTGAATACGGAAGCGGTGCCTTTTGGGAGATAGACCCAGATGATGGTACAATGGATCCACTCGGTGGTGGAGGGCTTGGCTTGAATAGTTTAGCATATAATCCATGCAACCACCAAATTTATGGAATTGGAGGAAGCGATGACCTATATACAATTGACTTTGAAACAGGACAAACAGTATTTATTGGTAACTGTGGCATTGGTGAAACAATAATTGGTTTAGCATTTGATGAAGAATGTATGTTATATGGTTGGGATGCCAAATTCAGTGGAGAGTCATATCTTTATACAATTGATATCGAAACTGGTGAGGCTACAAAAATCGGATCAATGGGTATGACACTTTGTTACGCACAAGACGGAGATTTTCTATTTGAGGAAGACAGACTTTTCTTAACTGCCTATATATATAACCCACAATATGGTGGTTACCTCATTGAAGTTGACAAGGAAACTGCAGAATCAACAATTATTGGGGAATTCCAGGGTAGTGCCGAAATTGATGCATCAATATTTAAAAACACATATACCCAATTTGAAAATAATATTGGTATAAGAAGTATTATTAATCCTGAGAATGGTGATGCAGAAAAGGATATGGCGGTAACTGTAAAGGTGAAAAATTATGGAAATAATACAGAGGGAAATGTCTCATTAAGCGCCGTAATTTTAAAAGATGGTATTTATGAGGAATATAATGAAACGATATATATCGATGTGTTGGATCCTGGGGAGGAAAAGGAAATTGAATTACCAATTTGGACGCCAGATGACTGGCAAAGTGTAAGTAATAATTATACTGATTATAAGATAACGGCTCATGTCACTTTATCTGGTGATCAATACCCAGATAATGATTATAAAGAGAAATGGTTCGTGCTATATTTTAGATATTTGCATGATGTTGGATGCGTAAATTTAAGTGGACCTGAAAGTGGGCTTGCTCAAACATTTCCAGTCTCAGGAACTATTAAGAATTTTGGTCAATATGAGGAATGCTGTTTTAAAACAAATGTAGAAATCACTGAAATAGATAATGAGAATCTGGAAGAACTCTTATCTCAAGATTTTTCAGATAGCACATTTCCACCTGATGGATGGGCAAAAACACATGCAAATTGGATGTACAGCAATTCAAATCTTACTGGTGGAGAACCTGGAGAAGCCAGATTTTACTATGCTCCCGTATCTACTGATTTGTTTAGATTTTATACTCCTGCAATCAATACTAGTGAAAATGATGCTATAATAATAGAATTCAAACAAAACGTTGAACACTTTACCACGCCTTACACATTACAAGTAGAAACTTCAAAAGACGGGATAAATTGGGAAGTGGTATGGTTTATTACCCCTATAAGTAGTATTGTTCTTCAAGATATATCAATAATCACGGCTCAAAATGTTGGTTCAAATACTTATGTTTCTTGGACATTTAATGGAAATAGTTATAATATCAATGATTGGTATATTGATAATGTTATCATCCAAGGTTATAATTATGTTGAACCAGAATATCAGGATTATAAATGTACAACAACAATTGCTCCTGGGGAAGAACAAACCTTTGAATTTGATGATTGGACACCTGAATTTCTATCAGAAGAAACAACAGCTGAAAAAAAATACATTATAAAAGCATGGACTAATATTGAAGAACCAGCAGATGAAAATCCAGATAACGATCTTTTTTTAAAAATTATTGAATTAGAATTCATCCATGATGTTGGTATCAAAGAGGTAACAAGCCCATCCAACTCCTATCATGGAGGCCTTGTTGATCAATGGTTACATTTCGATGATGGCAACCCAGTTAATGCTATAGCACCATGTGGTTGTCCTGGATTTGAATATGCAATACGTTTAACACCAGATGAACTTGCGGATTGGGCAGGATATCAAATTTCATTTGTAAAACGTTTTCATGGTTATAATAGACCGTTTTGGATGTACGGAAAAATCAAAATATATGATGAAGGAACATCAAAACATCCAGGTGATCTGATAACGGAAGAACCTTTTGAATGTTATGAAAATGACTGGCATGAAGTAGAGCTATCAGAACCAGTTTATATTTCTGGTGGAAAGGATATATGGGTATCTGTTGATGTAATAGATTTTAAACCTCATGAATATCCGGCTGCAATGGATGGTTGTCAAAATTATCAAGGAAAAGGCGACTGGATATATTTTGCAGATAATTGGGTTGAAATATCTATTTACGGTTTTTCCACCGACTGGAATCTCTGGGCAGGTGTAACGCCATCTGAGGGAGGACCATCACCGGATACATACATTCAACCAGGATATCAAGATATTAATGTGACTATTGAAAATATTGGTACTTTTCCAGAACCTAACCTTACATGTTACGCTGAAATCTATGAATACATCACTAATTGTACCAATGGAACACTTGTATATGAAGATAATATAACAGATATAGACCTTGACACACCTTTAGGAGGAACAGAATTCCTCAGTTTTAATAATTACAACTTTGCAATAGAGGGACCCTATGGTTTATTATTAAATTTATCAGATGACAATGATGACATAACAGGGAACAACGAATATGTATTAGGAATAGGTGTTGATGCAACACAACCATATTCTATTCATACACTTCAACCAGCAACTCCTGACGGTGACAACGGTTGGTATGTAAGCGACCTTGAAGTAACAATCTATGCATATGATCCAGGTATAGGTTGTGGATTTCCTGGTTCAGGGGTAAAAGAAATCAAATACAAAATCAACAATGGGACAACTAAGACAATTAATAGAGACAAAGGATCATTTATTGTAGATGTTGATGCTGAAGGTCTTACCATTGATTACTGGGCTGTTGACAATGCTGGAAATGAAGAATCACACCACATATTCACAATTGATATGGACCAGACAGACCCACTGATTGACTTGACATACTCATGGATAGATGGCCCTGATCCAAGCAACTGGTGGATGATATTTACAGCAAATGTAACCGATGAAACAAGTAAGGTGGATCGTGTAGAGTTCTATCTAAACGATGTATTACAAGATACAGTTATTGGTCCAGGACCAGAATATATCTGGCAGTTCCTTTACAGCGGTGGACTACACATAACAATAAAAGCCGTAGCCTATGATAAAGCAGGAAACATAGCTTACGATAAAGTTATTGATCCAGAAAACATTAATGTTAATCTGCAACAATATCAGAGCAGTAAAATTTTACAACTTATTCAAAAAAATTCATATAAGCTATTATTTTTTTAATTTAATATTGGTCATTCTAAAGGTTCTAGAGTTTTTAATAATTATATTACTTGCAAAATTAATTAAAAAAATATTAGTGGACTTGTCGGGATTTGAACCCGAGGCCTCCTCCATGCCAAGGAGGCGATCTTCCGAGCTGATCTACAAGCCCAAGGGAAAACCTACAACTGCCACTAGCAAATAAAATTTTTCTATACAAAACTATATTTAACCATATAAGCCTTAATACTTTAGTCATGAAACAAAGACAACTTGAAATGCTACTTGAAAAAATCCCAAAGCCAGCATCTCCGGTTCCATATCTTGAGCAATATATAACACCAGCACCGATTGCAGCAGACGTTATATTCACTGCCTATCAATGGGGAGATATACAGGATAAATCAGTTGTGGATCTTGGATGTGGCACAGGTAGATTAGCAGTTGGAGCTTATCTAATGGGTGCTAAAAAAGTACAAGGATTTGATGTTGACCCGCAAGTTATAAAAGAAGCTGGAGAAAACGCAGTAAAAAACAATTACTATATTGAGTTTAAAGCCCAAGACATAAAAGATGTTCAAACAAACTGTGACACCGTTCTAATGAACCCGCCATTTGGTGCACAAAAAGCAAATCTACATGCAGATAGAAAGTTTGTAGAAAAAGGATTTGAAATCTCCTCGGTATTATACTCCTTTCATTTGAAAAAAACTATTCCTTTCTTTGAAAAAATGATTTCTGTATTAAATGGAGAAATAACAATGCAGAAGAACTATGAATTTCCAATAAAATGGATGTTTGATTTTCATTATAAACAAGTCGTATCATATAAAGTTGCCTTACTTAGAATAAATACAAATAAATAATCTTAAAAACCAACATTTTAGAATAAAAATAACATATATTTATCATGAAAAAAAAGATTAAATTTTTATTTTTAGTAATTAAAAACGCTAACAAAAAGATAATAAATACGTTTTTTATCTGGGAGAAAGAAGAAATAGCTATTTAAATAGTTTAATTTAAAAACTATAATACATTCATAAGCCTCAATAAAGTAATGGATAGTCTTATCCGAAAATATAATAATATATTACTTTATCTGGCTTTGACCTATAATTAAATAAAAATATAAAAAAGTGATTAACATGGCACGTACAAAAACAAAAAAATTTCGAGGATCTATGACTCATGGCAAAGGTAAAAAGGGTGGACGTGGGTCTGGCTTGAGAGGTGGCAGAGGAAATGCTGGACTTTGTAAACATAAACAGATGTATATGATGAAATATATGCCTAATCATTTTGGTAAACATGGTTTTAAAAGGCCACAAAATGTTATAAAAAAAGAAAAAATAATCAATGTTGGTCAATTAGAAGAAAAATTTCCAGGAAAGAAAGATATAGATCTTGGCAAAGAAGGCTTTGATAAACTTCTTGGCGGTGGGAATTTAAACAGTAAATTAAAAATAAAAGTAAGTTGTGCTTCTGAAAAAGCAATTGAAAAAATAAGGCAGAAAGGTGGCGAGGTGGCCTTACCTGAAATACCAGAAGAACAAATTACTGAAAAAGAAATAAACAATGATGTTATTGAAAAAAAATAAAAATTTACTAGGGTTGAACAATGGCAGAAGAAAAGAAAAGTCGTTTATACGTACTAAAACCACTTATTGAGAGATGGCCAGCCGTCTCAAAGCCTGAAGGACATGTGAATTTTAGAACAAAAATTATGTGGACGATTCTTTGTTTGATTCTTTATTATATTTTAACTAATGTAATGATTTTTGGTCTTGAAGCAGGAGCAGTTGATCTTTTTGAAAGATATAGATTCATTATGGCTGGTGCCTCAGGGTCAATTATGCATCTTGGCATAGGTCCTATAGTTACAGCATCAATTATTTTGCAATTGTTTGTTGGTGCAAAGATAATTAAGCTTGACTTAACCAAGAAAGAAGATAAGGCAATATATCAAGGAACACAGAAAATTCTTGTAATAGTAATGATTATTGTAGAAGCAGTTCCGCAGATATTTGGATACCTTCAACCAAGTGCAGGGCTTATAAATTTAACAGGTGGAGTCGGTGCGGCAAACATCATTATAATTGTCCAATTAGTGATTGGTGCATTACTTGTATTTTTCATGGATGAGCTTATCTCAAAATGGGGTATCGGATCAGGTATTTCACTGTTTATTGCTGCAGGTGTAGCACAAGCAATATTTACAGGGCTTTTCAACTGGTTACCAGTTGGCGGTGGTGAAATAACTTTGAGCAATCCTCCTAGTGGAGTTGTCCCAGGTACATACTTCATGGCTACAAAAATGACACTTGAGGATTTGGTAGCAGGTGGTTATCAGACGGTGTTTATTGGTAATCAAAATATTGGTTATCAAAATGCAATTGTACCACTGCTTGGTACAATCTTTATATTTTTCCTTGTAGTTTATGCAGAGTCATCTCGCATCGAGCTTCCTCTTGCTCATGGAAAGGTGAGAGGTGCGCGTGGTAGATATCCTATTAGACTTATTTATGCATCTAATATTCCAGTCATTCTTATGGCTGCCCTTCTTGCAAACATTAACATGTTTGGAATGCTTTTGTATCAATCAAATTTACCACTTTTGGGTCATCAATGGTGGATAGGTATCTATAAACCAGAAATATATGGAACCACTTCAGCCATAGGTGGTGGGACTTGGTATCTAAGTAGTCCTAGTGGTGTTTCGCAGTGGTTGATTCCGATAATGCAAGGAGGAGATCAGTTCCATGGTCCTTTGCAGTTTGCTGTAAGAGTGACAATATATCTAACAGTAATGATTATAGGTTCAATTCTTTTTGCTAAATTTTGGATTGAAACAACAGATATGGGACCTGCAGCTGTTGCTAGGCAAATCCAGAGCTCAGGTATGCAGATTCCAGGATTTAGAAGAGACCCGCGAATTCTTAGAAAGGTCCTAGAACGATATATTCCAGTGGTAACTGTTATTGGTGGTGCAGCAGTTGGAGCTCTTGCCAGTTTTGCAGATTTGATAGGAACCGTTGGTAATGCCAGTGGAACGGGACTTCTTTTAACCGTTGGTATCTTAATTCGTATGTATGAAGATATTGCAAAGGAACAAGCAATGGAGATGCATCCTGTACTTAGAGGATTTTTTGGAAATGAATAACGTATCTTGGTGAGGAGTTTATGGTCGTTATTGTAGTAACAGGAATTCCAGGTGTTGGTAAAACAACAGTTATGCAAAAAGCAGCTGAGGGAATGGACATAAAATTTGTAACATTTGGAACTATTATGGAAGAAATCGCTAAAGACCTAGGGCTTGTAAAAGAAAGAGATGAAATGAGAAAACTCACACTTGAGCAACAAAAAGACCTGCAGATAAAATCAGCAAAAAAAATCGCAAGCATGGGAAATGTTATACTTGACACACATTGCACAATAAAGACACCTAAAGGTTATATGCCGGGACTTCCTGAATGGGTGATAAAAAAATTAAACCCAACAGCAATTGTAGTTGTAGAGGCAGACCCTGAGGAAATATTTAATAGAAGGGCAAATGATCCAACTAGAAACCGAGATCCTGATACAAAAGAACAAATTAATGAGCATCAAATGATAAATCGCGCAGCTGCTATGGCATATGCAGCACTTAGTGGGTCAACTGTCAAAATAGTATTTAACCATGATAATGCTATAGATGCTGCAGTAGAACAAGCAGCACCTGTACTTAAGTAGTTGATAATATGAAGAAACTAGATGATAAAGCGCAAGGAAGCAACCTATTGATGCTGATGATACTTATGATGCTAATGATTTTTATAATGCCAACGGTAGCACCAATTTTAGCTAGCTATCTGCATTATGTTTTAATGCCGCTTATTGGTTTTGATAAACAATACCCAGTTCTTACCTTGTTTTTTGCAGGACTGATAGTTGTATTTTTATCATCACTTCTAACAAATTTCTTCACAGATTGGAAAAAAATGGGTGAGTCACAAGAAATGTCAAGAGCCTTTCAAAAGGAAATTACAAAAGCACGAAGGGAAGGAAATACAAATAGGGTAAACAAACTTATGAAAATGCAGCCGGAAATCATGAGAAAACAAACTGAAGCGTCTGGTGGCATGATGAAACCAATGCTTTTTTTAATAATATTCATCTGGCCAATATTTATTTGGTTGAGAACGTTTCTTGCAAGTCTTCCACATTATTATCTAACTGTTCCATGGGCTAATCAAGTATCATTTTTCAGCTATCCTTTTAATTTTGGGCAAGCATGGCTGTGGCTTTATCTATTATTTTCAATGGCCATCGGTCAAATTATCAGACAGGGACTTAAATATATAAGCTGGAGCAATTGGTGGAAAAACGTAAAGAGTAAAATAAGACCATCTGTTTCTAGATAAATTGAAATGGTTACAATTACAATTAGCGGAACACCGGGTAGCGGTAAATCAACAGTTGCTGAAATTTTAGAAAAAAAACTTGGGATAAAACGAATTTATTCAGGTATGATTTTTAGAGAAACCGCTGATAAATACAAAATGTCTCTTGAAGAGTTTGGAAAATATTGCGAAAAGAATAGCGATGTTGATAAGGAGCTTGACAACCGACAACTTGAAATCTTAAGAAAGGGAGATGTAATATTAGAGGGAAGGCTTGCCGGATGGCTTGCATATCTAAACAAAATTCCTGCGCTAAAAGTTATAATTGTTACTGATATTGAAACAAGGGCTAAGCGTATTGTAAACCGCGAAGCCGGAAGTGTCGAAAAAAGGAAAAAGGAAATAATTAAAAGGGAAAAAAGCGAAATATTACGCTATAAGAAATATTACAACATAGATCTTAAAGATACCTCAATTTATGATGTAGTTATCGATTCAGGAAATAAAACTCCTGAGCAAATCGTTGATATAATTCTTGAAAAACTTGAGAGATAAATACTTTTTATAATAGTTTTTTATTTAGAGCCTTAAAATGAATGATAAAAAGCATGTTCTTCCCTCCGATAAAAAACGTAAACGCCTAGTAAAGGTAAAATCGAAGACTAATCCAAATTATGGAAAATCTCCAGATGAGTATAGTGTTTACGAGCTTCTTAATTGTGGAATAATTAATTTAGATAAACCAAGTGGACCTACCTCACATCAGATTGATTCTTGGATTAAGGAAATACTTTCACAGGAAAAAGTTGGACATGGTGGAACACTTGACCCGAATGCAACAGGCATCCTCCCAATTGCAATTGGAGATGCAACTAAAGCACTACAAGCGTTACTTTCTGCAGATAAAGAATACATTGGTGTTATGAAACTCCATAAATCAGTTGATAAAAAGAAAATTATTGAGGTTTGTAATAGTTTTATTGGGGAAATAACACAAATCCCACCAGTAAGATCTGCTGTTAAAAGAGTAAAAAGAAAAAGAAATATTTACTATTTGGACGTTCTTCAAATTAAGCATAAAGATGTATTGTTCTGCATTGGATGTGAATCAGGTACCTACGTTCGAACTTTATGTGTTAATATCGGTAAACAATTGAAAACTGGTGCGCATCTTGATGAATTAAGACGAACTAGAGTTGGAAGATTAAGTGAAGGAAATTCTGTTATTCTTCAGGATTTAAAGGATGCATATACTTTTTTTAAGGAAGATGGTGATGAAAAATATATACGCAAGATAATTTTTCCTATGGAAAGATTATTTGACCACTTGCCTAAGATTGTAATTAGGGATTCTGCAGTAGATGCAATATGTCATGGTGCAAGTTTAGCAGTTCCCGGTGTTGTAGAAGTTGATTCTGATATAAAAAAAGATGAGATGTCAGTAGTTCTTACATTGAAAGGGGAAGGAGTATCAATCGTAAAAAGCCTAATGTCAACTGAAGAAATTATTCAAAAAGATAGTGGTGTATGTGCAAGTCTATTGCGTGTCTTGATGAAAAAGGGAACATACCCTTCTATCTGGAAAAAATCTTAATAGACGGCTTTGTTTACAGGACTTGTTTTTTGCCGAGGTGGCACAGCCCGGAACTGCGCGAGCCTGGAGAGCTCGTGGGGACTCGTCCCCGCGGGAGTTCAAATCTCCCCCTCGGC